>QDKV01004562.1_pt1 | contig 10182 bp, 11 predicted proteins | sample 1861101 | NCBI WGS metagenome assembly QDKV01 (sample SAMN04275158, study PRJNA302643) | Fungus metagenome, whole genome shotgun sequencing project. | isolation source: fruitbody | host: Mallocybe terrigena | place: Sweden | collected 2013 | reverse complement strand
TGATTTATGGTGATTTTCCTGGAATTTTATGGCTTTGGTTGGAGCTGGGGCTGTACACATATTAAAAGAGGGCAGAAATCTTACTTAATTGCCTGCCATATAGGGAACCAGTGATAAGGTGGGAAAAAATTCGTGGGAACCCCTCTCTCTTAATTATAAGATCTTGTATATATACTAGAGTTCTATCTGGGAGAACCCCATTTAGAACTCACTTGTAATACATCGAGTTACCTTTCTTGTTGTTCTCCTCAGTCGCTTTCACGTCCTTGGAGACATCATGTTGCTTCTCAACATGATCAATTCTAACAACGAGAATTGTTGCACATTCGTCAGGTGATTCACATATGTCCACGGAGTGCGCCAACAAAGTTATATGCTAAACAGACGTAATTTGAGAGTAAGAGAAGCGAGTAAACTTGTTGATACACAACAAGTTTGGAAAAGTGGGAATGTGAATTGTGAGTCACCAGGATGTTCTATGACTCTACAATTGATCTGACGTGTCGACGAACACCAGCAAATGTGTTTGTGAATGTTTTGAGTCAATTGAAATTGACATGTCACAAGCAAGTGTGCTGATTTTGGAAAACAGAAAATAAAAAGTGAAGCAGGTGTTGCACAATCTAAAGGTCGGGGCCTATAACTTGTTTGAATGAGGAACTGAAGTCCAGAGTTTAGAAACTAACTAGTAACATGAGAATGGAATGGATACCTGAAGTCCAGAGTGATATATATATACTGTGGCATGTAACATCACACATTGTAACAATGACATGGTACCATGTCCTTGCCATGGTAAAAAAAAACTGGTGCCTTCCGCTTGGCCATACGCTGGATTCAATCAGATAGCTGAGAAGGACTTATTTGTTGATAAGAAAAAACTCTCAACTGACTTACACTCTATGCAACATCTCAAGTTCTATGGCCGTCCCGTTAGTAGCACATCTCTGCTCTCCCAATTTCACCTAATAGATTGCTTGTTGACAGTTACAGATAATGAAGTGTGAGGTGTAGTGGGCAAAAAGCTTTTCTCAGATGAAGGACACACCTGGTCAGCAACACAAAATATTTCTCTGGTATTGGAAAAGGTCTGAACTGGTGACATTCAAATACAGAGACTATTTAAGTACTTCAGTAATTCTAATTACTTGTGAATGAAAATTGAATGAGGACGACAGAAAATCATACTCATCTCTGGATTCAGCATTGTAGCAACTAGATACTAATGAGCATTGGTGATAAGCTCATAAGCCAGTAAACCTACCTTATCTTCTGGTATAAACATGAACACTTGATAAATATGTACATGATCCATCTCCATTTTCACAATCATCAGGCATTTTCAATAATTGGAATACAGAAGTCTGACCATGATCTGGTCAGATTCCAGGTCATCTTTTTATTTCGGATGGGCAGTTGCCCTGAACCAGAATATATGATTGATGCAGTATAAGAAATATCCCATCTGTACCTGGTAATATTTGAACAAAGCCATAAACCTCTACTGGAATAAGGTGCCTATTCTCCATCATCCATTGTTGAACAATTTGTTTGTGCCACTGTATATGTGATGGTGATATTTGTTCATGTGTTCTTTTAAATGATTGAGGGCTTTTCAATGCCATACAATCTCAGGTGGCATTCTGGCCAATAAATTGACAACAAAGAAACATTTGAAAGACATTGAGGTTGAAAAATAACTTCTGTTCCAAAGCCCAAGTGGCTGAAGCCTTAGCCAAGAATTGAATGTTCAAAAATACATAGGTGAGAATTATGGGACTATTCCTGACCCATCCGCCGCAATATCTACCATGCCAGGAAGTTTTCACATATGGAAACCAGGTTGTACTTAAAGAAATGATTAATAAAGGAACCCAGCCGTTACATCTGCCTTCCTGCTATTGAGAAGTAATAGTGTCCTGGATGATAGTAAATGGGATAACTCAGTGCTAGTGATTAACATGGAAACAGAACAGAAAGACCAGCAACAGCCAGATGTGGGGGGAATTGGTCAGGGATGAGGTCGAACTGGATTGAAAGGGGGGGCAAAGGTAACAGCAGTAGAAGGGGAGGGGGGCAAAGGTAATGGCAGGGAGAGCAGGGCCATAGTGTTTGAGTGAGGAACTAAAGTCCATAAGTGGACTGCCATTCGTCGATCTCATGCATTTCTTCGAGTTGCCACTCAATGAAATCTGAGGTCATCGCAAGTCAGCCAAGTTCCACAATCAAACAAAATTGTTCCTCAGGGGTGCCATGCTTGTAGGCAAAGAGTTGTACCTGTAAAAAAATGAGTATTTAAAAAAGCCGACTCACAAGAGATGGCCCAAAGCATCTCATGACCTGCCAAATGGTACTGTTTTCTAACCTCTGTCTTACTTGATTGTCATGATTGACAATGTGGCGGCAGATCTCTTTGAGCTTCAAAATGGCAGGGGTTCTGGTTGTTTGAAAAGAGGTCGGAAGTCAAATTGATGGGAAATTCAACATGGCAATTGTGGCATGTGATGTTGGATTATGTCACACAATGACAATCCAGAATCCAGCTAATCAATTAGTTTATCTTTGAACAAACTACACTCAGCCTGGTTTCCAATGGACAGAAATCACCACATGTTGATGCTTGTATGGTGCTTTGCAGTGAAAAAACAAACTAAATATCAACACAACAATCTATAGGAGATAAACACCGTAGAGGGTTGCTCTGAGGTGCGAGATGTAGGCCTGTAACTATAGTGGGAATGGTTGGTAAGTAGTGTAGTTGGTATAGAATAATGTGAAACATAAGATTTTATCAGTTGACAGACATCACACTTGTTGCGATAGTTTCTAGACTGTGATAATGCATATAAATGCATTGCACAACGTCGAGCTCAATGTGATAGGCAATAACTTTAGTAAGAATATGTTCTACGCGTTAAACAACGAGGTAACTGGAGAAATATGTATGTTGAACACTGTTAACAACAAGAGCGAGAGTGAGTGAGTGAGAAGGTTGAAACATCAGGAAAAGCACTTTATGGCCTGGCTGTCTTTGGGAAGCTCTGGGAAGCTCTGGAACATCCAAATTTCTCAGATAAGCTTTTAAATATATTTTTGTGATTTGTAATTATTTTCTCATATTTTTATCTCTTGCCAATCTCTCACAGAGCTTCCCAGAGCTTCCCAAAAACAGCCAGGCCATAAAGTGCTTTTCCTGATGAAGATCTTCTACTAAGCACTATGAAAATGCTATGGATAAGAAAATACAAGATCTTCGCCTCTCTCAGTGATTCATTAGACCATCCAATTCCCAGTTTGTATCCCCTTTCTTTATTGTACCAAAATTAGATCCTTCAGCGTTGCCACGTTGGGTCTGTGATTATCAGGTACTAAATCAAAACATGTTACCAGATAATTACCCAATGCCAAGAATTTCTGATATTCTTTCTAATTGTGGCTAGTGTTTGAAGGTCTGGTCTGGTCTGGTCTTTTGACTCCCCAGGGATCTTAACTGTAACCTAACTGGTCTATAAATACTCTGGGACCTCGAAAGACTGGACTGGACCGATGTAAACCGGTTTTTTTTGGTCTAGACCAGTTTTTAATCCTTGATCAGTTTCAACCAGTCAAAACCGGTTTTTTCGATATTTTTGCAATGGTAGAAAGTTTTTAATTAGTCGTAACTTTATTTCAAGCCCAAGAACATCCGAATTGAGTGAAAACTAACATAGATATGAAGGTTTCAAAAAGTTCTACTTTTCTTACCCGTTCTGGATAAAATTTGAAATATCTCAGTCAATTTCTCATCAATTTATATGTTCGTGGGCTACATTTGAAGAGATAATTAAGGGCTACAAATGACCAGTCTTAACCAGTTTCAACCGGTCCATATTGACCAGTAAAAACTGGTCTTTCGTTTTTCAAATCTGACAAGACCGGACTGAAATAAGACCATAACCAGTTGAGGTCCAGTCCAGTTAATGGTCTTTTTCCGGTCCTATAGACCGGACCTTCAAGCACTAATTGTGCCCATAAAAAGATCTGGTCAAAGATTGATCTGACGGATAGTTATTTCCAAATGCAGATACATTCCAATGATATTCATAAAACTGCCATTTTCATGCCTCGTGGATTATTTGAATGGACTGTTATGCCAATGGGTTTCCATAATTCTTCAGCAATTCAGCACCGTTGCCTAGAGAGCTCTCTTTGAGATTACATTGGAAAAATTAGTCACATTTACTTAGATGACATTATTATTTGGTCAAATAACTTGCAGGAACATATTAAAATAAACATAATCCTCACCACTCTGTGGAAAGTGTGTGTTTTTATTAATGCAAAAAAATCAGTACTATTCATCACTGATGTCAAATTTTTGGTACATCAAATTTTCTTACAGGGGTTGAAGCTTGTGAGCGTAAAGCTGGAAAAATTTTAGACTGGCTCATACCCAGATCTTCAACAGAAATTTGTCAGTTCTTGGGACTTGTCCATTATCTCCATAATTTTTTACCTGACTTAGCTACAAATTGTTGGGTTTTAGAACAATTTACTCAGAAGCATTTCAACTGAGAATTCCCTGAATGGACACAAGAGCATCAAAATGCTTTTGATACAATTAAACACCTTGTGGTCTTGTGTGATTGTTTAACCATGATAGATCCTTCTTTACTATCCAAATTTAAACTTTTAAAGGTGCCGAATTAAATTACCCTGTTAATGAAAAAGAAATGTTAGCTGTCATCAGGGTGTTAAAGAAATGGAAATATAATTTACTTGGTGTTTTTTTTTTGTGTATACCAACCATAAAACCCTCCTTAATTTCCAGACTCAATGTGACTTATCATGTTGTCAAGCTCGTTGGATGGAGTTTCCAACTATTCCTTAATCGGTAGCTTCACATTTTTACAACGTGGCAGAACCTAAAAATCCAATTATGTCTTTCTCTCAGATCCCTGTCTGTAGTCGCTGCTCTTACTATTCGCATACCACCCATTTCAACCAAGTCCACTATTTCTATTGACAAGTCTCTTGTACAAAATATATGTAATTCTTATGCGAAAGATCCATGGTGTCAAAAGTTATTGTCCACTTCTCATGGCATGACACAGTTAATCGTCCACATTGGACTTTGGTATCTCGGTGATTGTTTGATTGTCCCAAATGGGTGTGGTGTCCCGGAAGAAAATTTTCATATGGCGTATGACACTCTTGGTCATTTTGGATTTTCTAAAACTTATGATCTAATATGTTCTTCATATTTTTGGCCAAGTATGCATAAAGACTTAGAGGAAGGCTACATTTTCTCTTGTCTTGAGTGTCAGTGGAATAAATCTTCAACAAATAAACCTAGTGAGCCTCTCCATCTGTTACCTATTCTGGATGACAGGTGTCAATCAATCGCGCTGGATTTTATCAGTCCTTTATCAGAGGATAAAGGGTATAATTGTATACTTACTAGAACTGATCATTTAAATTCTGAATTCCATTTAATTTCTACCTGGACTGATATTATTGCAAAAGAATTAGCGTTTATATTCTTTGACAAGTGGTATTGTGAAAGTGACCTCCCCTTACAGCTTATCTCGGATTGTGACAATTATTCATGTCACGCTTTTAGCATTATTTAACTTTACTAACTGGTATTAAACATGTAAGGTGTCTACCTCTTATCATTCCCAATCAGACAGCTCAAGTGAACGCACTAATAAAACATTGGTCCAGGCACTTCGTTTCCATGTGGAACGCAATCAATCTGATTGGATAACTGCACTTTCCATATATGTTTCAATTAAATGTGTATTATAAATAAATGCACAGGATATTCCCCCTTCATGCTTCGTTTCAGTCGAAACCTGGTGGTATTACCTTTTTTAGAACCCACACGTGAATCTATCACACAAGACAAAATTGATGCACGTGCATGCATACTGCAATTAATGATGCAAAAGATAACTTATTGGCAGCAAAAATTTCTCAAGCTTTTGAAGCCAATAAAACACGTTCAGTAGATAAACCTTTTCCATATAATATTGGAGATTTGGTGTTAATGAGTACTCTACATAATTGTTCTGCCTTTATCTCTGGGAATGGCAAACGTGTGGCTAAATTCCTACCATGTTTTGATGGTCCATATGAAGTTACAGACACTTATCCTGAATCATCTACTGTCACTTTCAATTTACCTAACCAGCCTTCAACATTTCCTACATTTCACATTCATTTAGTTAAACCCTTCCTCCCAAATGATGATGAAAAGTTTCCTCACCATCGTGACATTCATATAGAAGATAACCAGGAATTTTTTGTTGAATCTATTGTGGATCATAAGTCCTGGGACCAAGGACACTGTTATCTAGTTAAATTTCAGGGTTATCCAGAATCATTTAATCATTGACTCTCAGGTAAAAACCTTAAAGAAGATACCGCCCTTGAAAATTATTTGGAATCCCTGTCTCCTTCTTCTTAAATTTTTTGGAGGTTTTGTCTCTATTAAAACTTTTTTCTTTTTCAACATGTTTTCTTTCTTTAAAGTCAGGGAGAGTGTAAGGAAGATCCTTACACGTGGTGCACATGATCAGTAATGTGTCATATATATAGTCAGTAAATAGATAGTGGAGGTTTTATCTTTTTTTTTCTGTTCTTACATCTACACTTTTAAATTAGTTACACCTATATCTCACTATTTATAGAAGTTAGTCACATGATTTAATGAGAGACAAACAGATCTACATTATGGCTATCAAATTGTCGTTTCCTTTTTTGGAAATCCTATTTTTTTGCACCCACCCTGCCTTTGTACACTGCCTTTTTACATCACTACCTTTCTGCATGTTAGCATATTGCCTCATTAGTAATGTGATGTGATCGACATTACTCCTTGATCATCTTGTTGTTTTATATATGTTTCATAGTTATTGTGAAATTGGTAGCTTGAACAGCATTATCAAGCCGTCCAGTAGTGATTTGGCGGAGGATGGACTGTTTATCACGAGGAGAAAGCTTGGAGGGACAGCCACCCCTGTCATTTTCTATCTCCAAATCCACCTCCTGCTTGATTCTTCCAACAATAGACTTCCCTATACCAGTTTTTGTCTGAATTTGGCACACAGAATATCCTTCTGAGAGAAGAGAAATGATGATAGAATGTTTAGAAGAAGATATTGACTTCATGGTATGTTGGAAAGGAAGAATGATGGTTGATGTTGATTTCAACATGCTAAATATAGTCAAACAATATCACATGACCTTGTTTAATACTCTCACAGTCAATTCAATAGCAATTCAACTTGTTACATGATGTAATTTTATCATAATTATATAATGTTTAGGTTGTTCAAAAGCTCTTTTAATATAGAACCACATATAAAAATTTCAACATAAATACTCAAGTATTTGTTGAGTTATTCAATGATCTTTAAAAAATGACCAAACACTGGGACAGTTTTTTGAGCCACTGTATAAGTCCATAGGTATGTTGAAAATCCTATCGGATTATCACCCCCCAACCATTCCTCAGCAGCTTAATCCTATCAGGGGCTGATTTCTGCAACACTGCATTCTTGATATACAAACATAAATAGTTAAAAGGCATGTTAGAAGACTTAATCCAACTGTCATGGCTGACATCATACAACCAGAAGTCCCACATCTTACAATCCCATATATTGATGATGTTCCAGTCAAAGAGCCTCAATCAATGTATCAACACAGTGATGGCACATTCAAAACCATTCCCGATAACCCAGGCTTTTGTCAATTCATTGGGAACACTTCCAAGAATTAAACGGAGTTGTATAGCAAAAGAAATATAGTGGAGGAACATTTTCTGGTTTCAAACAGAGATTACAGTAGTAGGACATTGATGCACTCAGGAAGGCCGTCTACCAGAAATGTCAAGTATTGACAAGATTGTGAAATGAGGAATTTGTAAAGATCTTTCAGATGTTAGAGCATTTATGAGAACAATAGGAGTCTGCAGGATGTTCATCAAGAACTTGCACATTGAGCGCACCATCTGATCAAATTAACTCACAAAGATCAGTCTTTTGAATTTGGACCAGAACAGATAGCAGCACAAGAAGATTTATAACAAGCTTTGATCAATTCACCAGCAACAAGCTTATGACCTGTCGCTTCGCGACGGCAGGTTCGCTTAGCTCATCTGCTATGCTCTGGATCTTCAGCTTGCCGGGGGCTCTGCCCCTTGGATCTTGGCTTTATCTCATTACTTATAGTTAAATAAATCAAGTAAAATATTTAAAAATTCAAAAAACAATAAAAGCTACTAATCAATAATTTCTTCTGGATAAACTATGTTTTTTGTCATAGCTGTAGTTAGTCTACTATCCCAAATAGCCCGTAATCTATGAACAGCAGAAGTAACTTGCGATATCGCTACATAAAATTGACCATGAGTAAAAATGGGATTCCTGAGATCCAAACCAACATGAGCAGCCGATTGGCCCTGGGATTTGTTGATTGTCATTGCAAAGCAAAGTCGAATAGAAAATTGGCGGCAGCAAAACTCAAATGGAATCTGTGTCTCTGCAGGAGTAATGCTCATGTGTGGAATAAACACCATGCTTCCTGCATGCTGGCCTGTGATAAGCCGGATTTCTAAAACTCGGTTCTGATAGCGCATAAGAATTCCTCTTGAGCCATTACAAACTCTTTCTTCTGGGTTCAGATTTCTAAGAACCATAACAGGACAGTCTTTTTTCAGTTCGAGCTTGTGAAGCGGAAGACTGGAGCAGTTGATAGAGTTTAAATATTCCACAGGATACATCAGAATCTCCTGGCCACCTTCTTTATTGTTGTTTTTGATACTATCAGCACTGAGAAACGTCTGGAATTCCCCTGGAAATTGTCTGAGAATATCTTTGTTGATGGAATTGACATCGTCATTGTGACTGGTCAGAATGGTACGCTCAGCAAAGTACTGGTCCGTTGGAGGAATGTGATATGTGATGCCAGGATAGATGGTTTCATGAGTGACTCAATCGTGTTCTCTGTGCAGTGAAAGTGATCCGGTAGGATAAGATTTCCATTTTCATCTGTGTGACAACCATGCCCAACATCCAACTGCCATTGTGCAAATTCATGCTCTCATTCGTCTGCTGTATTAAGCCGCATATTTTGTGTGAGCTTGAGAATCTGAATAAACTGCCAAAGAGCAGAGCGCTGTATAGAGATTCCAACAATTTGAGCCCGATTTTCTTTGACAACAACAGGAAGAATCTGCTTAAAGCTCCTCCAAAGACAACACACAGACCTTCAAATGGGTGATCAGAGCTTCGAATGTCTTGGAATGTACAGTCAACGGCTTCATGTATGTGACGACTTTGCATTGGAGCCTCATCCCATATAACGAAATCAGTGTTCTTGATAAGATCTGCCAGTTGAGAGTTTTTCTTGATCTCACACAATGACGACTTGTGAATATTAATTGGTATTTTGAAGCAGGAGTGTGCAGTTTGGCCATCAATGAGAAGCAGTGCAGCAATTCCTGATGAAGTCACACAAAGGACAATTAACTCTCAACCATGCAGGAAATAGCAAAGAGTGTTGTAGATATAAGTCTTGCCTGTTTCTCCTGGCCCATGTAAAAAGAATGTCTGTCCAGTCTTGTTTCTCAACAGTTTTCACAATTTTGTCAAAAGCTGATCACTGTTTTGGATTTAGGCGTGGAATATGATCTTCTGCATATTGTGCTTGCTGCTTTTGGTTGTAGTTGCGCTGCTCTGCAATTAGCTGATTTCCCATTGTGTGTTCCCAGTCTTGCTGAGGTAGAGGAAGCATGGGCCAGTTGCGTAGAGACTTGTTCGACCTCTGGAGAATCTCTTCAATGAAATAAAGGCCAAAATCATAGCCAGATACAACTTCACCTCATCTTCACAGTTTCCAAACTCCATAGTTATACGATCATGGCCCTTGTAAACATATTTGTAGATGTATTTGATGGTCTTGATAGAAGCAATGCACTTGACATTGATATGATAATGGTATTTTCAGATAAGCCATCTGCAATGTGGGGCGGTTATGCGACCATGTGATGACCATGCTCGTATTGTGTTCCAGTATCGCGGCAACAAAGAACAGAGTAAGAGTCTTCATTGATAGTTGTCTGGTCACAGAAGGACTTTGGAAATGATTTGGAACAGCCAGCATTAGGATCTTTGATGCAAGGAGAATCAGGAT
>QDKV01004563.1_pt1 | contig 10192 bp, 10 predicted proteins | sample 1861101 | NCBI WGS metagenome assembly QDKV01 (sample SAMN04275158, study PRJNA302643) | Fungus metagenome, whole genome shotgun sequencing project. | isolation source: fruitbody | host: Mallocybe terrigena | place: Sweden | collected 2013 | reverse complement strand
TCACAAAGGAAACGGGATGCCGATAAAGGGGTATAGAGAATGATGAACATGATAGGAGAATAAGTAATAGGGATTACAGTCACCTTTCGACATATATTCACTTATTTAATCAGATCTTAATCAAATCACATGATCTTGGTTCTGATTTCAAGATATCCAGCCTCGTCTATCGCCAAATCATCTCTGCCATAGGAATGTGAAGTTGGGTTGGGACTGAGCAGAGCTCAGTTCGGTGCAGAGAGCAAAATTGAGCCACTGGGTGGGCGGGAAAACTTTGCTCAGCTGATATCCTATAGTGAAGATGATTCATGCACAGTTGCAGTGATAATAGTGACTAAGTTAATTACTTTCAAATTAAACAATATTTTATTTGTTGCTTATTTCTCCCTTCAAAGGAGAAATTTGGAATTGTGAGATTACGGACATTTTACTATAAGTGATTAGGTTGATGTCATGTTTGGTATTAGTGGTTTATGCTGCAATGATAAATGTGGGTGGAGTGGGTGGGCACAAAGAAAAATGAGCGTTATGATAACAAGCAAGTAGGCGTTGCCACGAAAGGATGTGCGACGCAATGAGGCGAAGGGAAGGAAGAAAATGTGGGACGTGGGAATTCGAGCATTGTTCTTGCTTGTCGCTCGGCTGGACGCTGGTGCCATCAAGTCTTGCGTATTGATGGCACCGGGCTAATTTAATGAAATATTAAAACTCCGACATCAGAGCCCGTGTCCTAAGTTATACAGCTCCCTTTATCGATTTACAGCCGATTTCAAAACAATAGGCCCCTTGAGTTCTTTTGTTTACGATCAATTTCCTATCGGTTGATGGGAAAGCCCGGCAGAGGCAAAACATTATGGTTGGCTACGTTTTCAACTATACTATGGGGCTCACATATCACTGATAGAAGCCTGATCCGACATAAACAAACAAAGTTGGGAGGGGCCTATTGTTTTGAAATCGGCTGTACTGACGTTTTTTATCTGAACTTGGATCACTGGGGTCCCGAATTCGTAGTCATTTGCAGTGTGAGCGGCCATTTGATCAACGTCGTAAAATAGAGCAATATACAAGTACATAATTGGTGTTACAATTTATGTTTTCGTTATGTAGATCATAATATCCGCAGTAGTTCATCCGTTCTCGTACCCTCTGAATTAACCCACCTCTGTTGACTTTGTCCGACATACCGGATGGTCTCGTCTTTGCCCCGAGTCCACGCACGGTTTACTTCTTCTGCCGAATGGGTATAGGCTGGGCATCCTCAAGGTAGTCTGCCAACTTCGACAAGCTGCGAGCAACAGGCTTGGTGACCGTTATCTTGGAACTAGGCTTGTCCTTCCCCGCCATTTCATCAAACACTCCGCGCAAACCAGGACGAAGGTGCGGATAAAGACAAAGTGTTGCGTTGACAGAACCGGCAACGGACTGCAGCTCTTTGAGGGTGTAGGAAGTCCCTTCATGAGCATAATTTCGAAGCAATCGGACCACCTTAGCCCTTTTCTCATCGGGTACTTTAACCGTCATCGCATTCGCGTCAACCTCATAACCGAGGATGGGCAGGCAAGGGCCAGAGAGTTGTTTTTCTTCTTCATGCGGAATGCCGAGCTCGTCCCAAAGTTTGAGGAGTCGGGTTTGTTTGGCAGGGAGATGTTTTTTGTATGGCCCATAGTATTTGGTGTTCCCTTCAAATTCCCAGCTAAAGTTATCGTCGACGTATCCTAAGAGATCGGGTATATTCTTTTTCTCGGTACCGATCCAATTGACTAAGGAAGAAAACGCGTTCCAGCTCCATCCACCCCCTCGATTTCCAAAGGTATTGCATCGGTCTACATGGAGTTGATCGTCTATGGAGACTACTTGTTTAATTTGCCATAATGGGTGCATTGGCAACTGGCGATACGCGCTCTTGACATCCGATTTGAATAAGGTCAGCTTTCGGTTGGGATGCTTCTTTCGAACGGCCAGGAGCGCAGTGCCGAGATCGTGTATATTGTCGAGCTTGACTTTGACCTGAGACTTCTGAATCATGGAGTTTAGGGCGTGTGGCCCATTGCTCTGGTCGATAATCAACCTGAACTTGCCCGGAGTGCTTTTCGGAACAGCACCAATCGGGGAAGCATACATCCCAGGTAGCAATTTCTTGCCAAACGGTTTTGACCAACGCCCGAGCTCTACTTCTTCGTTGCGCTGCTGTTGAATAAAATTTGCCTTGTCTTTGTTGGTAATGGGCTGACGCTGATGCGAACCGTCATATGTGGTAGGAAGAGCGGGATCGGTGGTATCCGCCCATGGCCAAAGTCCATTCTTGAAACCACGGACAACGGATTTGACATACGGTTGGTTGGGATGGTCCTTGAGCTGCTTTTCAAGGGCATCAACCTTGATTGGTGTGGTGATCCCAAAGAGATCTGGATACTTGGCAATTGTTTTACGAGCAACTTTGTTCTGGAGCTCATTTTTAGGAGGCGACGGGAGTGGAGGGGCCGTTAAAGTGGAATACGCTGATACAACCTTGGGGCTGTCGGATTTTCGCCAGATTAGAGTGGGGGAATATTGACGAAGCAAAGTGGAATACGCTGATACAACCTTGGGGCTGTCGGATTTTCGCCAGATTAGAGTGGGGGAATATTGACGAAGCAAACTTGTGCGAAGAGTCTTTTTAGGAGCTTGAGATAACACTAGTAGCACAATGAGAAAAGTTAATCATTGCCAGGATTGCAATGGCGTTAAAAAAAAGATTTACCACTGCTAGAGCTCGATCGGACTTGAAATTCTTTTTTGCGTAGCGCAGAAGTGTTCTTGGCAGCTTTGACTGTACTAGACGAGCCTTGAACTGACTGATGCTTGCTCGACTTCTGGGCGAGGTGCTTGACATGTTCCGAGAGGACTGGCATTTTTTAAGTTAGTCCAGATGGTAATAATAAGTGGAGAGTATTCAAGGTACCTTGTAGCAGCTCAGCGTCACTTTGCGTCGACTTGGATGTGCCTGGTGTCTTCACTGAAAATGTTGGAATGAGTACACGAATAGGCATTGGTACAAAATCGCCTCTACCATAGCTCCTCATCCGAGACAACTCTGTACCACTTGCTGCTAATGCTTGGGTTCAGCCACATGAGCGGAAGCGACCACAAGAGGAGCTTACATGTATTCGATTTGCCCGACCCATCTCGCACGTCATGTGGTTCATTCATTACGTTCCCCGCTGGCAATTTGTTGTCACCGTGACCTTACAAGAGAAATATTTTCAGCTCATGCTAATAGGGTTTGATTGAAGAAGGTTGTACCTTTGCTTGACTTTGACACTTGATGAGCGGAACTCAATGGCTTAGGAGTGGCATCATGTGCTAATGGTCAGAATCAGATATGCGAAACACGAGGTGAGGGAGTACACCTACACTTCCTTGGTTTATTTGTAGCTTGAACCCGCTTGTCAACTGGTAATTCCGATGGTGCAACCCCAGTCCGGCCGAAGAAAGACGAAACTTGGTTCAACAACCCTCCAAAGCTCAGGGTTGGGACTGTTGCCTGAGACTTTTGGGACGCTGTAGTAGAAACAAGATTGAGTCCATGTGATGTCAATAATATCAGTAACATTTACGTTGCTCGGGGCAGGAATCTTTGCTCTTTGCAGCTTGAGATTTGGGAGACACTGCGAACATATTGTGAGTTTGATATGACGAGATATAAGAAACAAGATTTACACTGTGTCGATGAAAGTTTTGCGGTACAGACATCTTCCGCTAACGGAACAGTTTGTCGTTTCTGGGCGACGACACCATCTGTAGTCAAAGGGTGGCTCGAAAGATGTTTCGCTGCGAGGTTCAACATAAGGATTGGGTTGTGTGCAAATCAATGATGGGGTAACGCACATCCAGACGACATTGGTGGACAGTCTGTCACAGACTTGCCGTTACCTTTAGCTAAAGGGGAAATAAGTCCATCACACAGACACGAAAAATCTGTATAAAAAAAAGCCATACTTTCTGCCAAAATCGATGGTGACGCTTTCTTACTGGCGGGAGGGGGGTCTTTCTTGAGGGGAATAGCAAATGTTTCGCTCAATCCTGGAGACTGACCCTCAACCCAACTCGACCGTTTCGCAGAGACAATATTATTATTGCCTGTTTGTGGTCAGTAAACATGACATCGTAAAATGGACAAGCTAAAGCTTGCCTTTGTTGTTGAACATCTCTTGTACATGCCGAGACTCTGGATGTACTGCAAAGACAGAAATAAGTAAAAAAGTCATAGCTTGCCACCGAAAAAAGGAAGTGTACCCTTATTGTTAGCAGGTGACTCTTTCTTGGGCGGAACATTTCTAGGACCACTTTCGGCACCTTTCGCTGTTGAGATGGTGTAAGCTATCTGAAAATGGATAACAAACAAAAACTTTACAGGTGGACAAGTTTGGCGCTTGAATCTGATGGATTCGGGACCCGTTCGGTTGACTTTTAGCTAGCAAAGGGACATAAAATCCCCGCTAAATAATATCCGGTTCGGGACATACCTTTGCTTGGATTCGGCATCGGTTTTTTCGTAGCCTGAACCGGTTCCTGCTCAGCGTTCGGCAACCAAGATGAGAACCAGCCCAATAAGCCCGAGGCATTTTCTGCTGGAGCCTGTTTCACAGACATATTCGCCTGATGTGACCCACTGCGCTTCGCTAAGAAGTTGATAGATTTATCATCGATGCATAAGCATGACGAATCACTGTGGAGGAACGTACATCCAGACGGATTCATCAAGTCGGAAGATCGGTTCCCAGTCCCTTTCGCTAAAATTACACATTCAATTGAGTAAAGGGAAATTGAAGGTGGCTGCCTCACATCCAGCGGAAGAAATTGGTGGCGAAGCTTTCACTGGTGGCGGCGACGGCACATTCTTGGTAGGTAGAGGAGAGTTGGTCGGTCCCTGGAACAAATCACTCATCGCAGATTTCGGAGGATTGCTCTTGTGGCCTTGCATTAATAAACAAATTCACAATCAGCCGACATAAAAACCGCAGTGGAAACACCTGCCTTTGTTGGACATTTCTTGTGCAAGACGAGGATGTATGTCATGCTGAAGCTTACCCTTGTGCATCGACGGACTCTCAAAACCTTTAGTGGATTGACCTAGATTAAACGCTGAGTGATGTACGCTGAGGCGGAGATGACACGATCTTACCTCCACGTGGGGCGTGTTGCGTCGACACCTGAATCTTCGGAGAACCATTGGTAGCATCTAGGTAGATCCCTCAGTACGAATTAGACACGGATGACTTTAAATTTACGTTTTCCGGAGTGTATCGGGTTTTGTACGGTCGGAGCTTTCTGAGTAGGGCCATGAGTAACTGAGTTCGGGGCCGGAGAGTGACCTATTGGGTTGTATAAGTGTGAGTGAAGAAAACGGGGTGACAAGTTTTTACCCTCGGTGATGGGCTGAAAATGTTTCGGTTTCGGTGCCTGGGGTTTCGCTGATGGAGGCAACGGCACATTCTTGGTAGATAAATTAGTGTTGGTCAGAGAACCATTGGTAGCATCTAGGTAGATCCCTCAGTACGAATGAGACATCAAGGATAACTAGAATTACTTTTTCCGGAGTTTGTCGGTTTTTGTACGGTCGGAGCTTGGTTCTGTGATTTCTGAGAATGACCACGAGAATTCGGCGGAGAGTGATCTATTGGATTGTATAAGCGTGAGTAAAGATAATGGGGTGACAGGGTTTACCCCCAGTGACAGGCTGAACATGTTTCGGTTTTGGTGCCTGGGATTTCAGAGAAACATTGGCTGTGTGAAGGAACTTCAGTTCACTGGGGGTGAAAACAAAGATGGGGAGGTCAGTCTCACGTTGTGGGACAGGTGCACGTTCTTGCGCTTTCTGAGGCGTGTTGTTTGGCCCGTTTCCACCTTTAGCTGCTGAAAATTTAGTTTACTGGAACAGAAGGTGTGCTCTGAAAAATTTACGCGCAGACCGATCTTGAGATGCCTTGGGTCCAGACGTTGCTTCTGCTAGCGATGGAAACATGAGGAAAAAATATTAAGAAGGATGTAGACTCGAATACACAGAATTCGGGCATTGCCAACAGGACCTGTGTAGACCTACGTAGGCCTACAGAGCTCGTGTGGGCGATTCCCGATTTCCGCGATGCTTACCTCCGCCAAAGATCCAAGCTAGGCCACCTTGAGATTTGGGAGCTCCATTACCGATACCTTGAGCTGAGGTGAAGAATGTCAGTGTTGGTTGACAGCGTTGAGACCAGAGGCTTAAGCGCTTACATTTAGTTCCATTTGATGAACGGTTTGCGGCGACTTGTGGTTGTGGGGGTTTGGGAGCTCCATTACCGATACCTTGAGCTGAGGTGAAGAACGTCAGTGTTGGTTGACAGCGTCGAGGCCAGAGGCTTAGGCGCTTACATTTAGTTCCATTTGATGGACGGTTTGCGGCGACTGGTTGTGGGGGTTTGGGAGCTCCAATACCGATACCTTGAGCTGAGGTGAAGAACGTCAGTGTTGGTTGACAGCGTCGAGGCCAGAGGCTTAGGCGCTTACATTTAGTTCCATTTGATGGACGGTTTGCGGCGACGTGTGGTTGTGGGGGTTTGGGTGTAGTACCTAGCGACACGTGTCAGACTACCGTGTTCTCAGGGGGGGCAGTATTGACTTACGGTTCTGGGGCTTGGAGCTAGATGGTTGATTCGATGCTGCTGGGGGCTTCGACGACGCTTTCCCAGCTGAGAGTACGTTAGCGCGATGGAAGGTGGGTGAAAGAGCCGCAGTACTCACGATTGCCTGTATTTGCAGATCGATTATTATTTGCAGGTTGAGGTTTAGGAGAATGAGTTGCCCCTCCTCCTGCGGCCGGCTTGGAAGCAGACTTGCGTTTGGCCATGGTCGATGACAGGAAGGGGGATCAGTCAGAGAGGTACTTATACTAAATAGATGGGCGTCTATTTGGGACTTAGTTCGTCGATAGAGTCGGATAGACGGACCGTGAATGTGAAATACACAGTCATTCACCGGTCAATCACCTACATGAAGATAAGCCTCGGAAACGTTTTATTTAACTGACATATCTATGGAACCGCATTATGGAATATCTAATATCTCGAATTTCAATCGTTGAATAGCCAATGTCGCAAGGGAAGAGCTCGAACATCTACGAGTGCAGTGTTAGCGATTCCGCCAAGATTCCGAAATGGAAACTGTGACAAAATGTGACAATCCTTATCTTGAAGCCGCAGCTGCAGTATGTCCCGACCGTGAATGTGAAATTCAAAAATAGAGTCACTGGTTAATCACCTCATAGAAATTAGGATACCCAATATCAGCATATCGCCGTCGCAGGCGAAGATCAGCTTGAATCCACGAATCATATTCTCGGATAAACATCAATCCATGCTGTACGCTTGAGATGTGCAGAATATTCAATTGCAATTGGGCTGTGGCCGAAAATAAGTACACCTATGTCAAAAGTAAGTGGATATAAAAGACCTAAAGAGTATTGTCGTCTTGTTGTGTCGCCCTCTCTATTTTATCATGAGCGAGTCAGAAATCCACTTTAATAAACTGTTCAATCAACTTATCGTGATCCAGAGCATAATGTATGTTGTGGATAGAACCAAGCTACTAGCTTTTATTGACATCTACGTCTGGCTTGTTAGCTCAACGATTGTCGCTTTGGCTGTCGTGCTCTATTATCTTCTGGTATGTTCCTGCTATTCTTCTTTCGGCTGACTGCAAAGGATGACTTTGGTTTTCAGCACAAATGGACAAAGAAGCATTTACGGGTGGTGACTCCAGGTCGGAACAGACGCTTTCGTTCACATACAAATTTTCTGGACCTCATGTGGGCGGATTTTGTTCATGAAGCTGGTAGGTGAAAGTAGATTTACAAAGTCGCTAAATCAAAGTTATTTCGTTTTTGCAGATTCGAAGTTCAGAAGGATATATGACGGATTCTGGGTGAGAGTCTTTTTGCTCGTCCCTATCATTCTAGATCTTTAATAACACTGTTCAGGTTATGGTCAAGCTGATTGTGGTTGGAATGACCACCTTATGCATTTTTTATGTTGTTGTCGCAGTGCCGTTTGATGCTGAGCGGGTCAGGCGTTGGGCTTGGGACGCTGGTGTCTTCCTCACCTTGTCTAGCATTATATATCTGATGATTCGGAGTCTGGTCTTCCGGGAACCTTTCTCCAGTGTCAGCATGCTTCTGGGTAAGGCTCCAGAGAGGGCAGAGTCCTCAAGAAGGTCTAGGAAACATAAACAATCACGAAAATGAAAACGACTCTAATGCATTGTAAATTATCAGTGACTGCACAATTCGTCATATTGATGTATAGGAGTAGTATGATCGGCGGCTGTTTTGAGCGGGTACATGTGGAAACGATTACCTTGTGGGGCTGTGGCAAAGGGGCCTGGCGCGGCACTCCCAAACGTGGAAGGATAGACCCGCGCTCGCCGATCTGCGCATCATCTAGCTTACCTGATATATTTATGTCATGACATGTATAGCCATATGCCGAGACGCCGCTCGATTGGGTACAATTGGATTCGTAAGCCTCAAGGCAATCGGAGTCTCACTCTGTTATCGATTCTTTGTTTCTCTTCTTTTTTTTAAATGTCTACCACCTACACGAGTCTCACGACAACCACCCGTATTTCCACTGGTTCTTCGTTTTATCCCTCTTCTCCTGCTAATCCTACTGACTATCCTTTGCCTACTTCATTTCTTCCGTCTTCAGCAGGGACCACCGTTATCGCTAGCCCCTCTTATTCGTCCTCATCCAGTGTGGGGGGTGGGGGTGTTTACTCTGGCTCTTCATCTTATTATTCAGGCAGCTCGTATCTGTCCTCGGAATCCCGCTCACCAAGTTATGTGTCGTCTACGCTATCTTATTCCACAACGAGTGTCTATGCGACAACATCAACGTGAGCGTTCCATCCTGTCGTGTATTTCATCTGCGATATGGGTGCCTCATTTACCACCAATATCTTGTTTATCGCCTTTCCCCTGGGCGAGATCACCCCTTCGCCTAAAGTCCATGGCGGGCGTTATCAACCGCATTTGGGTTGGATATTTTGATGACCCGATCACTTCCGTTCTTCCTTCTTTTTTTTTAATGTTCATATGTCGACATATGCGGACACTAATTTCATGTCTTATTCTAAAGGGTGACTTCAGATGGTGTCGTCTACACGACTCTTGTAAGCGTCACAAGTGTCCTACCACCTGGAGCCGTGGTTGTCTCTCAAAGCACTCCACCGAGTAGTGCATCCAGTAGTAATAACCTGGCTGCCATCATTGGTGGTGTAGTGGGTGGTAAGGCCGTCTCTGCTTAACGCCGAGAAGACGAATTTCATATTTTAATGTACAGGGGTTGCCTTATTGCTGCTGCTTGTCATCGCCTTCCTCGTATGCAGGAAGCGCCGCACAAAAAACGAGTTTGACGGCAACTTTGACCCCTTACACGTCTCGGGTGAAAAGCGGAGGCCGAATATGGGTGGTGGGACACTTCCACAGATGAACGTCGAAGACGATGGGATGGGTGGTCGATTAGGAGCAGGTCCAGGTGGTGGTGGGGTCATCAGTCCATTTCCATTCGCTTCGCCACCCGTTGCGAACACTGCACCCGCTTCACCCCCACGGCCAAACATGCAGATGGGTCATGATAATTATTTGCACGCTGTTGCTCCTGCCGGTGCCGGTTCTGCGATGATGGGTGCCGCCGCAGGTGCTGCGTACGCCAACGATTTATCACCTCAGTCGCATCATCAGCGAATATCGAGTACGGCGTCTAGCGGTCAATATCCGAATTACTTCCCACAACACCAGACGCAATACGATCCCCATTTTGCCGGTCAGCCAGTGTCACCTACGGGCACGGAGACGACGGTGCCTAACGGTGTTGTGTACCCCTGCCCCTACGTTCCTCCCTTTGGACGCGGTCCGAGTCCTGGGCCGAGCATGATTGACAATATCAGTCAAGGACCACGAAGCGTTTCAGAGTATTCTTCCTCTGCTGGAGGACCCGGTGCCGGAGGAGCCTCTCTCGGAATGAGCGCCAAGGAGATGGAAGCGATGGGTGGTAATCCCGGTATGGTAAGGAATCAAAGCGTATCGCCAGGCGGTGCCCCTTCCACACGTCGCGAATCCGGATGAGTTTGGTCAAATGCCAGGACAATATCCACAACAACAACAGCAACAACT
>QDKV01004564.1_pt1 | contig 10194 bp, 12 predicted proteins | sample 1861101 | NCBI WGS metagenome assembly QDKV01 (sample SAMN04275158, study PRJNA302643) | Fungus metagenome, whole genome shotgun sequencing project. | isolation source: fruitbody | host: Mallocybe terrigena | place: Sweden | collected 2013 | reverse complement strand
AGAACAGTCATTAAGCCTCATTAAGCACACGCCAAGCATGCCTAAGCATTGATAAGCAAAATTGATATTTTCCTGATTGGCACCGACAGTCTTAATACCTGGCATGAATGTTGTCGGAGCTACATTCTTTTCCATTCGCGAAACATTCATACAGCCAAAATTCTCTGCTTTCGGGTTATTTGACGTGAGCATATTCTGTTACCAACGTTTCACGAAACTGACCCCCCTTTAATATTAGTCCGTTCGTCAGTTCTTCGTCTCTGAGATAACCCACATCTGGCCCGACCCTGAAATATCTCCGTCTATTCCTCGTTCAACGGACGTGGCCACAATTCGCATTATTTTTCCAGAGCTTGACCTTTCTGAAAGGAGAATTATCCGAGATCTTCGAAACAAGTCTGTACTGAGTGGATTTTCAAGCGTCGGAGGTTTGTGGACTGTACTTGCTGGTGCCTTTGCCGTTCTATTTGGAAGCTCCGTTCTGAAGGTTCTATTCGGTGCGTTTTACTCCGGACCTGCGTGCCGACCATACTTATGTTTGCACTCCCTACACTGACAGAGAAAAAACCGATTTCTGTCATGGGAATAACACATGCCCTCAAGAAAGATGCGATCCGGGACGCCTGCATAGCAGATTATCCTCGCCTAGTCTCTGATTTGAAGGTCGCACCGGAAAACCGGGGACTCCTTACTTTCATAAGCGATCATATTGTGGATTTTGAATTTCTCAAACCGGATGAAGGGTCTACGCAACAAGAGGAACCCTCTATCGAAAAAAATGAAGCCCCTGATCACATGGCTTCGGCATCGCATGGAGGAACACCATCGGTATGAGGATTAATAGGAGAGAGGTTTTTGTCTGCGGCTATGTCGTGATAAGGTAGCAAAAAGTGATGTAACTTGAATTACAGTCGTACCTCCAGTGTATAGTAAATAAATGCAAATTGTACCAGTCAACTCATGACTCGCCTCGCGAGTTGCAGGTCATTTAAGTTAGGCTGTTGGTGGCTCGTTCGCAACAGCCAAGGAAACACATAGATGGTATGCACAAGCCTGAGGGTGTATGTTTGGAATTTAAAAAATTTCCAGGATGGGGAACAAGTGATTCACAAAAACACAGGGGGTAAACCTTGGTGAAAAAATGCGCAGAAAATCTCTGGATGCAGACGACTTGAAAACGACCAGATAATCTCAGTGCTTTCAAGATGGGGAAAGTGGAATCCAATGCGACTAGAAGTTATCTTTCAGTGAGAGGTGTATGGAATAGTCTTTCGATGAGACGGTGGGAGGGGTTCGCCGTGAACTAGTTATCGGTAGATTTCTTACTGAGTAGGAAGCGCCCTGACTGTCTTGTAAAGGTGGCGCAAGGAAATAATCAACTTTTGCACCGCCAAATTACCATATTTGGAAATGACTTAACCCGCAAATGCTCGAACTCATATAAGGATATAGTGTCCAAGTGACAGAAGTTACCTATGGCGGCTAAAATGTTCTTAAATTAAATTTGCAAATGGAGGACCCAAAAGTCAGAATGTCCACACCAGAAGCTCAAATCGTTCATACAAGATTGATGATTGAAGGACTGTAGATATAATACAACTCTAATGGATATAAAATGCCTATAAGTATGCAAGTCATGGCATCTAAACTCTATGAAAACCAGGTGGAGAGTCCATCATATACGATAAATATAATGCCACTGCTGGGAACTGCACGAGCAGCAGTCATGCCGCATCCAGCGTACAGGCCTTTCAGACCATGTGTCACCCACATCTTTCTAAACGTACCTGTGAATGTACTCCTCCTTTGCGTTTCTCTTGCCTTTGACCTAGCGCCACCCGACTTCAGGTCTTCCTCCGTCTGGATAGCACTTTTCACCGTATCGGCAGGGTAACACACCAGTGCACCAACGGCTCCGGCAACAGCACCTGAGAGGCCTGATTCCCAGGTCAAAAGAGTAGTGTTGCTGCCAGATTCCTTGCCTAACCGCCGCTCGAGGAGCTTCCTCGCAAACCACTCTTTAGAGACGAACCACGCGGCACATCCGCCTGTTTCGCGGAGAACGGTGCCCGTGTGGCCCAGCCAGAGCCCACGAACACCCTCTGTACTCAGAATGGACCGAGTAAGTTCAACTACACCTGGTAGTTTGGGTGTTGAAGCAGAATTATCGCAAGCGAGGGCGTGTATTGATTGACGTCCTGGAGTATTGGAACGCATCATTGGGGTTGAAGGAAACATGGATGCATAGCGGTGAGGTATCTGTCCTTGAGCATTGGAAAGAGATAGCGGAGGATGGATGCTCATCATCTGAACCTGCATCTTGCATTTCAATAATTCTACAGGTGTTCTTCGATTACCACGTGTTAGTAGAATATGAACGAAAAGGAAGTTGTATCAAACAGACAATACAAAACTCGTTACAAATCCCGCCCCAGCAGATGCAAGTCCCAGTTGAGGGAGGGATAATAGAGCCGTCTTTGACCGCTCATGAGGTGATGAAGATAAAGACCGTATAACATTCTGAAAGAATGAGTATGCAAGGAATACCGAAGCTGTTTCCGCCATAGACCCAGCAACTGGCACAGGCAGTCCCTATCCCAGATATCTGTCAGTCCTGTATGCTTGGCAATTTGCAAACGTCAAAGAACACACGCGATATAAACCTCTGAGTCCTTCTTCCTTCCACGTCTGTATCAAACAGTGCAAAGGACCGTCGAAACGTAAGGAGGCCGTATTTGAAGTACTGGACGGAACCAGAAGCTGCGCCTGAAGACGAACTTTTGCAAGATCAAACGGATATTCAAAAATCTCCGCAACCATCCCTGCGACCTGAAGAGAAGGTGCATAAATGATATGTATCAGATACAACTGTACTTACACTTCCGAAAGCAATCTCCTTCAATGTATATGTGATATCGAATAAAAATTCTTCGCCAGTCTGTACACTGGCCATGTATGTATCAAAAGGAGTCGCCTGTGGGAATAGGTTCGCCGGAGTTAAAAATGCCATCAACATAATTCAACGTTGACGGTTGAACGCCTCTGCTGAAAAGCGTTTACATATCCACCTTTCCTTCTTTTTCCTTGAAGCGTGCCAGAGTTACTCAACTGGCCGCACTCAAAGACAACATAAAGAAATCCTCGACAAGAAATGCGTGGCAGACTCGTATTGCGGTAGTCGCGGTCGACTCTCAAGTGGCTAGTTCTGTTTTCAGATGTCTTGGTGAACATCACGCAAAGGAATAGCCGCTACGGGCATCAGAGGCAGTGTTATTGCGTGTCCGACCATGCTGTAGAGAGTTTCAACGAAAATGAGTTCGCAGTGGTGTGGAAAGGGCGATTGGACTGACCTGATTGAACATCGTATTTACATTTTGGATTATTGGATAGTTGGATCACATTTAATCATAACTACAGCGAAACTCAAATATACACTTCGGCCAAATGAATCCTTGGGTGTTCCGATCGACCAACATCCAGTTAGTTCATGGTTTTATCTTCTATTTTGCTCATCCTTCTTATCAAATGCCGTCTTAGAAAATGTTAAGTCGGTGCTGATCAGTTGGCCGTATCGTATCGATTAGATCCATTCAGCCGTAATTGGTGCATGGAACTTGCAGTATCATGACAAGCCTCTGCTGCAAGCAGTAGATGATATTCACGTACAACCTTCGGAGAAATATTACGTGAAAGTTGTCCCCGTCGTCCAGTCGTCGGGAACAGGGAAATCCAAAACTGTAATTCTCATCTCTCTATGTCTACGCGAAAATTTGGGTGAAAATTATTTTGGTGCGCAATATGCAACCTATCTTCGGGCAAAGATCAATGACATCTAACCCAGCATACCCGCCCACTGGTATTGTTATTCGCGACCGTCTACTTCATGCGCCTAGCACGAGCCAAGAAAATGATTGCAAGGACTATCTGAGGTCATTCCTGCGCTCACTCTTCACCTCAGTACATCGCCAAGCCAAACGGCTCATTCCAGAGGATAAAACAGTGACATGCGCACCTAGCAAAGACGTTCTACAATTTCTTCAAAGAGAAGGGTTCTATAAACAAGTCATTGATATGGCTGTTGTTCACGGATGTTTGGGAGTCTTTTAAGGTGCTCGAGACCTACTTGAGGCAGCGTTGCTCAAATTGGCTGACAACATCGTCTTGTCCCATTCTCATTTCGATTGACGAGGTGCATATCCTCCACCATAGACGTGTCGAAGATGTAGGGTTGCATTATACTATACTCGCGCTTGAAGTCGATGGAGTCAGGGAAATTTTCTGTGTCGTAGTCTCATCACATCTCCAAACTTGCCCCGCCGAAAGAGGTGGCAGATTCTATGCGCAAAAGAGATAATGACCGACTTCTTCCAGCGCCATTTACGGAGCTTCCATTTGATGTTCATATCATTGAGGAACCTCTCTCCGGGACGAGCGACCTTAGAAACCGTTGGTTCGTTGGAATTCACTGCAAAATTTGGTCGACCTTGGTATGTTTGATTAACTTCATTATTTTTGTGATATAACATTCCTGTTCGTCCTTGTAGGTTCTACGCTACTTATTTATCTCACTAAAGACCCCGAGCTTCAATCATTGAAAGAATAATGCTCAATGTGGCCGACGTTGGCCCCCACAATCACCGGCTGTCCTCGACCCGTCATCGATAACTATCCCTTCCGCTCGTACTCAGTTCACCAAGATCGGCACGATGGTGACCGGATCATCCCCAGAGCCTTTACTTGCGGAGGCGGCTGCTCAGATCATGCGTAGTACCATTGAAACCAATCCGATCCAAACATTGTATATGGATTTATGGGCTTTGTTGGCAGAGTTTGTCGACCGTGGCTTGGCAGCACATGGAGATATCGGAGAGCTGATTGGCCGCCTGCTCAGCATTTCTGCAATGGACAATGCAGAAGACAAGTGCGAACTCGTCTTTCAGGCACCTGTCAAGGTTTGGACTACTACAAGGCACTACTCACGGACGATGCGTGGACGAAGCTTCGGAAATCTGTGCCTGCTAACCGCACGCGGCTCAGCGACTATTTGTTTTTCCAATCTCAGCGCTGTTGCTCCCGAAACTATGTCATCGAATCTCGACAAGATCGGTGAATCAATAAATGTCGAAAACCACTCTGCCGAGACGCTCGAAATTTTTGGAAGGCGGGAGAAAACTCCCTTATATTGCTTGAAATCATGTCACGTAATGTTCGAGCTAAGCAGCCGGGTAATAACACAGTGACCCACCACAACGAAGAGACGGCAGGCGTAATGGTAATAAGTTCGGTGCCCTCCTTGTGGTGGTGTCATGAACCACAGCAACGATGAGAGAGCGGGCATACAAGGTACCCCTCGCATTGTCATTGTTTTTGTTGTACTTACTGACCTTCCCCATTTCAGACGGGTTTAACTCGACAGGTGTGAGCACGTAGAACCCGGAACTGATGGGCTTCAACCCTACGACGCTGACGAGGGCATGAAATACGACACGGAGGGGCCTGCTACGTCACCACAACTACTCCCTCACACGCGCACAACGCACCTTGTGTGCTACGATCCCCTCAATTTTGTCCCTTTTGACTCCTGCATCTTTCTTCCACAGAAAATTCTTTCAGGTGCACAACTCCAGTCGCATCAGGTAAGTTGCTGACCAAACCTCCCATTTCCGCCGCTAATTCAAAAATTGACAGTTATCGCGTCCAAATTGACAAAATTCGCCATCTTTCAAGCCGAATTCGATTGGCTTCGCAGTGCTAGGCTGCACCAGAAGGGATTTCCGGAGCAGGAGTTTTCGAAGGTGCGTCAGGCGATGTTTTACAAATTCCTTCCTTATTCTCCCTGCGGTTGACGAATTTTCAGGGTTTTGATTGTGAAAATTATTTTCTGGCTGCATGATGGGGTCAGTAACCGTCTCTTGTGGTCTCCCAGGGGACGGGCATCATCGAGCATCGGCTCCGTGTCCCTCTTCGAGGTCCTCCACTGACAATTCATCGTCCAAGTCCCATCCATCGTCACTCGCCTTGCCATATTCCTCTGCATCCTCAGAAAACGAGTCAAATCCCCCCTCGGCCTCGTCAAACACGGCCGAAACCTGTTTCTTGTCGGAGTTGATGACCAGAGCTTACATTGGCCTTTCCAGCGCATCGGAAATCGAACAGATAAGCTTGTCCGGGTCTTCGATGGCCTCCTAGAACCAATCAACCTCCTCCTCGGCCTTGGTTCAAGAGGCCGTACCGTTTTCCTCAACTTCGGGGGATCAGCGAAATGACTCCACCACAACCCATGTCACCACTGCAAGGCGATCACAACGGTGACACAACAAGCACGGGAGACACGGCAAATGGGCGCCCTCGAAAAGGTCTTATTTATTTTTCATTTAGTAAAACAGACCCCACAGCAGATGCAACAAATGTCAAAGAGTAACACCACCATGAGACGACGACGACAACCACAGGGTGACTGTCACAAGACACAACGTGCATAGGAGGCGCAACATCGAAAGGGGGTAATTGGCGCTGGACGACAACCACCGATGCCAGGGAGCACCCTGAAATGCCACGAAGGGCCGAGGCATTTGTTCAATGGGCTCACATGATGTATTCAGAATTATGCATAAGTTCACCGAAGAGGGGACAGAAAAAGTACCACAATGAGCTATTGAGTTCCATATAATATACAGGTTTGATTTTGAAGTCGACGAAAGAGAATGAGAGAGAGGGAGAATGAATGGATGAATCGAGAGAAAATGAAATGAATCTAAGTACTACTACATAACCAGCTCGCTGACCCTTCACTTTGGGGAACTTTCGGAGCCAGAAACATTGGACAGGGGGGAAAGCGAGCACGAGTTACATTGAGGGTTGGTACAACGCCGCGGCGGGGATGGGAGTATTCTTGGAGGGGAGCCAGGAAGAGTTGGCAGCGGTGGCGACTGAACCGTATCAGTGCGAGTCACCGGCCATCGGGTGATACTACAACCTACTACAGGCGGCGGGGTCGCTCGTATTCGTGGCGACAGCGATTTACGGGGAGCGGTGGGTGGTTGAGGTGAACGTGATCTACAGGGAATGGCGGGTGGATGAGGTGAAAGTGATTCGCGGGGAGTAGTGGATGGAACCTTCTGTTGCTCGAGAATTGTGACTCTCTTTGAGCTTCCGCACCTCAGAGCGAAGGGTCGCTTTAAAATCATACATGAGTGAACTAGGTTCACGAATACAAGGGATGCTCACCGATATCCGAATCCTCAATCGAAACCCCCTTACTACGTATAGCTCGGTTGGTGTTTGAAGAGGTATGGGGTATACTCGAGTTTGAAAAGGCGCATCGTCTTCTCGATTTTTTGCATTCGACGCATGTTTTTTTTGTCCGACCTCCGCCTCCTTGCATGTGACAAGCCAGGCTTCTCAATGAGCATCTAATGCACTTGACAGGGAACAGAGGGCCCGCGTTCTCTAATGCGCCGGACATTTTTTAAGATAATTATAAGATATCGGTGTGATTCTGAGTTTGAAATTTAGATCTGGCGGTCCGGCCTCCGATCTTATTACTCTGATTATTGGCAATCCAATCAATATTTCCGAGACTTGACCGACTTCCTCGAACAAACTTGGTATTTACTTCCATGTCGCTGCCTGAGCCATCGTGCATACAAACACGGGCCAGGAACGTTCTTTCCGTGTCTCCTTTTCCACTTTGTTCACCCTCCAAACGCATAGGCAAATGTTTCCCACCGAACCGCCTATATCAGGGAAGAGGAAAGCGGAGGAATCGAATCCACTGTTGAACGCTGCTGCGGCGAAGTGTGCAAAGAAAGATGTGCGCCCTCTCTGCTTTCGTTATTGATTCAACTTAAGTTGCCAAGTTAGGTCGTATGTGTTGGAAAATGTCTGATTATAGAACATGTCTTTTCTTGTTTTATGGTAAATCATGAAGAAGCTTCAAACAGTTTGTTGATTGTACCAATTCACGATTCTCAGCTATCTCAGTCTCGATCCACAAATCATGCCGACTCCCATCCTCTTCCATGGTTTTCTTCACAACCCTCAACCAATCCAAAGTTACCCCAGCGACCGCTCTCAGCCTCCAGATCGACCAAAGGTCACCCCTCAGATCTGAGCTCAAACAGACAACAACGTCGGCTCTCATTGCTCGAATGTCTTTCTCTACTTCTGACTTTTGACACACTCAGAGGGCATTGTTGCCCACCAATACTCCTTCATCGCGTGAATGCGAGCCGGGAGGGTGTATGTTCCCACCACAGCCTTTTATTTGCGACGACCACCCCTCCGCCGAATTTTTTGGCCACCACCACTTTCGGTTGACATGCACCACCCCTTTGTTGCTTGAATGCGAGACGGAGGGCCTGTTTTGGCCACCACCACCTACCTCTCGACCCTACCTCGCTCCAACACGAGACAATGGGGCTGCTTTGGCCACCATCACCCACCTCTCACCATGCACCACCCCTCCCTCGCTCGAACGCGAGATGGAGGGTTTTTTTTGCCCACTTAGTTAGTTTTAGTGTATAAATTATAAATTATATTATGTTTTATATTATATTTTAACTATTTATTGATCATGACTCGCCGAGGTCATGCGCGTGTGACTGAATTGTCACACTTGAGCGGCGTGTACTACTAGTAGATTTGTAATAATATTCCTTGCAATATATGGATTTTATTATTACTCCACGATGATTTTAGTTATGTATTCTAGGAAAGCTTTGAGTATCCTATCTCAAGGAATTTGTACTGTTCTGTAGCACCTGGTATCTGTTTCATACTGTAGCAATCTGTAGCACTGGTAGGAGCAATTTTCTCAGGCATTTCTTTCGTCCGGCCCGGACATCTCCTGATCATTTGGGACCCTACGTGGCAACTCAAAGTCAACTTTTCTGTTGGATCAGAACATATGCCGAAGTTATTCGGAGGCACTTATGAAAGGGGCGGGCCACTTGGGGAGGAAGGGCAAAGTGGTAATCCCTGAACTGCTTCCCTCTTTTTCAATTTACATAAATTTTGCAGGCGCTCGACTTTTTGAAGCAACTACAAGTGTACCCAGCACCGACCTCATCCTCAAGCTCCAGAAAATAAAGCACGGTACAATGGGTCGCGAAATTGATATTTACAAGAAACTCCAGCATAACGGGCGTGCTGATTGCTTTAACATTGCTCACGTCATCTGGTCGGGCGAGGAGCATGGTTACTACGCCCTTGTAATGCCCAAGTATTATATGGATCTTGGTCAATTTTTTAATTTTTTACCACTAACGGCTGTATGTTCCATGGCATCCCTCATTACCTTTGCCTCCGATATGGTCAGTTGCATGAACTCGGCAATGTTTTTACTGACCTTTTGTTCAGATTTCCGCACTTGAATACATCCATTCCAAAGACATTATCCATTGTGATATCAGACCGGAGAACTTCATGTTGTCACCTATGTCGTCTTACCATAACCTCGATATTGTCTTAATCGACTTTGAGGGCGCCGTCACAGCAGGCGAAACTCGAGATACTCACCTGCAGTACATTGGTGATGTGTACTACGCTAATCCCCGCCTCCTACTCGACAGAGCAGGTATTCGAGATCCTTCATTCAAGACGCTTACTTGCTCAGTTATCTAATAGTTCCGTGTAAAGAAGATGACCTAGTTGCGCTGGCCTACATGATGGCCTCTCTGGGACGACGATCGCCCTTGCCTTGGGACTCGGTGTATCATGACGTTCTTCGAGATGGCCTTCTTACGAATCACGCTGCCTTCGAGAAGGCTTGCCTTCTGTTAGCCGATGCCAAACAATGCACGGCAGTCAACACCCTTTGCGAAGACCTGCCTCCTTTATTTAACCAATTCCTGACGGATACCCTTAAGCAATCGTCCAAATTCAACTACATGTGGTATCGGCGCGCCTTTGTGAATTTATCAAATTCTTACCTGGAAGAAAATTTTGTGATGAAGTCGTATAGAGAGATATTATACGGGTCGTAATTTCTTTTTTTTTCTTTTTTTTTTTTTTGGGTCATGTTGGGCTATATAGTCCGACGGAGTCCCATCTTGGACTTAAATGTTCCTTTGCCAAGCACCTCCCAGGATTGTCTCTTCAAGTTGCCCCTTGTGAGGCTCATTGTAAGGGGAATTCCGTGTACACGTGAGTTCCAATTCTAGCCGTCCAGCTTTCCTTGAGAGCATCGGGCTT
>QDKV01004565.1_pt1 | contig 10200 bp, 10 predicted proteins | sample 1861101 | NCBI WGS metagenome assembly QDKV01 (sample SAMN04275158, study PRJNA302643) | Fungus metagenome, whole genome shotgun sequencing project. | isolation source: fruitbody | host: Mallocybe terrigena | place: Sweden | collected 2013 | reverse complement strand
CTTCCTCCTGGCGCTTATTGCCGCTGGTTTTCCGATTGTAGGTTTCCCTCTCTTACAGGGGCGTCATATTTTGAACATCATTATTGGGTTATAGGGTACTCTCAGTGTAATTCCATCGGCAACTAGCACTTCGGCGACTTTAGATCTGGTCGTTTGGTGGTCGTGAACTCAGTTCCTTCGGATCGGTCTGTAGTACGGTTTGACTCATGTAGAAACCGCGTCTCTGCGTCCATTGTACTTGTTTCAGTATATACTGGATCTTAATGCATGATGTATTTGTGTTAAGTTCTCATTATTCCCCTCATCACGATCATTGATAGTGATCAAATAATTAGGCGCCCGCGGGCCGCAAGTCAGATCAAGATATACGCAATTTGTAAACAGACTCAATTTCCGTAATAAATTTGCCTCTAACACTGCTACTGGACTTGTTCAACTTGCGCCGTCATACGGCTGGCATTCCTACTGGCAAGAGAGAGGAACCGTTTCTTATCATACATCGCTGCGTCCGCACTTGATGTGTCACTCAACCCCCGACGTACTAAAGGATAGTTACACCGTCTATGTAATTTTCTTTGAAGTCCCAGTCAACTTTCTGAAGACAAATCAATTTCTGTATCCTGTCATGTCGGTGGGAGACAACCCGAGACAACCCATGCCAATATCAACATAGATCAAGACTTGGGACTGACGACATAAAATCCAGTCTATAGCATTGAGTGGAGCGTGTTGATGCAGGAATTTTGCGACTAAATAATGATAGATATGTAGTGTTAAGTTACATGAACCCAACCGTTTGAAACCCTCTAGAGCGAAAAAACCCACGAAACTACGTGTTTTTTGGGATCTGATCCGATCCCAGAGCAGGTGTGCCATCTCCTACACTTCCACCGGGCGCTGTGGACGCACCAGCCGGTGAAGGTGCGCCAGGTGGAGGAGGTTGCGGTGCAACACCTCTGAAATGGTCAATAGCCTCCCAAAGGTTATTAGGAACCTGTGCGGCCATTGCTTTATGATCCTGCTCAAGCAGCTTTTCGAGCTCTGCTTTGTTGTCACGGAGGTACTTCTGTTCTTCAAGATATTGTTTTTGAGACTCTGCTCTCTTCTGCTCAAGATAAGTCGGGGGTGGACCAGTTGTCGTTGGCTGTGAAAGCTAAGCGTTTTGTAAATATATAATACGAGGGGATATTAGTCTTACCGAGCTTGACATGCCAAATAAACTACCGAACGTAGGTATAGAGGCCACACGTTTATGTTTGGACTTCCACTCGTCGATATGCTTTGCCTTCATTTCGGCCTCAAGTTTACCGTACTCGAGAGGAACATTCTTGCCTTCATAAGCATTTAAAACGGGTCGTACATCAGGAGGTTTATAGATGGCAATAGCTGTAACATTTATTAGTTTCGAGTCAGGTAGGAAGCGGCAGAGCAACAAACATTCAAGGAATGGAATCATGGCTACCAGCCCCTTGTCTTTAGGATCGCCTGTCCATTTAGGAATGACTACAGAATTTTCCGGATGTGTTGATACATGTTCGGGATGGGTATCGAGAAGAATTACTTTGGACAGGTCGCGATTGAGGTAGGAAAGATCCTGTGGGGATATAAGCTGGGCCGAAACAAATGGATGTTGACTCACCTTCACAATTTTTCCGTCGATAGACCGTGTAGCCTCACGGAATAACCGATGGTTGATAAAAAAGCCGTATCGATCTAGTTTCTCAAGAATCGGTCCTGCGGTCTGAACTTGACACTTCAGTCAGAACAATTTCGACAACGAATGGCAGCTTACATAGGAAGGTTGTGTAGTAAAAACTACGACCTCGTAGAATTGAGAGATGTAAGCCAAAAAGTAATCGACACCTGGCCTTTTGGCGGTTCGCCAACCATGCTGACGCTGAAAAAATTGACTTCAGATTAAAACACTGCTCCAATTGGAGGGCACTTACGTCCCACGTTGATGTTACGAGGAGGTCGTCAATAGAAAGGAGAAGTGTATAAGGTTTTTGGTGAGGGGGAGGGTGAGGTGGTGGGAGCAGATCAGGCCATGCAGGTTTATTGAGATACTGAGACGGAAAAATTAGAATCATCAAAATTGAAGTAAGGGAAAGGGCGCACATCAAACATTTCACGATATCGTTGCTTCGTGCGTCCCCACCGTGTTGAAAGCGCGTCTTCACGTCTCTGAAAAATTAATTTTTCAAAGTTAGATGACGACTGCAAACGACCGCACAAAAAGTATGTTACCATCCTCATTTCTCTCAATTCCGCATCTTCCCATTCCCGACCCATATATGCAGTGTGAACCCCAAAGCCCATTAATAGTAAAGCGAGGGAAACTCGACCCAAAAACCTCCGTTTCTTTTCGCTCGAAGATAGTGAGCCTTTTGATGACCTGGCTCCCGTTCGTTGAAACTCCTTGCCCACTTCTGGAGGCGAAAAATCCAGGGTTGGTACACTCTGAGACCGTGTGTCCAATATCGACTCGGCTTCCACACCAGTTTGCCTTGCACCGTCCGTCGACTCCGGCGTTTGCTTTGCCCTGTCAGCGTCTAGGGATTCAGAGAGAGGTGTTTGCCCGATGCCATTGCTAGGTGGTGAAGGGGGCTTTTGCGACATGTATCTATAGGAGCGGACGACGGCGCGTCGTGCCAATGGCCTGGTTAAAATCGCAAACATGGCAGCACGGCTTCACAAAAACATCGACGACGACCAAAATTTGGGACGAGAGGTTTGGCATTGTTTGTTTTGTATCTTATCACCTTCCCTTTCCGGGTCTCCGTGTTTGCATGCATCTACTTGCTAAAAGGAAAAATGGTCCCATTACTCAACTCATTCAATGTTTACTTCAGTTCGTGACGGTTACAGCTAAATTCAGAACGATGGGCCATCACAAAAAAAAGCACATAGGCGGAGTTGAAAATTTTCAAAACTCACACAGGGAGAAAAATCGGAATGACCCATTGCCGAAATCATATAATCATTATGTAATGTGTAATTTTCTTATTGGGGTTGAAATTCGAGGTCCGCTCTGTATATGTTTTTTTTTTGTGATGGCCTATCGTTCTGAATTCAGCTGTAAAGGGTTTTGGAACTTAAGTTTCGAAACACCACTTGTTCTTGCAGGTTGAATCGCTGATCTGTGTTGCGGTGGTTAAGTTTTGCCGTGATGAATTTCTAATACACCTTATCCCTATCATCAATCACGGTCAGAATTTCTCAAGCATTTTATTACAACAGACAATTCATTCTCAGTGATGTGCTCAGTCCTGTCCGAATCGCCGTTATCTTTGCACTATCTTTAAGGACAAGGCTTTTTTCTCTCCTACGTTTTATCTGATAAGGACATCACAACCGTAGGATAATTATACCATCGTCTTTCGGGATTCTTTACCGTGAAAGAGCAGTCACAAAAACGGAAAGGCCTCAACCGGTTTATTTTTTCTGTCCCTTCTTGTGAATGTGATTGTGGGCCTTCACTGATCAAACTTACAGCTGACTTTCAAGCCCTTCTGGTGTACCAATTGTTCTGGATTCGCGAACGTCCGATGACATGGTAACAACACATTTTCATAAACCTTTTGCGTCATACTTTCCTTCTTTCAAACCAAAGTCTGGATGATGTCCAGACCCGCACAGGCTAGACCTCTTATCTTGGTCGATGAATTTCTTCTGGAAATGCTTCTCTAGTTTCGTTGATGACCGATATCTAGTGGAGCCATTAGCCTGAGAACTATAACGGCTATAATTACTATTTTTAGGAGTTCATTCGCAGATCTCCTTTAATCATCAGTCACTGGGTCCCAGGTGAATATTACTTTAAACACCCGTAGAAGAAGTCCACATAACAATTGAAGTCATCTATAACATTACCCGTGGTTCAATGGCTTCTCCCCAAGGTCCAAGGGCTCGAAATAAAGATGAGAGTTTATGTAATACGTACATCATTTTTTGAAAACTGCAGGCACTAATGAATTGCATATTGATACACGTGTGTGTAATTTTTCAACTACACAGTAATAAACTAGAGATTGAAAACTGATATTAAACGCTGACGATATCGGCTTGTACCAGCAGGGTTCACCGACACAGCATTGATTCCCAAAAATTTTGGTTCCGGATGCGTGGTCCGATGAATCATGACTATGATGGAAACATCTTTTTTGTGTCGTTTAACTTACCAAGTGGTTCAGGCGATAATACATAAGCTTTCATAAGGGAGCGTGCCATCAAGGTTAATTTAAACTAGCCGGACTTATCCAGTTAATGTGGTCATTTATTGTCTAATTTGGTGAACTGGAGACTTGGAGTTGATGCGTGGCGCACATTCAAGTTCGTCGTTAGCAGAAGACGACAGAAAATACTGAGCTGAAATGATTCGGAATTTTGTGAAGTCGGGCCCTAATTCTGGAGTCCCGAAGAACGCACTTGTGGAAAGTTGAAAGTCATGGTCTCTTTTTCTCGTTGGGTCTTGACCTTCTTTTCCGCTCTAACATTATTTCCGAATCCCTGGGGTTGCCACAATTTCCTGAGAAATTGGGTGGTGTTGAAACTTGAAGACCATGGGTGTAATGTAAGGGACATCAGACATGCGCTACGGTTTAATCCGAGGGTCTGCGAGGCAACGTGCACCAAATTTCAAATTCTTATCCATGTACCAGCATGTACCTCCTATCAAGACGAAAATTATTGTCATGGATATATCAGCCAGGCAATTTTTCAACATACACGTACTTGGTGTTTTTTCCGATCTTTTTTTCCCGCCTGAATTTCTCATATCAAATTCTGCCGAACAGCCGATTGATTGCATCATCGTACGATTTCAAAAAAGGGTTTTAAGTTCAGACAGTCAGCATTGTCACCACATTGTACTACAACCTCAGGAATCGTATAAAGTCGCCACTTTCCAGTGTTTATTTTTCTCCATTGCATGTACTCGAACCAACTGTGCAGCTGCCATAACTCTCATAGAGGATCCAAACATTCTTGCGCCGCTTTTTTAATATCGTCTTAAAGTCTACAATTATCTCAATGTCGCACATCATATCCACCAACAACTCTGGCTACACAACTCCGGATTATGAGCTCGAGTCGGTGCTCCCAGTTCACCCCACGGCTGTTCGTCGTCCCCATTCTATCGTTGTGCAGTCCGAGAACACGGCGTACACCGACGACTACATCACCGCCAAATTCACCAATCGTGGTTCTGAGGTAACTATCGCAGACGGGCAATTCGCTGTCAAGCCTGTCGCGCAAGAGTTTGAGTTCCAGACCAAACGTGCGCCTTCGAAGACTGGGTGAGCTAATCTCTTTATTTCGTCCTTCGAAAGCACACGTTCCTGACGTTCCTCGTAGTTTGATGATGATTGGCATTGGTGGCAACAACGGCTCGACCTTGTGCGCGACCATTGTAGCCAACCGTCATAACATCGTCTGGCACACCAAGGAAGGTAGTCAGCAGCCAAACTACATTGGCTCCGTCCTTCGCGCGTCGACGGTAAAGATTGGAACTGAGACGACTACCGGAAAGGATGTCCACGTCCCAATTTGTGATGTAATTCCTATGGTTCACCCCAACGACCTCGTCCTAGGTGGCTGGGATATTTCTGGCGTGCCTCTTGACCAGGCTATGCAACGTGCCAAGGTCCTGGACTATGATCTTCAGCGTCAAGTTGCCCCGCACATGTCGCTTCTTGGCAGGCCTCTTCCTTCGATTTACTATCCAGATTTCATTGCCGCCAATCAGGAGGCGCGTGCGGATAACCTTATCCCAGGAACCGATAAGCAGGCTCATCTCGATCATTTACGTGCCGACATTCGCAAATTCAAGCAAGATAATGAATTGGACCGTGTTATCGTGTTCTGGACCGCGAATACTGAGCGCTACAGTGATATAATTGCTGGCGTTAATGACACTGCCGACAACCTTCTGAATGCAATCAAGTCCTCTCACCCTGAGATTTCGCCCTCTACTCTTTTCGCAGTTGCTGCTATTCTTGAGGGGGAACCTTTTGTCAACGGTGCCCCTCAGAACACCTTCGTCCCTGGCGCCATTCAGCTTGCCGAACGCCATCGTTCATTCATCGGAGGGGACGACTTGAAGTCCGGACAGACCAAACTCAAGTCTGTCTTGGCAGAGTTCCTTGTAAACGCCGGCATCAAGCCACTCTCTATCGCCTCTTACAACCACCTTGGTAACAATGACGGTCGCAACCTTTCTGCTGAGAGGCAATTCAAATCGAAGGAAATTAGCAAGAGCAGTGTCGTCGACGATATGGTAGATGCCAATCGCCTCCTATACAAAGCCCCTGAAGTTAGCGCAAAGGGGGTTCCTCTTGGCAAAGGAGAGCATCCCGATCATATCGTCGTCATTAAGTATGTCCCGGCGGTTGGCGACTCCAAGCGGGCCATTGATGAATACTACTCTGAAATCTTCTGCGGTGGCCGTTCCACTATCAACATCTTCAACGAGTGCGAGGTCAGTGGTGTTATCATTTGTGACATCTTTTACTGTCAACTTATTTTTCTTTTTTTATAGGACTCTCTTCTTGCCACTCCTCTCATTTTAGACCTTGCTATCCTTGCCGAATTGTTGACTCGCGTCAAATACCGCAAGGTTGCTGAACAGAAGGAGTTCGCGCCGTTGTACCCGGTCCTTTCGCTCTTGTCCTACATGCTCAAGGCTCCGCTCGTCAAGCCTGGAACTGATGTTGTCAACAGCCTCAACAGGCAGCGTAACGCTCTTGAAAGCTTCCTCAAGGCTTGCATTGGTTTGGAGAGCAACACGGACTTGCTCCTCGAAAGCAGGATTTGGTGAAGGAATTATTTCGTTTGGGTCAAAAAGGCCCTTTTACTGATTCGTTGATTCCCGGCTGTGATGTACATGTATTTTGAATAACGATGCTGAATTTGAAATTTGACGAGTGAACCAACCAAGCTTGCAATGAACTGAATTTTCTACTGGTTAATTTTACGATCAACCTATCTCCAACCTTGCAATTGATCTCCCAGAACTTGGGCAAACCGGGAAAAGGTCGTTATGTTACTTTATCATTTACGTTCGCAAACCGGTTTTTACTGGATCCCTTGAGCACCCTTCTCAAAGAGCTAGTTTTATGTAATCTACTAAGGTTGATCGTCCGATTCGACTTCCACTTCCGACATTGATGTTAGTATCATCATTCTTGTGTTTGTACTTTTACTATGCTTTACAGAGACATAATACTCATAAGTATTATGAAATAGACTAATTTCTCAATAATTTGACCCGAGAAGTTGAAGATGAAAGCCTTTCATGAACTTCGTCTTTATCCTTGCGCAAAGAAGTTACACAGGCCAACTTCCATAATTCACAACTCCCAGAACTCGATTATTGCACGTAATCACTTAAAGCATTGCCACTCGTACGGCACGATGCAAACTTGTACCCTCAAACTCTAACACATCTCTGTTAGAAGAAGGGCATTTTCGTCACGGACGGACGTAATGCCTTTAAGTGGTATTCGTGTTCTAGAATTAGGACAGCTTATCGCGGGACCATTTGCAGGGCAATTGCTTGGGTGATACCATTCCACACTTATGCTGATATTCTCATTCATGTACTTCTTCTCAGACAATTTGGTGCAGAAGTCATCAAAGTTGAGCCACCAAAAGTTGGAGATCCCCTACGTGTTTGGAGAGAGTTAGATGTTGACAAGACGAGTCCCTGGTTCAGAAGCATTGGGCGCAACAAAAAGAGTGTCTCTATTGACCTCCGTAAGCCGGAGGGCCAAGAGTAAGTGTGGTTCTGCTGGTTTGCTTTCCCGTTTCACTAAAAATGTGTTCCTCAGGTTGGTCAAGAAACTGGCACTGAAAAGCGATGTTATATTGGAAAACTTTAAACCCGGAAGTGAGTACCGTTCTCAGGACATTCGAGAACAGCTTCAGCTGACGGCCTTAGCCCTTGAAAAGTGGTCGTTAGGACCTGCAGACTTGCACCCCCTCAACCCAAACATCATTTTACGCGTGTGAGTGGATATGGTCAAACGGGTCCTTGGTCACAACGCCCTGGATATGCTTCAGTTTGCGAAGCCGAGTCTGGTTTCCGATACATCAATGGTCATCTTGACCCTCAAACAGGAATGCTATCAGGCGCTCCCGTTCGACCTAACATCAGCCTCGGCGACTCCGTTGCTGGGCTCCATGCAGCGTTTGGAACTGTCCGTCTTGTTTTACAAAATATATTGTTGTGTTTATTCATATTTAACGATAGGTTCTCGCATTATTGTCCAGGCAACGCAGGGCATCCACTGAACCAAAGACGCCGGCGAAGACGGTAGATGTAAGCATCGTGGAAAGGTATCTTCTTTCCACACTTAACCATTCTCGGTCTTAAAAAACCCATTTTCTTTAAAGTATGCTAAACCTTATGGAAGGTATCATTCCAGAATATGACAGAAAGGGGAAGGTGCGTAAGGAGGAGGAACTTTTTTCCAGACGTGTAGCAACAACATCACCAGATACGTGGTCCTTCTGGCTCATCAGTCACAGGAATTGTGCCTACCAATGCGTACCCGTGCCTTCCTACAAATTCGGCTGATCCGAAGAGTCGGGAGTATATCGTTATTGGAGCCAATGGAGACTCCATATACAACCGCTTGATGGCAACCATAGGTCGCACGGATCTCATTGGGCCTGACTATCAACATAACCAGCATCGAGTTGAGAGGCAAGCCGAGATCGAACTCGCAATTTCTAGTTGGACAGAACAACGAACGGCGGAAGAAATCATCGACGCTATGAACGAAGCCCAAGTACCGGTTGGACGGGTAGTGAACGTCAAAGACATTGTCGAGAATGAACACATTCAGTCGAGAGGTGCGGTAAGAGACGTCAAGTTTAAAGATTGGAGTGTTAAAATGGCGGGAACTTTCCCTGTTCTCGATGGTGTTGATTCTCAGCCCAAGTGGGCGGGCCCCGACTTGGGCGAACACACGGATGATGTATTGTCCCAAGATCTTAATTTGTCAAAAGAGGAGATTGACCAGCTGCGGAAGGAAGGGATCATTGGATAATATTCTACTCACTGCAAATACATCTACGTGGTAAAGGGAGTAATATCGCTCTATGCACCAATAATTGATGAATCCATTGTTACAACCATAGAAATTCGGTGGGTGCTTTAAGAGACACTGTCATTGCTGGCCATCTCCTTTAGGACTGTCCCATTGTCTAGTCGTTCAAAGACTTTTACGCTTCCACCTCCAGCAATCAAAAACCTATCATCCGGTCCTCCAAAGACCATCCCACGAAGATGCCTCAACCCAGTCCTGATTGTTCGAGGCCGTCGGGTCCGTCAATTGAGAATATAGAGATTGTGTCTGGTTCTGGGTCATTACGATTGGATAAGTACAGATAAGGGGTTGGAAACGAGGAATTAGGTGGTGGAATGAGTATTTCTGCAGCCAACATGTTCGATGAATATAAAGGATTAGACATAGTAGGCTTCGAATTGATAAATTCGGGTAGCTGTACAGATAAGGGGTTGGAAACGAGGAATTAGGTGGTGGAATGAGTATTTCTGCAGCCAACATGTTCGATGAATATAAAGGATTAAACATAGTAGGCTTCGAATTGATAAATTCGGGTAGCTGGGGAAATGGCGGCATTTTGTGCCATATTAGGGTGTTCGACAGCTCAAGAAGTGAAGAGGTTTCCATCTAATTGACGTCGATCACAAATGGTTATTGCGATATCGATTAAGAATATTGTAAACAGCCACATGGCGTGGACCGCTCCCGCCTTCAAACTCAATATGTCCTACCAATTTCCAAAGGCCTGCCTCGTCTCTCTGTAGTCGGTGAATCCTGTCCGCACCCAAATCCGGAACGAGTATCTCCTGATAATCCCCAAGGTAATGGACTTGATGAGGATGGGAGCTTTCCTGACGTGATCTGTTTGGGCCATTACCGCTGAGTTGAATGTTTTATAAATAATTAGGTGAGAGATATGGCGGTTCCTTTAACAGTGGAACAGACACCACATTTCCTGATGAATACTGACAAAAGGATTCACAAAGTTGTTCCAATAGTTGAAGAAAACTTACATTTGCGATAAGAAGTTCGTCTTTTAAGGCTAGCAAATAGCAAGGTTCCTTTCCAGACGAAGTAGTCCCTGAGATGACTATTTCCCAGCCCTCCTTATCGACCTTCAGTGTCAGTA
>QDKV01004566.1_pt1 | contig 10214 bp, 11 predicted proteins | sample 1861101 | NCBI WGS metagenome assembly QDKV01 (sample SAMN04275158, study PRJNA302643) | Fungus metagenome, whole genome shotgun sequencing project. | isolation source: fruitbody | host: Mallocybe terrigena | place: Sweden | collected 2013 | reverse complement strand
CCGACCAATACCGTGTTACGAGGGATATACCACTTCCATACTCTTTTGATGACGGACCACCACACGATGACACAGATGATGAGATCGATCATGCAAGGTCGAATGCCGAAGGTGATGCGCTTGTGCACACTCCTGTGCTGGCCGAGTACCCGCCGCATCGTGAGGTTACGAGTAATTAATGGCTACGACCACTAAGGTATTCACTACCACAAAGTGTATTAAAAATTAAAAATATTGGAGTCAGTCCCAGTCTCCAGATTGTACTACAAAATTTTAAGAGCCAAAATTTACTGGTAGTGTGAGCCATTCACCATTGAAAAAGTTCCAAACTCCTGGTGAGTGATAGTAAAATGTAGCAATAGAAGAAGCAAATCCATATTCCTTCAAATCAAGTTTGAGAACTGCAGTTCAAACATGAGGTATACTACAACATACCATCGTCCATTCACATAGCCACACATCCATCTCCTGATCCTTTAGGTCGAGTCCCCAATGAAACTCGTGCAGCCTCATAGAAAACCTCTGTCACGCCCCGGTTATGTTTCGAGCTGCACTCTAGATACCTTGAAGCTCGTATCCGTCTTGCAACGGCCAATCCCTCCTCATATTGGACAGTCTGTGCACCATACGGCTTTAATCGTTCTCTCACTGCAGGATCGTCTCGAAGGTCGCATTTAAGAGCTGGAACAAGATTAGGACGAAAGAGAAAAAACAATTCCAGTGTTCCTACGAACCTACTAGAATAAGCTGTGGTACGCGGCATTAGCTCGGGACGGTGATATTATGAACAGACCAACCTTCACTCCCGGACAGTATTCCAAAATTTCATCCAGCCACTAATAGATCCAAAAAAATTCAAGGAAAGAACAGATCCATAGGGGCGAATTGGCACACCTTCGATTCAACGTTCTCCAATGAAACTGGATTGTCCACGGAAAAGCAAATCATGACAACATGTGTTTCGGCGTAAGATAGTGACCGCAGTCTATCAAACTCTTCTTGGCCTTGAAGAAAAGATTGGAGTTAGCGAACAATATGACTCACTTTCATCTTAATGCACTCACCAGCTGTGTCCCATAGACTTAGCTCCACAAGATTGTCATCGACGTAGATATCATGGACATAGTTTTCGAAAACAGTTGGTTCACTGGCCATTCATCAGCACCCCTCAAAGGAAATAGAAAGTGGGTCAAACACACTAGACTTGCGTAAAGAACCCTCTTGTAAACACATTCAGCAGAGATGTTTTGCCTTGCCACCAACCGAATAAGCATCACCCTAACAAACTGGCTTAACACTGAACATACCGCAAGCCCCATCACCACAAACAACCACCTATGTCAAAGTATTTCAGCCCCTTGCAATTGGCAATAGTTCCAGAGCCGAGATGAAATTCTTACCTTCCGCTGTATCTGAGTTTATTAATAAATCAATCAGCAAAGGTTTTGCCAAGAGGATACTTACTGGTCTGCTGCGTCCGAGAGAAGGGCTCTTTACTGACCCACAAAGCGACATTTTATGACTCAAATGCAACGAATAAATGAAAATGCGGCAAGAGAGTGAATCTCGCAGAGTTACTGATACAAGTAATAGTGTAAAGCAACTTCAGCAACACAGCAATCAAACTAAATCACGTGCAAGCTTCAACCATAAATTATAATTTATGTACTTCCAAAAAGACTTCGTTAACAAGAACAATAATATGAATGGAACAACATCACGATAGCATAAGCGCGTCAAGAAGGAGGCAAGAGAGACTAAAAGCAGTCTAAAAAGCCTACTAGATAGCCATGGAATTCACAAAGTCCATCCAAGTCGTCTGCATATTGGTCTCCGGAGAATCCGACAACCGCCTTCGGGGAAGAAATTGTGATATCGCCGACTCAGGAGAACTTGCATCAGCCAAGACTCCAAGAGCCTGTTCGTTCCCATACAGAGGACCGGAATTTGTGTATGACACCGATGCGAGTCCATAGTCGTACACTGGGAAATACTGCGGGAAATTTACATCAACTTTTGTAGGAGATGATGTGTTGATCGCCAAATTTTGTCGGCTTGGCTGCGAAATCATGTCATGGTCAAGCGTCGATTGTTGCTGAGCCATATATGCATTTGAATCCCTTTGGAATATCGTTTCCGTCCCGTATGCCGGCGTATGGGATATATTCGTCTGAGAGAACGACCCTTGAGACTGAGGTAAAGCTATTCCGTTTGAAGGGGGTCCCTGCACCATCGGCATAGGGGCTTGTGAGAATTGGCTATACATTTCAGTATCCTGTTGGTGAACCTGAAGACGTGGCCTAAATGAGTCCAAATATTCCCGGACACTTGGTGGCAGTTGATTGTGTAATCCAGGTGAGAGCGGAAGAGGAACGATTGGGTTTTGGGAGGTTGGAGAGCGTTGAGTCAAGGTAGGTGAATATAATTCTTTTTTCACGAATCGTGTCTTCCCTCCTAGCATTGAGAGCTCGTCTTCCGCGTCCGGCGTTGTCATATCGTTAGCGGGATACCGAGTCAAAGGGGTTCCTTTCCCTTTCCGGAATTCGTCCAGGCTGAAATGCGCTTTCTCTTGTAGGCGAAGCATAATGTTCTATGACAACATTGACAATCAACCTCTTTTCCCTACATATTACCAGCACTTACCAGCACTCTAGTTGCGCGGAATCCGTGAGCAGCCTTCGAGAACAGCTCACAAGCTGAATCAAGCTGTACAAGGGCAGATGGTGCCAAACTCATTGATGGGCATCTTGTAACAATCGAGCCGAGCACGATCTGTTTGCAGAAAGATCAACGACTCTTGACACTTCTTGAAAAAGGTGAATACTAACTGCACAAGAAAACATGTGAGTCCACAAAAACCAAATTCGCTCACACGGCTCCTTAAGCTGAGTGTATAAATTTCTCATCATGGCCACCAGTGATCCTGCACTCCTATAAGCTGCGATCACTGATGTCCCATATGGACTTCCCAACGGATCCTTTGGATGGTCGTTAATCGCCCGAGCGAAAAAACTTCTGTGCAAGTACAAAAGATCTACATCCCGAAAGGTTACTCAGAGTACAGAACACGTCATCAAACATCACGTACTCGTCTCTCGAATTGCAAGCACGATATGCCTCTGCAGAGTAAGCATGACCGATTCCGGGTAATTTCCTTGGTTGGCTTCCAAAGTGCCAAATCCTTCAACTTGCAGAAGAGGCGGAACCGGGAAAGCACGTAGTTTCCTATCCAACTGAAGGACAGTGGCATATGATGGGGTCTTTGCTCCAAAAGCTTGGTCGTGAAGGAGAGCCATGCATTCCGAGGCAAAACGATGTTTCCATACATTGACTAAGAAATGTCAGTTTAGTGAAGCGGCTGGACAAGCAGGAGCTCACAGCTATTTTCATCTGACTTATCGTCCAGGAACGGCATCTTGGTGTCAAAGTGCGCACGTGCAAAGGATGGCGGTCGACCAAGAGTGAAGCATTGCCAAGAGTCGTATGTGAAGAGCTCCCAGAACAACTCACGACGCCGCTGTGTTTCGTGGTGATTCACTTTCAAATCTCTGTCTAATAATTCATGAAAAAGGTGTTCAATATCCTCCTCCTCAGCTGGTAAGTCCTGAAGAGACTTACGGAGTCCCATCTGCGAAGAAAGACCCATCAGATTATGTGGAGCAGAAACGCAACAAGTAATCGGACTGACGCTTTGTGCAGTTTTGACAACAAGACCCATGGTCTGCCATCTAACACCGGTACTTGTGCCATGTCGATCGGCAAAAAACATGTAGAACGTCATTAGATACTAATGTAATCGACTGCTAATGAGCCAACAGATCGACTTGACATATCACAAGCTTATCACTCACCAAAGCTTGAATAGCACTGAGGGTGGGGTTGTCCATGAAATTGTCATGGAAGAGCGCCGCACGTGAAAGTTGGTGATACTTTTCTGCGTCAATGCTGTAGGCAGGTAAAGTCGTATTCATGAGTGACCCGATTGCAAGGATCATGAATAACACGGATAGGCGGTGGGCTAGCAAAGGTTCATTGGCACTGGCCCGAACATTTTGGCCATAGAAGGTGGCGTAGATTTCGCTATCAAACCATTCCGAATTGATTGGATTGTACCTATAAAGCAGCTTGGTCATTTCCCCGAGAAGTTCACTAGGAATACCTACATCCAAGCAGCATAAGAATAATATATGGCTTTCAGATTCGTGGCAACATCGGCAGAAGGGAGATATAAACATAAAACATCGAGACCAACACTTTCTTGACTGGATAGCGAAGAAATCGGTATGGAGGCAGCTCGTAGCAGAATTTCTGAAGGAAGAACATTCCGCAATTGCGCCAGACGGTCAGCTTGATAAGTGTCATCCCCCTCCAACTCGTTCTATGGAGCGATCAGTAAATTCTGTAGATTGACATACGAAGCAAACACACTTCAAGAAAGTACTACAATAAACAAAATTTCTGTGAGAACAGAAGACAGCATGAGTGTCAGCACACACCCATGAGTTCGCAATTTGTCCATAGTATTTGGTTTCTCCAGATGTACCAATAGAAAAGGTTCCCGATGCATCCACAATATCTGCACTTTTCTCGTCTTCTTCGCCGGTGCTCTTATTATTGGTTACCTTGGTATGAGTCGTGTCTCTCTGCAGTGGTGCTTTTATTTTTAGAAACTCTTCCGAAAGAAGAGGATGCTGTTCAGATGACTGCTGCAAGTGTGAGGACCGCAGTGCATCTTCCAATTGGCGTATTCGGGTAGCCATCTGTGCAATTTTTTCGTGCAATTCCTGGGTTGATGCTAGGACGAATCTACCAAAAAAACAACTGAGAAAAGTAAAGACAAGAAACAAATAATTCGAATGTATACCGATTACCCAGTCCTGTTGTGAGTGATCCCTAAGAATGTGAAGCCACTATTAGAAACCGTAAAAGAGAAAAACCTACATCAGGACAGATAGCAGCGCAGCCTCTTTTTACACACGAACCGCAAGGAATCGTTCGATCACACCTGAGCTTCAGCCTGGGTTGCATGGTTAATGCAGTGGATCGGCCGAAAAGGAAAGGTGTACCTTCGACATTCTGCACAGCTCAGCCGAGCAGCGCCCTTTCTTCGTCTGCTAGGTGACCCATCACCTTGAGTGGACAACCCATTCATGATATGTGGTAGGATGAGAGAATGCGATTGGAGAAGTGGGGAAACGATTAAATCGGCCAATGCACGGCGATTGCCACAAGCCCCTGTTTTATTTGTGGCTGTGCAAAACTGGCCAAAATTAGTAATCTACCCTCGCAAATAACCAAATTCAGAAAACTCCCGCTTGATATCACACCGTGATTGTGTCACCATGTTCTCAACCTAAAGACCTCCGCGACCATCGGAGGTAACTGTTATATTATTTTCCCCCTTCTCTGCACGTTGCCCTTTCGTTGACCAGCCATTCCAATTTACAGTACAAGGTCATCCGCTTATATCCAAGTGGTTCTACTAATTCCCTTGCATTTCGGTTTGATGATTTGCGGCATGTGATCCTGCAGCCGATCAATGAATGATTCTTCGGTTCGCCATCCTACTTGAATTCAGGCCCGACACCTGTCCAACACCGTCGAAGTCGCAAGGTAACGGAACTCTCTTGCCCTGATCAAAATCCAGGTTACGATCTAATTCCTTCAGCGGCGAACAGAAAATCGGTAGATAAAGTGCCTAGATGGGCATTTGAACCCTTGCATGATATCCCTTGCATGATATCCCTTGCAAGTAGTGTTATCAGACTTGGAACTTCTACAAGCCCATCACGGGGAGGTTGTTTGCAGGCCCAAGGCAAGGCCAGGTATTCGAAGGAAAGGTAGCTGTTTTAAGACATGCAGAACTTCCCAGTCTGTTGTACAAGGTTGTAGCAATACGTCCGCAAGGCTATCTCATCAATCACAAGAAGTACCACGTATCCCTGCTTCATTATTATCCTGACAGATACCGGACAGAGTGTTTGATGATTCATTTAGTTACAGCACGTTGTTTGCTCGCATGAAGTGTCCTTCATGCGTTCGAGTCTCATGCCAAGCAGCGATCTGCACGTATCTTATTAGATAACATAAACGATTTCAACCTTAACCAACATTTGAGGTTATTAACGTCAGTTCACAACAGGGAAGCCGAACTTTCGAGGATATATGTCGGGCCGCTGGATCAGAACGAATATAAACAATAACGAGATTATGAGAATCATTAATATAACCCATCAAAACAAATTACTGTAATCGAACAGACTATTTCGTCCAAGAATACCTGCTTGCTGAAATCCTATGTTTTCATGATCATCCGCGTTGTGGAGCTGTAGTGCCACAATTTTTTTACCTTTCCTGGATAATAATTTCCATTTTAAGTTCAGATGTGGAGCCCTAGTCACTAGTGCAAAAAAGGCAAGGAGGTTGATCATACAGTATTATAGTTCGTTGCGATAGATACAATGTTGACCCCTATATACGAAGCTGTCTAAGGATATAATGTACACGCCAGGATAGTTCAGATATTGAATGTTATAGGTGATCAATAAGGGTAGTTCTTCTCCGTCCAACAATTCCAGGTATTTCCAGGACAGTCGGGTGAAATGCGTGAACCATGGTTTCGTCCTCATCTCAACTCACCATCTATGTCTATCTCGTGAAATGAGGTAGGCTCACCTATCCCATTTTCCGTGCCGCCAGTTGAAAGGTGCATCCCATCCGGTCGATTTTCCAAATCCGTCACCACCTTCTTCTCACCAAGGCCAGCATGAAGTTGCACTGGCACACAGCCATACGCCGTAGCCTCTAAACCAAGTACCTCAGCCACGCTAGGAGGACTGATCGGTTCAACAACACTCGACGCATCCGAGTGGCTATAGCCTGAATCTCTCTTTTCAATTCTGCCTGGAGCAGCAATCCCAGGGATCTGAACCAGGCGCTGTTCCTTCTCCTTTGAGTTGGTGGACGAAATACTCGACCGAGAACTAAATAGCCCCGTCAATTTCCGTGATAGAGGTGCGGAAGAAGTAGGGATAGTAGGGACAGCTGCGAAATTTCCGAAGGGTACGGAAGAAGCCCCTATTTGATTCGAAGGCACTCCTTGTGTCCCTGGATATACCACGCCGGCAGAAGAGAGCATACCCGTTCTGAGGGGGGATTCGACATTTGTCGACGTAGCACTGGATCCCGAGCCCCAAAGCTTGAAGCCCCAGCCAGTTCCGGCCTTCTTCGGTTCCTCATCGCCATTGGTCATAGATGGTGGAGGTGGAAGCTTCACATTTGTTGCGCCAACATTGTTCTCCGCAATGAATTCGCGTAGTGCTTTGATACAAGTTTCGGACGCTTCCTTCGCTTCGTTTGCTTCGGACAGGTCATGCCTAGCGCTCTCAAGCTCCTTCTTCAACGACTTCAATTCAACCTTCAAAGATTCCATTTCCGAATTATTCAGGCGACTTAGGCCACTGGGTTGGGTATTTGGAGAGAGTCCGCCTTCCAAGCTTTGGAAGTTTGGACTTGGACTGGGGTCTGGTATGGGGAAGGAACCAATTCCATTGTCAGAAATAGATGGAATACGTCTGTGTTTAGATCCAGTAAGAGGCGCGAACGAGGCGCGCTTTGATGTAGGGGGACTCGTTAATGTTAATGCCGATGCACGATTGACATCGATAGTCATGCTTTGTCGCCTGCTTTCTGTCTGCAGACGCATAAGACCCCGCCTTGCATAGAAAAATCAAATCAATTTAGTTATTACGCAAAAAAGTAGAGCGACTATACCTGCTTTCCTCCACTTTGGCTCTTAGCAACCCGATTTGTTCTTCGTCTTCCTTCATTTTCTTCCTCGCCTCCCCGAGCCCCTCCTCCGCTTGGGTCGCTTTTTCCGACATCAATTGCAATGCATCCTTGACAGTCGCCTCCTGCGAATTAGCTTGAGCGAGCATCTTCACCAGCTCATCCCTTTCCTTCGTCATCTCTGTCAGCGACTGCCTGAGCTGTGTGACGATGTGTGCCATAATTTCCGGGTCCGGCAAGGGTTCTCCATGATCTGCGCTCCCCTCTACCGGCTTTCTACGACCAGTTGGTGGGACAGCTCCATGATTATCGGGAATAGGGTGGCTATGCACTGAGGTGTCATGGCCAGATGTGTTGGGCGGGCTCTCCATCAGCTGCCTCTCCAATTCGAGACTCAAGTCAATTGTATATCTCCCCTTTGTAGGTGGCTTTGATAAACCGGCAGAAGACGGTGCCTCGAATTCCACCTGATGAGAGTTCTCGTTGTGTTCGTCAAAGGGGGTGTGCTGAGGGTATAGTTGTGCAACGTCAGACGACGAGTCTGTGGTTACCGCAGGAGACATAATCAAAAAGTGGAAGAAAGAAAGTTTATAACGTGCTGTAGAATATCTGAACTTGACTGTGGTTACTATAGGCTCGACGTGGTGCTCTGGGAAGATGCAGTCCGAATGCGGCCGCGGGGAAGCGAATTCGATTGCAAGCCAGAGGCTGACACTGTGATATCTCACAGGACAAATAAGCGGGCGCGGGTATCTTCGGTACACTCTATGGTGTTGCTAGGTAAGATGGGACTTGTGCGGTCTCGAGCTATAAATCTTATCAGTGTTTGGTTCGACTTGCACATACTACCAACTCGATCATCACATACCAACCTAATCGTCTGAAAATTGTTATGTACGTGTGATGCAAGGGCCTACGACTCTCTGTCCCGGTTACAAACATGTCGAGGCTTTTGGACCTGCTGAAGATTATGAAAGTGAGGGAGAAGTATCTTATGTCACCTTGGATCTCGGAGATGTTGAACCCCAACTCGTTCCAAGTTCAACTTCATATCGATTAATCGTTGAGTCATTCGCTTTGAACCGAAAAGTCTTCTCATTGTAAGAGTTTAGGGATTAGATTCACCTTCCCCGTACTTACAGTTGCAAGGAACGATTATGAAGGGGAGACATGATCTTTTGTTGGGCACAGAGATGATCTTCATGGATGAAAAAGGTCGGTTTCGACTTCTGCACGTCGTTATTACATTTTGGTACTGACAAAACCACTAGAAAGTCATGAATGGGACAAGCGCTCCGTCATCCACGTCGCAAACACCGAACAACGTATAGCATTCCAAGAAGTCACCTTGATCCCAAAAACGCCTTCCTCAAAGGCACAAGGAAAGCAAAAGGCTAGCGACCTGGCCACTTTGGAGGGCGGCGACGAAGCTGTCACCATCAAAATCACCACTTCTGATTTCCAACCTTCTCAGAAAGAAAATTATCGCGCACAAGCGATCGATAAATTAACAGGAGTAGCCGTTCCAACTACACGAACGCCAAGGAAAAGGAAAGAGAAGTCGACGTCCGGTTCGAAGACGAAAACGCCAAGGAAGGGTAAAAGGAAAGAAACAATAGAGAAAGTTGTACCCTCGACCAATGCAAAGGGTAAAGAGAAGGAGGTCTTGCCGTCTCAGGAGTACGTCGATACTGACGCTATCGGCGAAGACGACATGGACGACATGTACGTGGACGCCGAATGATATCGGTTTGGCATACTTGGCTCTTTTTCTCAGTCTCATGTCTCGAGCAATTTCCAACCGCATTTCTTATTTAATTTGTCCGTCTCGCCATTTTACTCTTCAACCTAACCGTCACTCTGTATATTCTGAACGTTCTCTTTCCCCATTGAGATATTTCATATATTCCCCCCACTTTTCACGACTTCTTCTCCGTGCGCCACTCAACTAGCAGATGCCATTTGGTAAATGCCCAGGGCTGAACCTTCTCAAGTGACGGTGCAGTAGTTTGGACTCTTCTTTTGGTAGGGACGTAGTTAATATGAGACTCTCGTGCGTCATGGATCGACACTTGACCTGAAAAGTCCTACTTAACCGACATCAACGTTCTCTCAAGCAAGGCCTCAATAATTAAGATCCAAGTCGTCATTCAAAAAATCTCCCTTCACATACCAAATCAAAAACTTTTTTATATAAAAATTTCACCTCTAGTGAGAATTCAACTAATGAACACGGGGATGTCACAGTCTGGGTTTCTTTTTTCACATACATACAAACCACAGCCGATAGAAAGATGAGGGAGGAGAACACAGTATAAGGAACAAACAAAGAAAGTAAAAAAAAGAAAGAAAGGGATAAAAGTAGCAAGAGCAATTTGTTCAAACGACTGTGGGCACCGATAGAGAAGGACAATAATACAAAGTTG
>QDKV01004567.1_pt1 | contig 10234 bp, 10 predicted proteins | sample 1861101 | NCBI WGS metagenome assembly QDKV01 (sample SAMN04275158, study PRJNA302643) | Fungus metagenome, whole genome shotgun sequencing project. | isolation source: fruitbody | host: Mallocybe terrigena | place: Sweden | collected 2013 | reverse complement strand
GTCGCAGGTCCTTGGGTGTGATGAGATTGGAGTCCAGACGTTGAGACGCTATCGACACTACTGGATCGGAGAGCATCTGGGGAAAGGCCGATGCCACCCAATCCCATGCACCAGTCACTAATCCTTTCAGATATGCTACCTGCTGTTCACGTTCCCTGACGTTCACTCGCGAAGGCTTGATCGTCTTTCTCTGCAAAGGATTCGAAACTTTTTTCAGACAGAGATGAAGGCAGATAACTGTACATACCAACTATGGTCAAGATCGGATTTGAGCCATCCTCGTAAGTTCCCATCACTTGAATACCAAGTGTACGTGGTAACCAATGGAAATGGACGACCTGGCTGTTCTTTATGCGATATAAACTGTAGTTGCGATTATTTAACTGAAAAGTACGTCCAAAATTGAATGTATGGCATACGATGAAGTTGTCTCCAGGCTTTTAAACCGATTGTACTTATGCAAAGTGTACCATTGGGTTCAAGAGTTGATATACTGAATATTGTTGACATAAGGTCGATTGTTTGGCGAACGGTAACGGTATTCCTGTTACAGGGAAACTTGGTGAGTGCATGGCGGTGGAACGATGGTTCGCTTACAAGAGGACTGAAATTCAAGTCATTTACAGACTTGAAGTATGTGCCGGCCATCATTTCCGGTATCCCATGGTGTGCCATTGTCGAACTTCACCACAAAATTAACGTGATTGTTGTTCTCGAGACTCGATCCATCATCGCACACACTCTCTGCAGTTTCTCATCTGTATCCTTTACAAGAGAGAAGTGACACCGACTTCCCTATTTCTACGCTATTAGTTCTTCTCTCGCATCGAGTTTGGGGTCCGTTTTTCAGAGGCGTCGGTTTTGACACCTGTTCTTAGTGACAAGCGGACGCAACGACCCACCTTGATGTCTGCCAGAGCCAACAGTCCAACGAACATGCCAGAGATGTCGAAGGGCACGACTCGACCTACATGGCATAAAGTCGGATGGCTACCACGATCTCAGTATATCATCCGAGTACTTAGTATAACCTTAAGCGTTGACGAGGTGAATTCAGAGCATGCAACCCCAAAATCTATCCGCGTCAATGTGACCTGTGGACCGTGGATTCGGATTATCGAACGTCTTCGACGAATCCAATCTATCGGATAAGATTGCCAGTGGTGGACCTTATCCCTAAGTCTGGTTGTGAGATGCCATAATCATTCCTGGGCATGTGAGAGATAGAAGTCAAGTGCTCCTTTGGCAAAATGTTGGACACAGAATTGCGTGCTCTGTACTAGGCTTCCATTCATTCAGGATCACAAGCTTGTGTCGAGAATGTCGTGAAATATCGTCATCTATCTGGTACATCCGAATATACCGAATCTAGAGACAAGAAAGGTCAAATTCCAAATTCTCTTTGGATATATAATGCGCCACCATAAACCATTCGAGGCCCCCATTGTCTGTTTTTTTAACTGCTACAGCAAACCCAAGAGTCGACCAAGATAAAACAATGACCGCGACTATCCAATCCGGAACTTATATCATTATCAGCAAGGTCCATGAAGGTCATGGGTCAATTGGACGCAACCTAGCTGAGGACAGGTCCCTCCTGCCAAAGAAGGTCGTTCTCCTCCCCCCTGGTGTAGAAGATCAGAGAGTGCGACATTCATGTACCTCGTATCATTATTTACTAACGATGAGTTAGTGGGAGATCGAGAGATTGCCCGATGGACACTACATCTTGAAGACTCGGGGTAGCCACGCTGCAAAGATCGGGGATCACCTCTTTGGCGTCTTGCTCCCTGAACCAGTGGCAACCCGTTGGAAAATCGAACCACAACCCCACGACAAAGATACTTACACGTATGTCTTCAAATTACTTAGGAGAATCTAGATCTTCATTATTCCACAGCATAGCTGTAGCTAATGAGCCTTCTGAACGATGGGTTCTCCTCGAGGACAAGCCCTTTACGCAGGTACGGTACATTCAAATATGTAAATCTGCCAGTGATCTCACGCTGCTATCACTCCAGGTCTCTGTCAAAGCTGTCAATACCGGGCCCCTCCCCCCACCACATTTTCCCCTTAACCATCTGTTTATCATAAGACATGCTCCTTACTAAAGAGATGAAACGCCAGCTTTCAAATTGTATGGTAAATCCGAGTCCAGTTATCGTGAATTACCCGTGATTGTGTACTTTGTTACAATAATAGGAAAATGTGAGGCAACGTTGAACTTGCTCGTGGTTTTGAAACTTTACAGTGCAAAATTTAAGGAAAAAAATGAGTCATTGCTCATCGAAAAATAACCGGAACAAGTAGAAAATGATAATACGTTTCGAATCAAGCCTACAACGCCAGGAGCATAAATCAGTCCTCACTATAGAATTACATTTGTTGAAAATGAAGGCAATAAGAATTTGTCATTTCTCTTCCTTGATGTGCTCTTTCCCGTCGTTCGCATCACCCTATACAATGCCATTACCCTTCTCGTGCCTTCAACCCATATTCGCATCCGTGTTGAGGCGTGTTCTTCGGTTTTTCTACGTTTAATCCCGACAGTTTTCTTACTATATCGTGACGATTGGTGTCCCATGCATTGAAGGCATCATCCCACTGCTTTGTGGTAATTTGACCCTTCTTCAGCTTGCGTGTCCACTTTCTGAGGTATTTCTCGCAGGCTTTGTCCTCTCTAGCTTCTTCGGCAGTGGTCGCGTTGATTTTTTCATCGGGGTCAAGTTCAAAAACGACTTGGGGTTCCTTCGGGAAGTTAAGATATTCGCGATTTTGAATGTTAAGACGGAAAAAGTGGTATCCATTACTGAAAAATTCCATTGTCATTTTTCGCTCCCAGTCAGTGCACGTTCGGCCTGCAATGGTGTCCATCAATGAATAAAGAACTGGGATGTCATGACATTCACAATAATTTCCATCCACCGTCCGTAAGATATCACGAAGGTTGGAGTTACGGAGGATGGAAAACTTCTTATCTGGCGTCCAACCAATCCTTCCCGTTAAAGGCAGGCTTTTCTCTAGCTCCCTTCCATAGAAAAATGCAGGCACATATTCGACAGGTGGGAATCCATACTTTGTGTGGTTGGAAGCGTCCACCATCATAGAAAAATTGAAAGTGAACATGCCACAATCGAGGAAGTACTCCTTCCCACTGAGCGTCGTCAAGTAGATCCAGTAATGGTCAGTTGGGTCCTGGCCCATGAAAAACTCATTCGTGTTGACATTGTAGTACGCCAGATGATCCTGAGCTGTGACACGAGTACAGGTTCCTTTCGCTATACCTATGTCTGCGATCGGAGACTTATGGTATTGCAAACGAACACGACGCCTCCCAGAAAATTGCCAATGTGGAGGTTCAGATGCAGGAACTGCAGTGGTAGTGTATATCTCTGACACCATGGCAAGGGTTGTGGCATATACGATAGGGAGAAGGAGACCTTCGTTAACTATGCGACGAAAGAGCTTGCTGCGAACCTTAGGTGATAGAGCTGTTGGCCACCATTTAGGCGAAGCGATGGCCATTTCTTCAATTTCATCTCCGAGCAAAACCAGTGTGGCACTGGTGTTGTTCGGGAGTTCCACGACGGCATCCATAGAGCCTGGGTTTGGGGAGTTAACGATTTTGTGTTTCAGTGCAGGATGTTGGGTGGAATCTCTGTGCATATGGCACATGTACTGTACTGCTGCCACGAACGGGTAATAAGATCCAAAATCGATTCTATCAGTTTGTCCTAGAATTCATGTAGTGCGAGTGAGGTGACTGGGAGATTATCGATTAAGGCTGATAAAAAAACACACCACAATCCGCTTTATGCAACTTCCAGTCCTTTTTCTGACATTCCTGCGAACAGTAAATCACCTTACAAATTTTGTTACTGAGACTGTTCCAGAGCAATAGACATGCACTTACTTCGGCACACGACCCGCAAGTCATGAGCCTCGCATCGCTCTTCTTGCACACAGCACATTTATCCAGCTTCTCAAGAGGGAGATATACCTCAGGTTCTTCTGAAGAGTACTTGACAGGCATGCACAATTACGAGTTGACCGTTGATTAGGTTGAAATGATGAGTGGCGAGTGTCACTGTCACATACTATCGATGAATCTCTACTTACATTTATCAGTAGGAGTTTTATGTCTTCAACCCACATCTTCAGACTCCGTTGACATATAGTTGAGAAATCAACCTTTAAAAGCAATGGCCGCCTAATTTTCCAGAGGCTAGTGGAATGTACATTTCATTTATCCTATCTCAAATAAAAACAGTTTAACTGAACGACTCCGTACGCGTTCCACCATCGTGCAGGTAGAAGTCTGAAGATTTCTCACCTCGTGCAGATGATTTCGCACCAACACGATTATTAATTTTGGAAAGAGCCATCAATTTCTCTGACCTTTTCCATATTCTAGCAAGACGTGGATCCCGAGCGCTCCACTGCCGGTAATCAAGGTAAACAGGCCGAAATCTACCCCTTGGATGCGGTTGTTCTGAGTCGCTAGCATCAGAGGAGGAAGGTGTATCCATTGAACTGGCCACAGTCCGGGTTTGCTTCAACGGACTCGAGCGGCGGGGAGTCGAAGGGAATGATTTCGGTTGACATTCCGTTGATGCCAGATGGTCAAAGACATCCAGGGACGAACCCGGCTCACCAAGCGCGACAAGAAGAGTAGACGTGTTTCGTTGGCTCGATTGCGATGGCGATTCTAGCTTCCGTCTCTTGGATGGTGTCTGAGGTAGTTCATCTCGTATGACATGCTCCTCGATGTCAGACCTTTGTTCATCCATCGCAATTCGTTTCTTTGGACTATCCTTTGATGGCAGTTCGCGTTTAGGGCCCTTCTTCCATGGCGGTGGGAGGGTGCTTTTTGTCGGTGAGATACTTCCAATACGGGGAGAGTAAGTATTTCGAGTAGAACGTCGAAGAGGTGATTCTTGACTACAGTCTGCGTTCGTATTCCCAAGGACTAAATTCTTAGGTAAGGAATCCTTCGAAGCTGGCTCGTCCTGCATTGAAACCAGTTTACGTGGAGATTGCCGCAAAGTCACCAGGGGCGCAGATGATTTAATGGGAGAAGTGGAATGACCTCTCAAAAGCGAATGAATTTTTCTGCGTGTAGATTTGCAGTGATCATTCATGGAATCCAATACGTTGATGAACTTCTTGACGGGAATATCATTCTGTTGAGCAAAGATTTCCGTTGCAGGTACTGCACTCGGCTGACATAAAACTTTAGAATGACCAGATGCGCATGAATTGAGAGGCACACCTTGAAGCAATTGAGGACCCAAAAAAATACCGCACATCTAATCAAAACGCTGTCTGCAACATACCCACTTCGAGGAATAATCTCGTTCTCGACCTCAATCATAAAGCCCCGTAGTAAGTCAAATTTAACACCAGATTTGTAAAGTGCGTGAAGGCCCTCATAACTAATATTTGAAGCCTTTTCTTTTTCTTCCAAGATAACACGGACCGCGTCGTACACCTTCTTGAAGTCCTTGGGTTTGAGACAGGACGCGCTTTGCGCAGATTTTTTGGTGACTTCTGTGTTATTCAACCTTAAAGAGTAGAATGAAATAACAATTATTTACTGTGCGAAAATATTACCTACCGTTCACAAGCAACCAATATAGCGGCTGCAGGCAAACCAACCTTCAGTTCGCGTAGTTCGCGGCCTGATCCTGGCCCAGTTTTCACCTGAGCAAGACGAAGAATATCTGCTCCGAGATTTCTTGTTTCTTTTGACGCCAGAAAGTTATCAAGAAGATGTTCGTTGGGAGCCATCACAGGATTGAACAAGTTTGGGCAGAAAGTATAACGAGCGTCACCATGTGATTGTGACAGAGTCGTCACTCTCACTTCGCCATTGATCGCATTCTAGCACAACACTGGTGTAGGGTAAAGAACTCTTCACAAAGAGAGACACCCAGTATCCATTACGGTTTTCAAACAATGATATCAAGTTCAAGCCGGCATGATCCGAAGCTTCAGATTCCGAAGTGATAAAAGTTGTGCAAGGAAGAGCTTTGTGTCAAACATCGAAGACTAGGGAAGTTAGGGGGTGAAGGTCTGCATACCGGGGAGCAGTATGCAGCTCAATATGGGTTTTCAATGTGTTCCGTGAAAGTTATAACTTTCATGGGTGCCTCAGCGTCCATTGGTGCACAAGATAATTTTAGGTATACATTAGTCAATGGTTTGCTTTGAATCTCAAAGCAACTTGTGCTTCCTCATCATGGAGTGTGGACGAAATTTAATGCCAAAATCGAGTCTTCCCTTCAAATGACACAGCAAAGTGCTTTGAGGTCAACAAGTAGTGACCAGAAACAACAAAATGATCCAATTGCTGCAATGGCATGGGGCCTCGCAATTAGTTCCTATGCTTCTTCATCATGGAAGACGAGCAGAGAATGGCAACAAGAAATGTGCCCATTCTTCTGAATCAAATTCCATTCGAGCATGGTAATTGTGGGCCCAAGCCATGAATTGGAAGCAACTCAAACAATTGAAAGAATTACCTACTGGTGGCAGAGTTATTGAATGCTCAGCACGTTGAAGAATGACAAACAGCTATCTTTGGGCGAAGGCGCCCTGTTTTTCTTGGGTTTTCACTCTTTCATCCTTCACTCTTTTATACATCTCAGCGGACGAGCTCACCCCTATCACCCGTGTCTCATTGTCAATATTAATTATTACACCCTACTTCGGCAATTCCACTCAATTCTATCCTCCGGAATTCATTTGCCTTGACATTGTCCAATCACCTATGCCAACGAGGCATGTACTGGCATGCGTAACCCCACAATTGATCACTGTCTGAGTATTCGCTTACTGGCTCATTGGTGAGTTTAGACTTTAGGTCATTCTTGATCTTTGCTATGACAAGGATGCAGACGTTTCGGAACGGTGAATCCCTTATTTCCGGCAAATCCAGATTGACACACCGCTGTCCATATCTGGACTCGTATACCAATTATGGTATTTTTCGCTTTGACTTGGCGCCACGCATTGTCACATTTCAAATTAACAATTCACAATCTCCAATTGAGTGGCTCTTGACATCCTCTCGTTTTCAGTGTCCTGTATTTTGACAATATGAATGTGGAGAGGCTGACGCCGAATCTCTAAACAGATGTCGTCGCCTTTTTGTCAGCAGTGGTGTCAAATTTTGAGTTCTTTCGCAGAATTGAGGAAGATAAACTCCCTACAATATGTGCCACTCTAAGATCCGATCGTCAATTTTTCACGCGTAGTGATATCAACTTGGAGCGGACCGATTACTGAACAGTGGTGATATTGAACACCCAAAATGTTGTATAGGGTTAATCACATTGATCTTGAACCGGAATGTGCCCCATTCTGCCCTATTCCCTTTTTCCGGTGTGGCTCAGGAGTGAACCAAAGCAAGGGACCTCGATTTTTCCTTGAAAATAAATATTACACATTTCTGGTATAATAAGAGTTTAAGATGACGAGGAACGGAATCCATCAAAATAGAAGTCAACTTAATTGTTCTAATGAAACTATTGACTCTAGAGTCTGGGCGCTCTAATTGTTTGAATCGCTCTACTAAGTAACTAGAGTTGCTAATGCCAGTGCCGCTGTTCAAGGTGATACGATGCTACAAAAATGCAAACTCATCTTGAAACAGATAAATTATATTCAGTTAGTCACATTTGTCGCAGAAATTACTGATGGGATCCAAGTCAGAACCACTCTTGTTCCGCAAGTCGGCGATGATAACTTTCGCCTCCTTGCTCCGAGGGTCTTGTTAAAAGAATGAGGCCAAATTTGAGCATCGAGAATCAACTCATAACCTGATTTAAACAAGCTTCGTAAGCGTCAACACCAAGGGAACAAACTGGATGATCATCTGTGACCGTGAGCAGCCCAGTAGTCCTTCGTAAATCAACGTTTGGCAGAAAATCAAAAACTAACCATGCGGACTGCGTGGTGCCTTAAGTCATGGACAAGTTCCAAATCAATCGCACTCGCGTCTAATTACCTCCAAACGAGGAACGTCTCATCTCCGCCTTCACACTATGAGTTTTGCAAAAGACCAGGCTGATTCCCCACTTTATACCAAGGAAGAACTTCTCGGTATTTCTTGACAACGAAGGGAGTTTCGCTAGCGGCTGTAGTAGTGGAGCCATAGAGAAGAATAAATTTGTTCCAGTCCTTGCATACCTCAGTGAAGGCGACGGAAGGCGACGGAAGACTAAGTAGACAGCTAACCCACAAAAAGTGCACAACGAAAGAGAGGGACAAGAAATTTGATGATAGGGACAAGTAAAATTCGGAGTCACGGGACATACTCTCAGGTAGCTCTGTCTTCTCGTTCGTATGAATGTTACGCCATCTCTGTTAAAAGCGTCGAACTGTCCACATAAGAAATGCTTTTCCCTTCTCAGTGTTCCTTTGGTAGAGTGGGTTTAGGATCCACTGGTGCCTGAGGCTGCCTTGATGCAGGCTCCTCCGGCCTCGTATCGCATGGTGCGCAATCAGGCTTCTCTTCAGTGGAAGGCTTGCACCTCTCGCCACCAAAGCAAATCTTTCCTTGAATGTCGCAAAGCGATTCACACCCAGTCACCGTATCCTTCAACGTAAAGATTTCCTCGATGTGTTCGAAGACCACCTTTTGCACAGCAGAGATCCGAGTTGTCATCGTGGTCAATATCGATGTCACGAGCTTGCTGATCATTTCAGTCACTTCTTCGCGAATCTGCTTGGTGACAATCGCGACCGTTATCTCGGTGATCTTCTTCATGAAAATCTGGAGGCGCTCGTCAGTCGCGAAGCAACTCATATCGGGTTCAGCCACAACGCGAAACTTCATCCAAGGGACTTGACTCAAGACATGCCCAAGAGAAGAGGTGCACCTATTTTTTCAAGTAATACGTCAGTTGGTTTCATAAAAGAAATGAACTTGTGACTGTGGTACGTACGTCTCCAACTGTTGCTTGTGTTCCTCACTGAAATGCACGGAAATATCCTCTCTACTGGGCGTGATCAGTATTTCAATAGGAACCACCGCACAGACGAAACATACCTGAAACCATATTCGGAACTGTAGCAATGATTATGTTCGTCCTTGTGGCCATGGTGGTGTTCTTCCCTGTGGCCATGTTGGTGGTGTTCGTCCTTGTGGCCATGGTAGTGTTCATCCTTGTGACCATGTTCGGCCTTGTAAACAGCTTCAGTCGTGTATCCTGTTTTGAACTCGTATCCAGCTTCGCTCTTATAACCGTTAAAATCGGTCTTGTGAACTTCAGTAAAGCTAGATAACCATGTAGCACGTCAGAACCATTCTACGAAGCACATGTCGTATAGCGCAAATCACATTACCTTGTAAGGCCCGCAGGTATGGCAGTCATTTTGGCACCATTGCTGAAAGAGTGAGAATTTGAATATTCCTGGTCGACGTAAATTTGAATGACCAACACACCTTTGAGCGCCAACAGTCGAAGACATGATAATAAAACTTTGAAGAAGTTTAGAAAGGGCCAATAGATGCGAAGAGGCACGTACTCAGAGATAGTTTTTGTACCTAGAGGGGTGACAAAGGGCAAATGGTTCCAAGAACGAGTTGCTGCTGATCCCTAACCATCAGCTTTGGTTTTTATGCCTCTCCTGTGAGTGGTACGTCTCCGTTTTTTGTTAAATTCAGGTCGCAAAACCTGTGAGAATAATTCCGGAATACTCTGCTGTCCGATGACACAAGAAAAGTCTGTACGACGTTTGGGCCGTAGGTACCAGGTAGTTGCCGTTGTTTTTGGTTACCATTTGACAAGGCAGGGAATGTGTCCAATCTATGCACTGGCAGCTGAAGTCATCATATACCATCAGATGCCCGCAAACCAAGCGTATATATGCACCGATGCAGTACGGAGATAAAGTTTCTTCTCTTGTTCCATGAGTAGTATAGACCATACTTAACTTACGACAGATTCTGGATTTTCTCGAAGGGCCTCGATTCATTTGGGACAACATAGAGCCAAGAATACTGATGGAATGTCAATTCAGGGCCAACAATGTATATGAACTTCAACTCACTTTCAAAATCGACATTGCAATTTTGTAAGCTTCATGAACTTTTCATGAAAACGATAAACATCACTGTTTACATAAGAAATCAAGTCTCGTAATTACCATCTTTGTTTACTGTTTCGACATTATCTTCGGAGACTGCCGACTGAGTAACAGAGGGGGTGATGACTACATACTGACT
>QDKV01004568.1_pt1 | contig 10317 bp, 9 predicted proteins | sample 1861101 | NCBI WGS metagenome assembly QDKV01 (sample SAMN04275158, study PRJNA302643) | Fungus metagenome, whole genome shotgun sequencing project. | isolation source: fruitbody | host: Mallocybe terrigena | place: Sweden | collected 2013 | reverse complement strand
CCTCGCTGATCGAGCTGTCAACTTTTTGAAAACTCGACTCGGCTCGGCGAGTTAAACTCGACTCGACGGCAACACTATCGCCGACTCATCCTACCTGTTCAGTTTGATCTCAAATATGGATACATAGCTGCGCTGCGTCGGATCTTGGGAGTCTTACGTATACCCAGGTCTTTGTTCTACAATTACAATCGACTTCCTCTTTCGTTTCTCAAGTGCCCGCTTCTGCGTTCCGCACCCAATGGCATTTTGCCGTTGCTCAGAGTATCGCGTTTATCAATATGTGCAGGCGCACGAAGTCCTGGCCGGCTTAGGATCACACTTGATCAGTTTAGAGAGCACCAAAACGAAGGAAGCTACCTTGCGTAGGCTGGAACGATGTCGGAGGGATAATCCAACGAAGTCCGCGAAAAGTGACTTGAATTCAAAAGCGGGCAAGAAAACAAGACCCCAAGCCCACCTTCGGTATCCTAGAAACAGCCAAAATAATAAGAAAACAACACTATTTGAAAAGCCGGTCTTTTCTTAGATCGCCAGTTTTGTGCAATTGCTCCGAACAGAGAAACAGAAGTCTGGCCTTGATGTTTGATAACCAATTGCAACGTAGGACCGCGGTTTGCCTTTGCGGCCCACAGCCCGTTCGATCTTTTTGTTTAATAAAGAAAAGGGGCTTTCATCAGACTTTCCTGTCAAGGGTCTCAGTTGTTTTATTGACTCGGACGGAACTAGGATGAACAGGCAACGTAGACAGACATTAAATCATTAAATTAAGGCAGAGGAGTACAAGTTCGTGATTCAATACTGTCCTGCTACTTCCCTGACGTCCAAGGGCATGGCAATCCAGACCAATCAAGACAAACCGTTTGCATGCGAGCGATTCATATCTCCTGACTCCCAATCTCTTGGTCCAGCACCCTGGAATACTCGACTTCAAACACCTAAACGCAGCACTTTCAAGGACGGTGTGCGTGGACCTTCCAGAAAGATCAGCAGACGATGGAAATGTCCACCACCGATCGATGTGAGTAAATCTCTCAGCGACTGTGCCTTTACTTACTCCACACAGATGCCAACGAAACGTGGCTTTCAATTCATGTTTTTATCACTAGGGTTTATCTTCCTTGCTTGGAAGGCTGTTCTGCCCTGCTACATTGCTATCGCTGCATGCTACATATCTCAAGTCTTCTGCGAAATTGATCGGACGTTTCTTTCTGCCTCCATGAATCCCTTCTGTAAACTAGCCCTGCTATCCCACACACCCGACAATCTTCTTTCGCAGACATGCCCGACAGCGGTCTTATGGACCATTAAACCTTATGTATCTCATACCCTCATGGGCTTCCCGACTCCCATTTCATTCAATCGGAACTATGCGGCCTATGGCGGAGGGGCCAGCATTCTCCGACGCTACACCTCCAAGACACATAATCTCCCTTCCCCCTCGGTCTTGGGTTCTCTTGGAGAGGCAATATTTGGCCACAATCCGCAGTACGCAAATGTCAATGGTGCGGGAATTATTTTGGAGGAAAACATGGGCGTCGGTGAATGCTGGCAAATGTCAGGAGGGGTAGGGCATGTCGCAGTCAACCTATCCGAGCCGGTGTTTATCTCGCACATCGTAATGGATTATGCATCTCCGAGCGTGTTATCTAAAGACGATATAGCAAGTGCCCCGAAGAATATGGCCTTATGGGCACTCCCTCCAACAGACAATGCCAAGCATGAGCTCAGGATGCCCATCCGGTTCCTGAACGACTTCAAATCCATCAAAGACGGCAAAGACGATCTTCCTGGATCGAGCCGGGCATTGAAGATGATTGATTTCCAGTATGACATCCTGGAACAACCGACGAGGCAACTCTTCCCAGTTCCTATTCACAGGCATTTTCCAACGCAAACAATCATTCTTGAAATTGAGACCAATGGGGGCTCAGATACCACCTGCGTATATTGGTTGGGTGTCTATGGCCAGAGAAGTGTCAGTGTCAGTTAATATATTAATACCTTGCTGGGTCGAAAACACCCAGCGATCCGAAACTTGGCGAAAACTTGATCAATTTACATACATAAATGAGATTTGGATGACTTCCCATACTATCACACATCGGGATTTTGAAACTTTTTCAATGGTGAACAGCTCACACCACAACCGTATCAATGACGATGATGCCCGCCACCAGTAACTCAGGACAATGCGACTACAATCAAGATTCAAGGGGATGCAGATGAGCACACCCGACGTGGCACAGAGGCCATCGTATCTATCCCAACAAAGTATTTCTAATTCTCTACGACCCATCACCCTAGCATTCTCACCCTTAGGCCTAGTGAATGGCACGGGTAACCCCCATGGCCATCTCGGGGGCTACCCGTACCCGTATCCGTGGTCACGGGTACAGGTTCACCTGGGTAGGACAAGGGTATACGAAAATTACATGGCAATATTGTATAGTAAATACTTAACTATCATGTCCCAGTTCTCAGCGAGTGTTTCTTCTTCTTCCCCCCTCCTCCAGATCCGGCAAAGAAGTAACGGACAGCACATCATTGCTCGAGACATATCCGAGAAGACTCCAAGCACCAAGACACAAGAGTGCACGTGTGCTCTGTGCTGAGAGGCGGTTGCGGACATGTGAGAGAACTAGTCTCCCTTTGCTGAAAACACGCTCAGCATCAACTGATGTCGCTAAACAGATTAAATAAGTAGTGAATTAGAACATGTAAGTAAGACTCACCCGGAATTGATAAATAGTTTAGTGCCATTCGGGAAAGACGAGGGAAAAGGTGACGTTTCTCATAACACCATGCCAGGACACCTTCAACACTTTCGGGATCCGTGCTTAGAAAACGGTCAAGCTCATCACGGAGGTCCTCTCTCTTGGGAGGAGCAAGGGAAGGAAGATTGTAGAAGACGTTGAATGGCTTCAAGGACAATGGCTAAATATCAAGTTAGTACACATCATACCATTAGAAGAAATAATACATACCATAGACTCGTCTTCGTTATCTGCCTCAGCTAACGGCTCTGCGTACGACCGTTCAAATTCATCGCAGACAATTTGTCGAGCAGCGGCGATCCATTCCAATCAGCCTTTTTGAAATAATCAAGCTTGTGGCGGGGATGTAAGACTACATAGATGATAATGAGATTTATCAGAAGACAGACGACGAAATGAAACTTACCCATTGCGATCCGATAGATTTCTGAATGATCAGAAATGTTATAATACCAATTGAGGGTCCGTTTGCCAAGGCTAATTGCAGTCTTTATCGATTTCGAATACTTTGGATCCAGGGCGCTGTCCATCAGCTGCTGGTCAATGTAGTCCATCGCGGGGATGACACTGTCAATGTTGGGTTTGGATTGTGAAAAAAAAACATAGTAGCGTTCTTGAAGACCTTGGAGTATTAGTTATATATGATCAAACCAGTGAACGCAATGTAAACATACCATTAAAACATCACGGAGTTGTCGAGCAAGAGCCCACCCCCTCATGCGATAGTTCGTACTGTCGAAGGTTGAGGTTGAGATCCGAGGTGGTGAGTTGCAGTTGCAGTGCCTTTTGATATTCAATCGCGAAATCCAACATATCGAAGGTTGAATTCCAGCGTAGGAAAATTTGCGAAGCTGTGCTGTGTGTCAAGACTCAAAAGTTTATTGGTCCGAACAAAATAAACTCACCTTAACCAACACCAAGCACACAGGTCCCGCCTCATCCCACGCCTCCTTCTCCTCGTCAGTCATGAGTTCATTCTCATCCAACCACCCTTCCACATTATCATCTTCCTCCTCACCATCCTCCCCCTCAGTCTGTCGCGAAAGAATTTCTTCAATCTCCAAGTCTTTCGCAAGTTGGGCAAGGTCATTTGCCGCGTCGTTCATGGCGCATCTGCTTGTTTTTTCGGTAAGTCAAATTGTCGTATGATACTCTTTGCCGCTAAGTTGAGGATATGTGCATTGTCGCACACAATGCTGAGAATCTTGATTCCCACGTAAGTAGTTTTCCGACTCTTTGTTTAAGGAACTAACGATACCTTGTCAGAAATTCCAAAATCTTTGCAAATTGGGAACGAGGCACTTCAACTAGGTCAAGCAACATCGAAATGGGTACTCCCGCGTTTTCAAAATGGACAGTGACTGCGATGAAGGCTCGATGATTTGGTGAGGTCCAGTCATCTGTGCCGAAGTGGAGAGCTCCATCGTGTTCCTAGGTGTGCTCGTTAATTCCGTTCATCTCTCATTTGATGATTTCTCACCCGTAGCATCTTGGCAATTCTCTGTCTACTCTTCACGAAGACGCGTTTAACGTCACGCGAAACTGTACTGGGTGATGGAATATATGTTCCTGGACGTCCCGTTTTCATCAGGCAATTACAGCTAAATTCAAAACAATAGGCCATTGATCACAAAAAAATCGCAGACGGGTCGGAGTTCAACATTTTGACAATCCGAAGGGAAACGAATCAAATGATCATGCCATTCTGACCGCCGGTCCACCTTTCATAAAGCCGACAGCCGTCAAGGCTCAAAATTTGAGGTCCGCCCTGTACGTGTTTTTTTTCCTGATGGGGTATTTCTGAGTTTAAATCCTTGATCATCGCATTCTCAGGATGATTCTGGCCGACCCTAAACTCCATCAGGTCATGTTGCAATCAGCAAACCGTGTTGGCGTCACGTCGCGTGCGTGTTGCATGTGCTCTGGCTGTTATCCTGGACTACTATGCTTGCTTGTTGGACATGTATTCTACTGTGTGAAGACTGTGTGGTGAAAATAAGTTCCATCCAAGTTTAATTCAGACAATGGTGTACTAAGTAATGACATTATAAATCTAAACACAGAGGAAGTCAAATTTGCCAACATTAATGATTGGTCCTTGTCTACCGAAGCTTCTTTCTCTTTCTGAACATAATTTGCTGAGGCCAGAATCTCTGCAGTTGTCTTTGGAATCATGGTTGTCGGCTAATGAGAATTAACGTGTAGTTTAGGGTCGGTCGGAATCACTCTGAAGACCTGTGGGAATGCGATGATCAGGGATTTAAACTCAGATGTACCGGTCTGTCTACGACAGACACCCCAAATGTCATGTGTCTTCTAGACGGACCGGTCACCGGTCTAGAGTCCAATTAAATTGGAGCCCGCTACGTCGTTCCTTATACCAACGCCATCATCTGCCGCTACTTTGACAATGCAACGATTTCCACCACGCAACGACAGCGATGACAATAACAGCAGCAACGAGCGGTAGGGATGGGCAGTCACTATCCCTCAAACACGGTACGTCTTTTTTCGACAGGGAAAAACACATTACCCATTACCAAGCCCACAAACAAGGGCTCTAAGAACCCACGGTCGAGCGGTTGAGCAACACAACGAGTGCCTTGGCTGCCCCACAACAAATGAGGAGGCCCCAGAAGCAACGAAGACACCGGGGTGGCGCTTTGTGCTCACCCCCAAACTTGTATGTTAAAATTTAAAAGAATTCAATGTTACTAACCACCTTTAACTGTACAGGCCCAAACAATTCGACGACGAGCGAGGTGAGAGATACGGCATAGCAGAGGGGCACCACGAGGGAGAACAGGGGAATGGCCAATTGCAAGGAACCTGTAAGTATGGTATTTCTGAAACACATTGTATTATTAATGAACGAGCCAACACCTACAGGTACATCCCATCGATACATGCCGAGCACAAAAAGCATCGCCAATTTTGCTGTATTTATCCTTTCCCTTCTGTCCCATCCAAATAGTAATACGGATTCCTACCCTTTTGCATGCCAACCGTCTCTCAATAATTTGTAGTCCATAATAAATATATGCTTTTCTGCTTTCATCCTATATCAGAATTATTCAAGTTCATCCTAATTCCTACTCAAAATCAACTCAGACAGACCGATTTCGGGTTGACTGAAAACGGCCAAAATAGGTTGAAAGTCACACTATTGTTGTCAACCTACAAATGCATGATGATCAACCTAAGGGACTGAAGCTTATCCAAGGGTAGGTTTATCTACAGGTTGACATTCAACCTGAATGACGCTCACAGTGGATGCGTGAACAATGAGGGCCTGGACCCCTGATTCAGAATTCGGGACTTACCAGCTATGGTACCATTTCGGGGTCCGGATTTGCCACGGGATATAAGAATGAATCCCATATAGTCACAATGAAACTGTCGTTCTTCCAGTATTGAGAGCAACAGCGAAATATGAAGATCGTTTCGGAAGTCCATTCGGAGCCGAATGTAGGGTGTTCAGTACAACCATAAGTGTCGAAGTATGACAGGGTATCGATCTAACTTTACGCTAGCGCTGCATGTTAAGTAGAGACAATGGAATAAAGCGGAACTCATGTCGTATGCGTTTGCCAAGCATACAAATACTGGAAAGCAGACTCATTCAACCTGCTAGCGAGAATAGTCATTGGTTATGAATCGGAGCGTTGGCGCTACTCATCTCCAGCGAACCTTCTGGGTGCACGTTTGGATCCTTAACCGGGAAAGGGTAGAGATGGCGAGGTGCAACTTCCCGCGGCCGTATATGATCTCTGCGCATTACGATTTCCCGAGGACTCTGCATAAGATGACTTGGACGTCAGTCCAAGAGGATCCAGCCTCGGGCATCGAGTCGGCAGCCTTCAAAGTGGCCGGTCAATGGTCTCTGATACTCAAGCCTCGGGCCTTATTGTCTCACTTCACGAGGACATGGAGCGCACGCAGGAAATGAGTTGCGCCATACCCGACAGGAGCTCTTAACACCTATTCAGCTTACACAAGAGTCACCGCTGCTCTTAGCGCTGCAGAAGCCCACTGCACCATCATTCGTCGTGAGGTCAACAACCTCCGTGAAGGTCTTGACAAAGCAACCAAGCCTCACCTCAAGTTGTTCTCGTCATCGTCAAGCACGAAACTTGCCCAATGAAAGCTTGTCTGCTCACCCGGCCGTTTTCTCAACTGAACAAGAACATTTAGTCAGCAGTCATACTTTACCTCTGAGTCAACAACTCCGAGTCTTGTACCATGCCTTGTTTCTGCACTATGGGTCGATGCTTCCACTTCATGAGGCATACAATCGTCGACAGCCGACGGGTTAGATGGAAGATCGACGTTCCGATTGCAACCTGACGCTTTATGCTTGCGAACTCGGTCCTGGAATCCCACAATTAAATTGTTCATGCATTACCAGCTTTACGATTCGTGTCTGAACCTATTTACCTCATTTCTTATGGTTTCTACACGGGCTTTGTGGTCAAGAATATTGGGGCCAAGATTGGCACTGCCAGTGGTCAACAGCGGTTCCAAGACCCACTCTTGATGAATTTGCGTGTTGGCGTCGGTGCGAAGTTGACGCCTGAACCCGGTCAATAGATTGGTAGTGAAATGCCCATTAGGATTGAGTGGGTATTGTCGTCCAACAAGGTCGGAATCACCGGTGTGAGGCCCTGACGATAGCGTCGGCTCCATCTCCATCAAATTGGAATCATTATCGTCCAGAGGTGGGGGTATGCTTGACAAAGACGAGAGGAAGGAGCCCATCTCAATGTCGTACATAACATTTTCAACCTACTCTTATACCACAATCCAATCTAGATTCTTCCGCAAGTGTGCATAGTTACCTTTTTTTTGGTTGTTTTTTTGTAAGTCTCCTGCTCCGAGTCGCAGCCACCGATTTTTCTGGAAGGGCTTGCCGTAAAGCCCTGGTGCACAGGCTAACAATAAAAATCAGAACAAGGAACCTGATTTTAATAAGCACCCACTAGGCTCCGTAATCCATAATGTACATTCGAAATTGTCTGGCGGCAGATTTCTGAACGTGGATTTGTCCGAGGTCGGCCGTCGTTCAGCGGCGCTCACGTTGGATCTGGAGCAAGTTCCTGTATCTCAAGAAGTGGTGTGTAAAGTTACAATCGAAATCCCCTTCAAAACCCATACCTCTGAGAACCCATAATCCATGATACCTAGGTCCAAAATTTCACCCCAAAACAATTGGACCGGTCCGCTGATCATATATTCATGGGTCGGATAAGCTTCCTCCATTCCTCAGCCTGGCAACACTAAACCTCACAATAAAGTGTCACGATCGAGTAAAGTACGAATTAATGTTTGGCGGGCTTTAGCTTGAAATCCTTTACAAATTACTGGTCTGAGTGAAGGAAGGGGATTTTAGGTCATGTAAGACTACAGGCTACTGGGGTTCAGTTTCATGTCCGAGGAACCTATTACAAGCTAGCACCAGCACCGTGAATAATACATTCAGAAAGCAGTAATTAGTTCCCCAATCTCGCCATTGCCTCGCAAATATGCCCAGTTTGCCTGTGTCCGCCACCATTGGACCACGAATGATGACGCCTGGTCAGCAAGAAACGCCAGCTGAAATTGCTAAGGTTGATGCCAAGGGACCTCATCCCTTCGTCTGGGAGATAGCAGCAGATCTGCATCATGCCGTAGACCGTCTGATGTTTGGGAATGAGAGCGAAACTGCTCAGCAGTGTCAGAGAGAGTTTGTGCAGATGGACTGGAAACCTGAGTCCGGAGGAGGGGCAGCTGTAGGTCAACTCTACTAGTACTGGGGCGGTCGAAGGAAAGATGGTCACGGTCGAGTCGCCTGGGAAGAGCTTTGCTCGACACCTGTACTCTGTGCAGAAGAATAAGAGAATGCAAAGACACAAAGACACCAGGCTGCACTGCAATACACACCCAACCTGAACAGAGAAATATTTAATATATTCTGAACGCGAACATTTCGTAGCAAAATACAAGTTGAAAATAGAAGATTCCACAGGGTTGTAAGGTTGCCACGGCAAGAGCCTCGGGATCAAACAAATTCTGCTAGCAAACAGTCTCTGTTTTCCATAACGTGCATGTGCGACCGCTTGCAGCCGCAATCATGAATTCACTCTCAGTCTCATTTTGAAATGCCTAGGAAATCATATCGTGAGTTACAGCAGTCATAATTCAACAGGAAACAAACCGAAGTAGCAACGACTTCTTCCATGGTGGACCACGAATCTAATAGAAATTGAATGCAAAGAAAGAGAAGACATGGACGAGTGGACAAACCTTGGTGTAGAACCTGAGTAATGAGGACAAGCGGAATGTCAATAAGGTGTGCTTTCCCACTACCCCCAATGACAAACCCAGTATCTCGGTGAATTGAACTAACAGAAACTACTCCTTCGAGCTTGGGCAGGAGCCACCGGAAACCGAGACCAAGGTGATACAACATGACCTGTTGTTTGTCGTTAATGGCTACAAAAGTTTCTGATGTTGAACACAATGTTCCACAGCAGCTGTAGTATAAATTTGACAAGTGAAAGTATAAGTTTTATTGGAATCCGAGGTAGGAATCAAGCATACATTACATCACCATGATTGAATGTTTTCAAAACAGAAAGCGTGTTGGTGTCCCATATGCTGAGAGGTTATATCTCAGGACGAACCAACCACCGACAGTATACAAAAAATCCTACCTCACACCATGGAATTTGTAGGCTATTATCAATTCCCTTTCGCTCTCTGGCATCCACGCTAACGCCACAATCTGAATGGAACCGTTTCGAGCAAATCGTGGATTGGGAATTCGACACTCATGCTCCCAGCCCGAGGTACCTACTTGCGATTAGATAATGTCAGATGCGGTAATGGTTAACGCTTACCCTTGAACAGCACGCGTACTGTTTTCAGACTTCCTACAGCAAGCCGACCAATAGCGGGATGATAAGACATGTCAACAATTTCCGACTCAGTAACTTGCTTTTTGTCAAATTTAACTTGCTAGTAAAACGTTTATCTAGTTGTTAGACCAACGGATAGACGTTCGTCCCCTTACCAATCTTTTTGCTAATGTGAATATGCCTTCCAGAAGAATCTCGCACGTTCCAATGGACCCGTCCGATAGTCCACAAACAAAGCAGTTGTTATTGAGCCAGAGCAATGCAGATCTTCCCCGACAACCTGAAGTTAGGGTTGGGTTATAGCGTTTTCCCGTTGACGCATCCCACAAGCTGATCTCCCCTTCCAGATCCACAATGGCTAGAATTCTCCCACACAGAGAAAAATCCAAACTTGAGACGATTCCTGTCTCTATGGTCAACGATGGCACATATTTGAGTAACATAAGCTGTCAAATGGAAGTGCAGTAGCGGTATGGTGGTAGGATAGATTCAGTCATGGTACGTCACGTCACGCAATTTCAACACAACGCTCTAGGGTACGGTGAGAAATTGGCCGTCAATTTCTAACATCTGTTACTAACATTCAAGGTCTTAACCTATTTCTAACGTGGTGTTACTAACGTTACTAACCTCTTTGTTACTAACAT
>QDKV01004569.1_pt1 | contig 10318 bp, 12 predicted proteins | sample 1861101 | NCBI WGS metagenome assembly QDKV01 (sample SAMN04275158, study PRJNA302643) | Fungus metagenome, whole genome shotgun sequencing project. | isolation source: fruitbody | host: Mallocybe terrigena | place: Sweden | collected 2013 | reverse complement strand
GGTGCTGTCAATTTGAACTGTGACGTCCTAGCACCAAAGTGCACGATTGCCAATCCTGAAGACACGAATATTGACTCGGATGACGTACCCAAAGTGTTGGAGCGCGGTGATTTTGAGGGGGGAAGTGAAGATGTCATGAGTCTGGAAAGGGAAGGGGCTGAGGATGCTGAAGACGCCAATATTGACGACATGCCCAGCGTGTTGGAGAGCGGTGGTTTCGAGGGGAGAAGTGAAGACTGTGAAGTTGTCATGAGTGTGGGAAGGGAAGAGGCTGAGGATGCTTATGTGACCAATTTCGAGGACTTCAGGGCGGAATCTATTCATCCTTCAATCAATGACGGTGTGAGTGCCGTGATCAACCTTCTAAACAATTTACTTACATGAAATGAACAGGACAATAGCATGAGCCTGCCAGCCAAAAATGTTTCAGCAACCGAAATTAGATCTCAAGCTTGTTCTCAAGTTCCTGAAGAAGCTGGGTGATCAAAGCAGAAAAGGGTCCCGCGACGACTCGCAGACGCACTGAACGGGTGTCTGTGCGGATTGGTTCTCAGCAGTTCGTCGAGGGGAGTTCTCAAGTGCAAACAACCGGGCTGTGAGACACAGTGGGTCAGTAAGCATTTGTGTGAATGATTCATATTTGACTCACAGTATGTAAACAGTACCACCTCCAGTGTGTAGAACTTGAGCATGAACCACGGAACTGGGCGTGTGAGGCATCTGGCGGAGGACGCAAACGACGGAGGTGATGAAAATGATGTCAGATTACTATATTGGGAAGTGTGCCTGATTACGTAGTTAGTTAGTCCAATGTGGAGTAGCCCTAAAAAAAAATTCGACCCCGGGTCTTTTTTTCCGATCCCGGTGCCCCCTTGGGTGCAACATAACTTGTGAAAATTAAATTGAACATAATGTTGAATGGAACATAAGTTGAACAGAACATAAATTATAAGTTGAAGGGAACATAAGTTGAAGGGAACATAAGTTGAAAAAACATAAGTTGAAGGAAACATAAGTTGAAGGAAACATAAGTTGAAGGGAATATATGTAGAGGGAAACATAAGTTAATACATATGTTGCATATATATATATTGCACTGATTTCATACATTATAACAGTACTTAGCTGTCTCTCTGGAATACAGATAGTATTTTAAGCTGGTTAGATTTAAAATTAGAGTGATTGGAATTAAAATAGTTAGATTACAATGATGATTAGAATTAGAACTGTAAAAAGGGTGTTTTAAAATGAGTGGAATTCCCAAAAAATGTCACAGGCCCTTCAAAATGCTGAAATGAATGTCACAATTTTTTGTTACATGCCAAACTCACCAGGTATTATATATTTAAATTCTGTAAATTTTGTGTATGTCAAAGCAACTTTGAGTAAATGTCGAAACAAAGATCTTACCAGGGCCATTTCATGTGGCTCTGCTGAATTGAACAAAACAGTACAGTATAAAGACAGATCCAATATAAAAACCTAGAGCCTAGATCTTTGTCATAAAAGACCAAGATTCAGAACAACTGAACAAGAACATATTTATTTTAAAAAAGCAGAGATTCAATAAAAAAACCTGAAATATTGTCATGTATCATGAATAGAGAATGGGTATCATAAAAATAACCCATACCCAACCCCACCAGTACCCATACCTGTAACCCCACAGGTTTACCCTTCAAAATGAGTTCAAGATCATGCAAAACAGATGAGAAATGATGAAAATAGACTCACAACATGCTTTTGACCATTTCTCAGTCAATTCTTATATGTTTTGCATAATCTTGGGCTTTTTTTAAAGCTGGTTGATAGCAAATTTTTAACCCATACCTGCACCCATTTGTACGCCCTGTAATCCACAGGGGTTACTCCAATCCCTGCCATTCTCTAATCATGAAAGGCCAAGATTCAAGACAAGAACTCAGAGAATAGACATTTAATTATGAAAGGCCAAAATCTAGAACAAGAACCCAAAATATAAACTTTTAACATAGACAACAGTACTCTGCTCAATAGTCCTTATCTATATCTACTTATGCATACAAACAGCAGCTTAGTACCTTCTCTATAGCTTGTAAGCCCAGAAAATGCTTCTTAAAGTTGGAGACCCCTGGTACTCTGTAGCCAGGAACAATCAGAAACATATGTTATGATCATATATTTTAAGCTCAACATATGTTTAGAAATAATTTATTTTATTATCATATTATGCCAGCAAATATATGCTGAAAATTTAAATTCATCCCATACAACATAAGTAAAATGAACCTCTAGGGTTATTTAAATTCTTGAATTAAAATAACCTTAGAGGTTATATGAAGGGGTCACTGAAGTGAGATTTATACCAACACAAGGTACTGATACTATAACATTGTGAGTGGAAGAGCTCTTCTCCAAACCCTAAAACTGAAAGAACAGAGAAGCTTAAAAATTCTGACAATATATGCCTCCAATAGCCCTGGAAAGAACAGAGACTTCTGGAACACAATCAAAGATTATTTTGAACAAAACCCAAATAAAAAGCCAGATATTATGGCTGGTGATTTTAATATGGTAGAGGACTCACTAGACAGATTACCTACACACAATGACCAAGAAGACACGACTGAAGCCCTTGACAACCTCAAACAAGCCTTGGAGCTAGAAGATGGATGGAGAAACATCTTTCCACACAAAGCTGCCTACACCTACCTACAATCAAATGGAACCAAATCTCAGTCCAGAATTGACAGAATATATTCTAAACCATGTATAATAGCCACTGCCAGAGAATGGAAGATCACCACCACTGCAATGCCACATGCTGATCACAAAATGGTGAGTGTAAAAATTGTTGATAAAGATGCTCCCCAAACAGGTCGTGGAAGATGGAGCCTCTTTTATCACCTCATTACAGATGGTCTTCTCCTAAAATATATAAAAGAAAGAAGCAGAGAAGCACTACAAGAAATTGATAAAAACCAACAGCACAGAACAGATGAAATCAATCCTCAAGTTATCTACTTCAACTTCAAAAGAGATATTATAAACATGGCACAAAAAAGAGAAAAAGCCATTGTTCCAAAACTTACTCTAGACATCAAAAAATGTGAATACAACCTGGAAATAATAAATAACGACCCAATCAAAACTTTAGAAGAAAAAATGATAGAGTCAGAACAACTAAACCAAAAGCTCACAAGCCTGAAAAGAAAGCAACATCTTAAAAACAAAGTGCTATTGCCACAAAAATAGAATTGAGGGTGAGACTATGACAAGATCATGGACACAAAGCAACAAAATGGAGAAATCAAGAGACATTATATATGCCCTCAGAAAACATCAGACAAATAACAATAATGGACAAGACTCACATGAAAAGAACTCAAAAAGAATGGCAGAACTTGCTAGGGACTATCATGAAAATTTTCAAAGAGATGGAATTAATTCTAACAATGCATTCAGAAACCAGTGTACTGAAGAAGCACTAAGGTCCCTCGAAAAAAGGGTCGGTACAGACCAAAGGGACCTACTTAAGAAAATTATCACTGAAGAAGAAGTGGAAGAATCATATATGAACTATGGAAATACCTAAACCAACTGTATAAAGAAAGCCTTCTAAACGGAGACACAGAAAATGAAACAAGAGAAAAGTTCAACATAATTAAACTCATGACTGAAGTCTTTAATGACATCCAAAAATACGGAGTGGCTACTTCAACAAATTTTTCAATCGAATGGATGTGCCCAATCTACAAAAAAATGAGATAGCAAATTATCAACACAAACTATAAAATCCTCACCAAAGTCCTAGCCCTACGACTAGCAAAAATAGCACCAACACTGCTCCATAAAAGTCAAGCTGGTTTTGTACCAGGAAGATCTATAGCAGAACAGACCAAACTAATTGAATTAATAATTGACTATGCAGAAGTCAGTGAGCAAAATGGAATAATAGTTGCCTTAAACCAAGAAAAAGCCTATGATAAAATTGAACATGAATACCTATGGAAAGTTCTGGCTACTTTTGGAATCCCAACAGAATTCACAACATTGGTTAAATCACTATACCAAAATGCTGAAACAGTAATGATAAATGGACACCTCAGTTCAGCTTTCAAAGTAACAAGGGGGGTACGACTAGTGATTGGCACAGGTCAGCAAAACCCGCCAGGTTGCCAGGTAAGGGTCATCTGAGTACGGGTCCAGGTGGGAATTTATCAACCCTGGTGAAACCCGTACCCCCGGAGCGGGTTGCCGGGTTACCTGTTTGTGATTAGTCACACTTTGTGACGTGATCTTTTACCACATCATCACTGTCTCCCATCTGTGAAAACACATTTGGGTGACCACATGGTTGGAAACAAGTGGTGGAGGTGGTGGGAAATGGGTGTGTTTCACCCAATTTCCCTTTCAGGTATGTTTTTGATCCAAATAATCTCTCTATTTCAATACTTATGATTCTATACTATTTACAGGTATGTTTTTGACATGTCTGAGTGGGTTTACCCCCCTGTCATGTCCCTTTCGCATTTTTCGATGTGCCGTGGTGGAGAAACCCTCCTTGTCATGTCGCGTTCGCTTTTTTCGACGTGCTGGGGTGGGGAGACCTTCTCATCATGTTGATTTTGTATTTTCAATGTGCCATGGTGGGGAAACCCTCTCCGTCACGTTGCGTCCATTTTATTCAACATGCCGGGGTGGGGAAACCCTTCTCGTCACGTCGATTTCGTATTTTCGATGTGCCGTGGTGAGGAAACCCTCTCTGTCACGTCGTGTTCACTTTATTCAACATTTTGTGGTGGGGAAATCCTCCCCCTTCGCTTTTTTGATGTTTCAGGGTGAGAAACCCTTTCCGTCATGTCGTATTTGTCTTTTTCGACACTTAGTGTATTTTTTTGTAAATTATTACATTATTTTAATGATATTTTGGAGGGGTAACCCCTATGGGTTTAATACCCTGCGGGTACCCGTACCCTTCAAGAGGGGTACGGGTTTTCTTGGGTACGGGTCTGGATAGATCTCGGATGACCCGAGGATTACCCGTGCCAATCACAGTTCACTAGGTACGACAAGGTGATCCAATGTCCTGTCTACTATTTGATCTTGCCATTGAACCACTAGCAGCTCTCCTTCATGCATCTGACCTGAAAGGATATGAAATTCCAGGAAATGAAGAAAACCTTATAGCTAATCTGTTTGCAGATGATACCACAACCTTTCTGACAGAAAATGACAAGGTGGAGGATCTTCAAAAAATTCTAACAAAATGGTGCAATGCCTCAACTGCAAAATTTAATATACAAAAAACAGAAATTATACCTATTGGTTCCTCAACATATAGAGCAAAAGTTTTTGAAACACGCCAAACAACAGAAACATCTGAAGAAATCCCTAACCATATTCACATCGCCCAAGATGGCGAACCAGTCAGAATTTTGGGAGCATGGATAGGAAAAAAATAGATAATACAAATATATGGACATCTCAGCTCGATAAAATTGACCAAGCACTAGAAAGATGGGAAAGAAGCAATCCCACTATCGAAGATAGAAACTCATTATCCAGTTGATAGTTGAAGGAATGTCCCAATATCTAACCCAAGTACAAGAAATGCCCTCAGCTATTGAGAAAAAACTGGAAAAAAGAATCAGAAAATTCATATGGGAAAACAGAAATATTCCACCTGTAAACATTGAGACCCTGTATGCACCCATAAACATGGGAGGTAGAGGACTACTGGATATAAAAGCAAGAAATGAGGCAATAGACCTTATGTGGCTAAAGTCATATCTAACCTTCAATGAGGATTAGTGATGGACATGGGTATGGTGACCCGTGACGGGTCACGGGAACAGGGTCAACGGGAACGGGGACGGGCCAGCCATTTCTGCCCCGAGCCTGTCCCACACCCGTAACAACGGGACATGGGGAAAAAGTTGGCAGTGCCGAGATCTTTGATTAAATATATATAAAACTGTAAAGTCTATCAGTGATCTAAGATTCTAATATATATAAACTGTATAGTCTATCACTGATCAGTGATCTCAGATTCTACATAAGTCAAAAGAAAAACAGAGCAACGGACATGGCATCGGCTATGGTTGTATTCAGCAAGCCTGTTCAGGATGGGGACTTGGATCTTCCCACAAAGCGAAAGCGTACCATTAATCCAAAGCTTCTCCACAATGACAATATGTCAAGTGACGCGGTAAAGCGCCAAAAACTCGAAGCCCTGAAATTCAATCAGACCTTAGGACCTTTGGCTTCATCTTCTCAGTCAATAGCGGCCACTACCTCATCTACCGATACAGGTGCCCACCTTTCTTTAACAGCTCCTTCGGCACCCTCTACCAGTGCACCATCTACCTGCCAAGCCTCTGTCAAAATTGTTGATGATGATGATCATTTTCGCCCTAACGCAGGAACACCCAAGAATCCGGATACTATCCTAGAGTCAGTACATTATGATGACGACACGGATTTCACTCCCCTAGTGGCCAGAAAGCGGGAGGCCAAGAAGAAACAAACTGAAGTTGTCGACGAAAGTTTAGACAAAGAGCCTGGCAAGAAGGAAACTGATGACGAAGAACTCGGCAAGTTAAATTTACTCTTACCTTATAAGGCATCTAATTTGTTCTCTAGAACGTCTGCAAAGAGATTGGCAGTCCAAAATATATGCTTTCTTTAACTCTGAAGTCAAGATTAAGTAACCTGACGGTCGCAAATGTCACAAATTTACCTGTAGTGCCAAGTATTGCAAGGGCAAGGGCAAGAACCCACGTACGGTTCGACGTTACCTTGATACCAAAGACCGGGCATCAACAAAAAGTCTTCGGGCACATGCCCTCCACTGCTGGGGTCCAGAGATCGTGGAGAAATCAGAGGAGGCCTCGAATATTGCATCAGCAAGGGATGCACTCAAGAAGGCGGACCTGCGTGATGGATCAATTACGGCTGTATTTGAACGAACGGGCAAAGGAAAGGTTACGTACTCACATAGACCCCACACCGAGAATGAGACTCGGTACATTTGTTTACTTGAATACTTGTGGCACATGGTTGACTTCTGATAGCTGCGAGATTGTCAAATGGGTTGCACAAAGTATGCGACCGTTCAGCATCGTCGAAGATGAAGGCTTTAAAACGTTAATAAAAACCGGACGGCCCAATCACTACATACCCAAGCGACGTACTGTTGCACAAGACATGAGGTACGTCTTCAAGAAAACTAAAAAATGAATTGCGAAAATACTTTGTGTAAGTGTTATTCTTCCGAAAAATGACATAGATCTGACACAGACTTACCAGGAGCATCAAGAAGCATTGAGCTTTGCTACGGATGCCTGGACCTCCCCGAATCACACTCCATATGTAGCTATAATGGTCCACATGGAGGAAAAGGGCGTACCAGTATCCCTTCTACTAGATATTGTTCGGGTTGCATGCTCGCATAGCGGAATCAATCTTGCGAAAGCATTTGCGCAGGTCCTAGAAGAATTTGGGATTGCAGACAAGGTTAGTGTGATTCTTGAAGTCTAAATCTTGAAAACTTACCACCAGCGCCCACAGATTCTATCTGTAACATGCAACAACGCGTCGGTCAACAATGTGATGATCGATCACCTCAAAATTCTTCTTGACGTATTTCCTGGGTCCTCAAATCAGACACGATGTTTTGCTCACATCTTAAACCTTGTCGCGAAATGTATCATGAAACAATTTGACTCACCGAAGAAGAAAAACAGCGAGGACGATGACGACGAAGAAGATGCGGCGGATCTTGTGGCTGAGCTTGATGAGCTTGATGATGAGCTCGAAAGTGGAGAGGATGATATAAAAAACGACAATGACAACTGGGAGTATGATATGCGTAGAGAGATGTCGGCAGAAGAGGTCGAGGATCTAGAGAAAAGTGTGAAGCCAGTGAGATGTGTTCTCACAAAGGTATGTTGATTGTTTACAGTTTGCTTACAATCATGTGATGACCAGTGTTGATAGCTAAGAAAGGCTGCGTACGCCATCCAGAACTCAACTACCATTATCCTCCCTGAATGGTGGGCGGTCCTCGATCGGATGGCTGCTGCTAGCAAATCCAAGGGCGACAAACCGCTGTCCCACCGGATGATGCCTCGGGATATTGTGACACGCTGGAACTACACATACGAAATGCTCAGTTTCGCCTACACCTATCGCGATGCATACAATGAACTCACCGGCAATCGCGACATGAAAATGCGAAAATATGAACTCAAGGACAATGATTGGGAGATTGTTAAACAACTGGCCGATGTTCTAAAGGTTAGTAGGTAATTTCGTTCAGAAATGATTTAACACCTTGTTCTAGATCTTCAAGGATGCCACTACCTTCTTTTCTCGTGCGACATCTAACCTTGCTAAGGTTATACCGGCCATGGATCACATCGACCGTCACCTCGCCACCGTTGCTCGCACCAATACCTACAAACCGTGTATTCAGGCCGCGGTCGCGATGGGGAAGAAATTATTAAATAAGTATTACTCGGCCACTGACCATTCAGAACTCTACCGCATTGCCATGGGTGAGTTCTCTCGCATTATTGCTGTCACGTTTACCAGAACTTACATTCTTGTTAGTCCTTCATCCCAGTCACAAGCTCACATATTTCCAACAAGCTGGGTGGGAGGAAGAATGGCGGGTAACAGCCGAGCAAATTGTTTGTGATGAATTTGGACGAACTTATGCAAGTATTGACATTGGAGATCTTGGCAAGAGTATGGTAAGTGGTCATTTCTATGGATGGTAGCTACGAATTTCATGGTTCTATCACTAGGACTGTGATACTCCCATTTCAGATAACATTTTCGATGCGTTGCCAGCTCTTTCAGCAGCCTCGAAGGCAGCATTAGATGACGAGATCACACGTTATCTGTTGGCACCACTCGAGCGTACCATCAATCCCCTCCTGTGGTGGACTGAGAAAAAGACTGTCTATCCTCACCTGTCTCGAATGGCTCTCGATTATCTTAGTATTCCAGGTACGTTTATTATTTCTATAGATATATAACTTCTAATTGGTACATACTAGCAACCTCGGTTGACGTTGAGCGCATTTTCAGCAAAGGCCGATTGCTCCTGCCACATGTCCGCAATCAGCTGTCAGCCGAATCAACTCGCTCCCTCATCTGCCTCAACAACTGGACCAAGCTGGGCTATGTCAAGCAAGAATATTTAAAGGATGCCTCTAAGTTACCTGAAGTTGTGGCTAGTGAAACGGAGGTGGATGATTCGGAGTCAGATGTGGAGTTGTAGATTTTTTTTTCCTTTGTAAATTACTCGTGTTCGTGTACTGCTAAACCCGTTAAGGACCCCATACCCGTGGGTCCCGTCGAAACCCTCCCGTATTGATGTGAAACCCCTCCCCGTGGTCACGGGTATGAACCCACACGGGAACGGGGACGGGCAATCCTTGCCTACCCCTCGGGAACCCCGTGTCCATCACTAATGAGGATAGACCCACATAGACTCTAGTAGCAGATGCATTCATGGCAATAAACCTACCAAAATCAGAATCAGGCTCAAATAGAGAAAAAAAACAATCTGTATTCCTCCAAAGTTGGAAAACATTAACTGGCCCAAAAAGCCCTAAAACCATAAAAAAGCTTTTTAAAACAGCTAAAAAATTCAATGCCTGCCTCGAGGGACTGGCCTTTAATCCAAGTATCACCTCTGAGATGCCCATATGGTATCATAAAAAAGCAGACCCAAGAATACAAAGTATGATTAAAAATGAAGCTAGCAAGTGCTTGATAAAAAACCATAAAGCAATTAAAGTCAATGAAATAGAAAAACTGGCTGAATCACTCCAAAATATAAATCACACTGTAGACCCAAATTGTCTCTGTGAAAACTGTATAGAAAATGGAGACGCGAAACAGTGTGGAAATCCACATCACTGCTATGAGCAAGCAGAAAAACTAATTCAGCTGCTTCCCTCAAAATGGAATCCAAGAATAAAACCTCCATCAGACCAAAATATTATTGTTGATAACACAAATGACCCAAATAAACTCAAAAGACAATATTTCAGTAGGGATTATATAATAGATGGCTCCCTAGCTGATGCCTTCAGAATTTTTGTTGAAGGAGACACAAAAAATGAATTTCCCCAGAAACGCATAGATGATGAAGAAATGGGAATTGTCAAAGTCCAAATCATGATAAAACTTGGAGCTCTTTACACTCCCCCACGTATTCCTATAGGATTCCTGTAGGATTCCTGGTCTTCCTGGTAGGAATACTAGGATTCCTACAGGAATCCTGCCTCAGCTATTGTTCATTAAATGGCTGTAAATTCAT
>QDKV01004570.1_pt1 | contig 10355 bp, 19 predicted proteins | sample 1861101 | NCBI WGS metagenome assembly QDKV01 (sample SAMN04275158, study PRJNA302643) | Fungus metagenome, whole genome shotgun sequencing project. | isolation source: fruitbody | host: Mallocybe terrigena | place: Sweden | collected 2013 | reverse complement strand
TGGAAGGACCGGTTACGGTTACGGTCCATGGCCCTTGGGGTCGAAAGACCGGACCGGACCGGACTTCCAAACACTAACTCCAGCTGCATCACGTTCACGAACTGTCTGATCAAGACGAAGAATTTACTGAGCCCCAACCCACTTGACCTGAAACAAGACCTTGAGACATATGAGGTTGAAGATGAGCAAGAAAATGAATACGAATACAAGATTGAGAACAAGAACTAGAACGAGAAATTAGAATGAGATTGAGGAAGAGGAGAATGAGGAAGGACCATTGGCCGACGGAGATCTTGAAGATGAGATTGAACTCCAGCCCACACATAAAGCGGAACCATTGGAGGTCCTCACTTCCATTGAGCTCAAGTTTGTGATGTTACGAGAACACGTGTACGTGGAGAAAATGGAGATCCTCTCTTGGGAGGACTCGATGGTTCAGGCTTGTAAGTCATCTGTCTGAATCCACCTTTTCGAAATTGCCTAACTTTTACTTCTTCAGCTGTTCATCTGGAGGGATAAATGACTTGAGCTGGCTTCTCGGAAGTGATTTACAAGGTCATCAATGCAACTAAACGTCGGAAAGGATGAAGATGGTGTCTGGAGTTGGTGGACAGTAAATCTCTTTATTCCTATCAATCTGCATAGTTTACTTATCACACATACAGCTTGCGGTGGTGGCAGAGACGAACCGTAAATGGAGGAGACTAGAGAGAGAGCGTCGGGCACTCAAATGACAACTGAGTGCGTCTTTTGTTTTGTTTTTCTTTTAGTTCATTTGTAACTTTTTATTGCAGTCTGACATACAACTCTGCCACCTACTGATTTATGCTTGCTCGCTCAACCCTCCCTCCAGAAACTTTTGAAGACCATCGGAGTACTCAAACCCATGAAACGCTGTCAGCATCACCACTCCCACATCCACCCAACCTAAAAAAATTTGTTTATCCCAAAATTCCTACGCTCTCCATCATAGATACTAACCATGTCCTAGAGTTCCTCTATCAGAACCAGTGGATTCCATCATCGTATGATATGCCGTATGGAGGTCCCCCTCCACTTTGGGGACAGGCACCTTCTTTTTCTCATAGGAGTCAGTTGTGCACTCCTGAAGGTTTGCCCAGTCTTGGAAGGCCTATGGGTATAGCCCTTGGTTCCAGTAACGGCACCTTGCTGTCTTCTACCCAGAATTGAGCAGTTGTGGGTTTATCACACCCAAACCTCCCAGGCTCCCACAACGAGAAATACCCCGATACAGACCCGGACCACCCCCGGACCACCCCTTGCCGGTTCAAGGGATCCCTATATTGGATATTCTGGCCATTCAACATGGAACCATCCGTCACCTTCACATCCGTCGACACCGAATATATGTAGCTAGCACCAGCACCCTTGCATACCCAACAACCGAGCATGAAATGGGCGCAATGCCAGCTGGAGAACACCAATTATTGCAGAACCCCCTTGTTTCGTACATGCTAACCCTGGCCCTCCTTCCACATTCCCTCCTTCATCCTCGCATGGTAGCAGTTTGAAGGGTGTTAGTAATGACCGTCCCTCACTGCTGCATCTGGCGAACGAGATGCCCAATTCCAAGCTGAACCCCAACATGGGTATGGGCTCTCTCTATATTGGAAGCAGCAATGGGAAAGGAGATGATTGAGATGCGAGGACGGTGCATAACAATGATGAACGGGATCGACTGGTAATGAGGGACAGAGACAGAAAAGAACAGAATGGGACAATGTCGATCGGACCAGGACTCACTCTGACAGGTCAACGTCCCCATCTCACGAAGCTCGTCAATCTCTTATTCAAGCCCATAGGTATACATTCACACCTATACCCGTCATCTCGAAATGCGAGACAAGTAGTTTTTAGTGTGTAAATTATAAATTATATTATAATATAATATTCTTTGAGTGCCCAATATCGGCACGTGATATATCAACCATTGGAATTGTCGACATTGGACATCTTGAGTCTCTCCACCGTTGTATCATACTTCGTCTTCACATCTTCATCCACTCCTTTGTATTGTGAGTAATGTTCTGTTTTCCACGCTTACTTACTCATTAACTTCTTCTATGGGACTTGTGAGAATAGGTGGGAGGTTCAGGTTGGAGGAGAAGGTTGCAGCATACTCTACTCATATGTCAAGCCCATTTTATATTGCTGTAGCCATATAATATTGAAATCAACAGATGAACTATACTTCACACACAATATTTTCTCTGGGAAAAGGGTTGTAGTCAAACTCGAGTCCTTGAAAGGGAATAATCGTACTCTGGACCACGAATTTAGGGTCTACGCAAAGCTTCACAAAGCCATCAATATCCCTCACGCCCATTGGTTCGGTACGGAAGCTGGCTTTGATGTGATGGTGATCGAATGCCTTGGCCCATCGCTTTACAACCTCTTTGTTCAATGTCATTTTCAGTTCTCTCTGAAAACTGTCCTTCTCCTTGCTGGCCAATTGGTAAGTAATGTTTCCAATGACATTTCCTGGACTAAATTGTTCTGTATCAGCTCCATCGCCTGCAGTATATCCATTCTTGCAACCTCATCCACTGTGACCTCAAACCCAGCAACATTGTCATTGGTGCTGGCGAGCATGCAAACCTGGTTTACATCATTGATTTTGGACTCTCGAAGGAGTTTAGGAATCCCAATACATGTGCACATATTCCGTACAGCCATGGTCATGGATTTACTGGAACGGCTGCCTTTGCTTCCATTAATAGTCACTTGGGCCTGGAGTTGGGAAGGCGGGATGATCTAGAGTCCCTCGCTTATACTGTACCATTTCGTTCAATTCGGCCAACATGTGACTTTCCCACGTTTTCGAAAATTCTCAGAAAATCAGATAAATCGGGAAAAAATTTAATCTGGGGTCAAAAAAAATTGGGAGGGACAGGGGACAGCCGAATTGATTGAAATGGTACAGTATTCTGATCTACATACTTTCTTTGCAGTTTTTTGCCATGGCAAGACACCAGGAAAGATATTCTTACACTCAAACAAGGAATCACCTCACATGACATCTTCCACGAGCTTCCAGTGGAGTTTCAAACTTTTCTCGAAGCCTGTCGCTCACTCGCATTCCACGATAAACCAAACTATGACCAGTATTATAACCTTTTCCATGATTTCTTGTTGCGGCAGGGATTTGAGAGTAATCAGGTATTCGATTGGGATGTGACAGACGTTGCGATTGCTAGGTGAACATGACTGTCACAACATTTGTAGACTAGTGTTGGGGAAGTTCGGTTTGGTCCAGTTTGAGCCCTTTTTGGCCAACATCAGGAAAACATTGTGTTGCTTAATTCACTCTTAAATTGTCTTAAACTCAGAATAAGACAATTCAAGCAGATTTTCATTAAGCAACTCTTTGCTTAAAAAAGCCGATTCACTTTCTTATTTAAGTAGATCTAAGCACCATGTTCTTAATATCTAGCATTTACCTGCTTATTTTTGAGCAGGATTGGCCTGTTCCAAAGGTCAAAGCACCCCTATGCAACTTTCAAGAAGAACTTTAAATGCACTAAGCATGTAATTAAGCAGGATTTTAATAAAGACCAGGCTAGTTCCGCAAAAATCAAAGCAAACACTAATGGACATCAAGTATATTTTTAAGCAGGTCAGGAAAACATTTTTTTGGTATTTTAGGGTCAGAGCGGGGGTCAGAAAAGTAGGGGTTCTGGGTATACTAGTAGCTGGAAGCAGAATGCATGACAACAAAGCAAGTTCAATACATAGAGGCAGATAAAAAAGAAACAGGACAGGTTTTATGTGCGTTGCCCTACTGTATGAACCTAAAAAAATGTTAGACGAGGACGCGACATTTGTATCAATACTCACGATTTACTCGTCATCCTCATCATTGTCCCCAGACTCCTCGACGAGTAAGGCACGTTCACCAAGAGAAATGCCATCATCAAGATTGGAGGGCGTACTCAATGAATTTCCACATCGAGCATTACCTTGAACAAAGGTAGCGGCTTCCTCCACAAGCCTTTCAAACTTGTCTGTCTTGCCCTGAAAGTTGGCCGTGATGGAGGTGAAATATTCGGAGGTAACAGACGACCAGTTAGCTTGGTTGAAGTCAGTGGACTTTCCGGATGTCTTTCCGGTTAAGTTGTTCACAACCTTGATAATGCCGCTGCCAGTTTTCAGGACGGACATCAGAGAATCCATCGAGATGCAGCCATCACGCCACAACGTGAATCCTCGTTCAACCTGTGAAATAAATTAATAGTGGAAAACAAAATAGAATTAGTAAATACCGCTGCAGCGGAAAGGGCGAGTGCACCCTTGGCGTTATCGGGATCACCAATGTTTGGTACAGTGACAGCACCGCTAACAGCGGTTAAATGAACTGCGAAGGTCTGGAGAACAAGTGGTCCACCAAAAATGCCTTTGCGCTTTGGCTAGAACTGGGGATGAGTGATAATATTTGGCAACAATACTGTTACCCACCTTCCTGTTGCTTTTAACACTGGCATCTCTGTAGAGGAAGGTGTAGCCCTCAAGCTGCTCTGCTGAAAGCGCCTGGAGTTCTTCGTCTGTATGAATTTCAGACGTCAGAAAGAATGTGTTGACAATCATAAGCGCAACCGAGCCGAACGCACAGCGCCACTCGCAGAGGCATTGGTCAGCCTACGAGAGATGTTGTATTAGCATAATCACGATGTGAGAATAAAAACAAGTAGCTCACAATTCCAAAGATAGGTCCCACTGATACGATCTGCCTTGGAATTCGTGCTCCATACAGATAATCCCAGATGGCCTGCAGAATGGCAATAGCATCCCCGTCTTTCATTCCCCAAACAGTGTCTTTGCAGGACATATACTGAATGTAGGTCGGAATAAGCTTGCCCCTCCACACATTCTGTTCTTGGCATCCAGCAGGAAGGTCAACATTCGAATACTTATCTTTCCGACGCCCATGTCTCTTAATTGGTGGCAGGGTATGCTCTACTTTAATGATGGCCTTATCGAAAGGTGTTTAAGCAGGGTATATAGTCAATTCGTAGAACTTACCGCACTGTCAAGCCGCTTGTTCCCTTTGATGGGACTGGACAATGCATGCTGGCGTTCTTCAGTCTCATCCTCATCGTTGAAACCCCTCAACTCAGGAGTTGCAGCACGGCTTACAGTCATATCATCCAATTTTCCAGTCTTGATTCGCGTTGCGCTGGATGAGGCAGTCGTACGCCTTTAGACTGGGCAGTAGTCGACGTAGCAGTCCGAGCAGATTCCGCCAAACTTCCCGGGCCATCGCATCTGGATTTGGAAGCCTGATTAGCAACCAGTGAGTGCCAGTTCTTGACAGCACCGCCTTGCTTGCTGGTTTGGGTAAAACTTGTGCTGATATCATGATAAAATAAGGTAATATCGTTAAGCAGAAAGTAAGGCATGGGAATTTGACACACGTGTCCTTCATAAACTTTGTCAAGATCAATTTGTTATCTAAGAATCAACAAAACACACCGGACCCAGCTGTCGTTTCACCTTGATCATCTCTCTCACTGGAGGTTTACTTACCTTCTTCTTCTTCTTCTTGGGAGTCTCGTCTTCATCATCAAGCTCAATTATTCCAGCGCTGGTCGCCTTTCTCACCCAGGATTTAACTGCCTTCTTAGGAGTCTTGTCGTCATCATCGTCGTCGTCGTAGTCAAGCTCGACTATTCCGGCACTGGTCGACTCTGCCTGCTCACTCTCATTGCGTGCTTCGAATTCCGTGTCAGTGAAATTGTCACCATTCATGTCCAGAACGTTTAGCATCGCATAAGATCTTTTTAACCCTTGGGTTATCGCCGTGAGCGCGATGGCGACCGGCTCCACACGGCTTTTGTTCTTGGTGGCCTTCGGTTGATCAGTTTTGTGGCCTACACTGAGTGTGTCGCCTTCTTCCTCTTCCTGTGAACTGATGGTCATGGCAATGGCTATAGTAGATTTTTTACCAACATGTGACAGTGAAGCACATGGAGACGCTTACATTTTCGACAACCTCCAGTTTCCTGGGCCTTGGTTGCCTGACTGCTGGCCTTCGACACATTTTGGACAGTTTGGTGGGATATACCAGGTGTGTTTTCTTCCTCTTTGTCTGATCTGACGCTGATGGCTTGAACATCTGTAGTAGATTGACCCTTACATATAACGAACAGATACACAAGGCACTTAGATATTTGACGGCTGGCCTTTCTTTTCCCCTTTGTCACTATGGCGCCTTGTGCCTCTTGTGGTAAGCCCTTTTGAAGCTCGTTGCGATTAATATGCTTCCTTTGTGAATCTATACAGGTTTTGACATCAGCAATGGTATTGATCAATAGGACCCTACCACATGGAATGCGTTTGCTATCTTTGGCAGGAGCGTGATTTTTTTGGGATGGTTCCTCAATGTCCAAGTCATTGGCGCTTTCTTCAAGGTCTTTGCGGGGTTCTGACTTGGAGGCTACACCATATGACACGACACCGTTTATAATGGAGTCAAGGAAGGCTTACTGTAGTGACGAGGATGGGCGCCATCTGTGTTGCCATCATCGACAGCCATTGCATTCTCAAGTCTTGCTACCTGCATAATGGCCCATTGTTTTTCTTCGTCTACCTTTTTTTTGACAAGAGTCACCATTTCATCATCTTTTTTCTTCTCTGCAGTGGTTCGTCTCTTTCTGGGCGCTACTATGGTTCCCGGATGCTCATTGGCATTTTTAGAACGCGTTACTGGGCGACCGACAGGCTGAGAATGGGAACCTTTAGCCATTTTAGACCAAAATTTTGATGGTGGTGATGAACAAAGTTGTCAGCTGACTTGCGACTTTATACTTTTTCCGAGTCTAACCAAACAAGAATCCCCTGTGGATGAGGCTTAAAAGGATTTCAACTTGTGAAGCTCAATTTTCTCATCTCATCAATGCACCGAGCACAGCACAACCCCGATCAACTGCCATGCACTGTCCCAGGCTGTTTGCGATGGTTCAAATCCCATAGCAGGCGCACAAAGCACATTCGCTCCCTCCATGCTTGCCTGCCGACTCTGCCGCAATCCCTAAGCTGATCATCTACCCCCGTTGTCAATGATGCAGACGAGATGTTTGATATGTCCATGGATGGCGCGGATGATGTATCTGATGCTGAGGGTGCTGGGAGGCGATCCAATTCCTTGCCGGTTCAACCAGGCTCACAGTCCTCTTCACCACCTAGCATCGGCTGTTCCCCACCGCCCAACAACAACATTTCTTTGAACTACCATTCACTCCTTGACGGTGAATTTTCCTCCTCACCCGGCCTAGCAGTCTACTAACATATGTCAGGTACCCCTTGTGATGAAAATGGTACTTATCTGGTCTCCAACGATGTTGGTTCCTTCCCTTCCCCCCCTCCTCGCCATGCTGGTCATGCTATTGATGACTGGACACCATACCGGGACCACGTTGAATTTGAAGTAGCAGAGTTTTTATACTGCAAGACCCAAATGTCGGCGTCGAACATTGATACGCTAATGGACCTTTGGGGTGCGACACTTCTTCCACATGATGGCACTCCCCCATTTGCCAACCATTCTGACCTCTACCAAAGCATTGATTCAACTGAATTGGGTGGTGCTCCTTGGCAGAATTTTGTATAATGTACCATGGCGAGCTCCCTGAGGTTTCCGCACCTGAATGGATGACCTCCCAATATGAGGTCTGGTTCCGTGATCCACACCTCCTGATAAAGGATATTGTTGCCAACCCGGATTACAAGGACTATGTAGATTATGTGCCCACTCAAGAATTCAGCACAAGAGGTGATCGCCAATATCATAACTTTATGTCTGGAGACTGGGTATGGGAGCAGGCAGTACATATTTGTCTTTTTATCACCTTATCTCCTTTCATTCATTTTATTCAGAATAAAATTGCTCAAGATTCTGAAACACATGGCGGGATGTTTGTACCTATTATCCTTGGTAGTGATAAAACGATGGTCTCGATTGCTACCAGCGATAATGAATACTACCCCCTCTATGCTTCAGTCAGCAACGTTTACAACAAGATCCGCCGAGCGCACCGTAATGCTGTCGTTCTAGTTGGTTTTCTTGCCATTCCCAAAAGTTTGTCTCATCCAGCATTCCTATTAATGTCTCATTGACCAGTGTAGCTGTCAAGGAGCATATGGGCAATCCCAAGTTCCGAAAATTTCGGCGACAACTCTTCCATTCATCTCTCTCTGTTATTTTGCAAAATTTCAAACCAGGAATGACCGTTCCTGAGGTGGTACGATGTTCTGATGGTCACTTTCGTTGAGCAATATATGGCTATGGTCCATACATTGCCGATTACCCTGAGCAGGTTCTGCTTACCTGTATCGTGCAAGGGTGGTGTGCTCGGTAAATGTTATGTCTATTTTCTGCTCCATATCTCTGACCCCTTTCTTCAGGTGTACTGCAAACCGAACAGATTTGGATGGTGAGGGTGGGCGGCGCTCACGTGAGCACACAGAACTACTTGTCAACGAGTTTGAGCTGGGGACCCTTTGGGATGAATATGGTCTTGTCGGCGATATCATAGTACATGTGGTTTTAACTGTTTGTTTATATCATTACTGAAGTTTCAGTAGCCTTTTACCAATGACTTTCCGTGAGCGGATATCCATGAGCTTATTGCTCCTGACATTCTACACCAACTAGTCAAAGGAACATTCAAAGACCATTTAGTGGATTGGGTCTGTAAGTATTTAACTCTTAAACACGGAGAAGCGGGGGCAAAGCCAGTTCTGGATGATATTGATGCTAGGTAAGAACAATTCCATAGTTTTATTTGAGTTTACTGAGCTAGCAATCATATAGAATTGCTTCTGCGGCTCCTTTTTCTGGCCTGCGTCGCTTTCGTCAAGGACGAGGCTTCAAGCAATGGACAGGCGACGATTCGAAGGCCCTTATGAAGGTTATTCTGGCTGTATCCGTTGTTGCACACCAGTTGATGACTCGGACAGGTGTGCCTCCCTGCAATTGAAGGCCATGTGCCTCGTGATGTTGTACTGGCTTTCAGAGCCTTTTTGGAGTTTTGCTACATTGTTCGGCGCAACATAATTACAGAGACGACCCTTCAAGAACTACAAGATGCACTGGATCGTTACCATCAGTACTGCATCATATTTGAGGAACTTGGTGTTTGCCCCAGTGGATTTGCACTGGCAAGGCAACATTCGCTCATCCATTACTTTCTGTTAATTTGAGCTTTTGGGGCCCCAAATGGCCTCTGTTCGTTGATCATGGAATCAAAACATATCAAGGCGGTCAAGCGTCGGTCTAATCGTTACAAAGCACTCGGCCAGATGCTACTCACGAATCAGCGTCTGGACAAACTTGCTGCCGCCCATGTTGATTTTACTGACCGTGGAATGCTTGATGGTACAGCACTTTTTGCTGCACTAGAAGCAATTGGTAGGCCATGACATTGCTCAACTAGTCCTCATGGCATAATAACACTAATCCTAGAAATCTTGCGCCTCAAGGGTGATGTTTCCGATGACAATGAAAATAATGAAAATAATGACGACACTAACGGAGATATTAACAATGATGCAAGTGATGACGCCAATGATGTTGACAATGGCCCCACTGTACTCGCCCATGTCAAGCTGGCAAGAACAGTTTGTGAGTGCATCAGTTTCATTTCTTTTCACAATATTTATCTTGATACAGAACAAAGGCTTACTCCAGCCGACTTTGCTGTGGAAATTGAATTACCCAGCTTCCCGGAGCTTATTCAACGCTTCTTATATGACCAATTGTACCCTGGGAACCGTCTTGGATCATCCGATGTATCACTCAGTGCTTGTCCTGTCTTCTCAGGGACACTCTCGTTATTTTCTTCTGCTACTGAATTTTTCTATGCCCCGAGTGACCCCAGTGGGATTGGTGGCATGCGTCATGAGCAGATAAGGGCTACTGACTCCTGGTGGCGTGGCGCAGCCTGATATGATTGCGCCTTTGTCACTACTCACCCGGAACTTGATGGCATGCGTGGTCTTGACGTTGTGCACGTCTTGGCCTTTTTCTCATTTATGTATCACAACAAAGTTTACCCTTGTGCACTGGTCCGCTGGTACTCAGTGATAGAAGATGATTTTGACGAGGCCACAGGGATGTGGATGGTAACACCTGACCGCGATAATCTTTCAATTATTCACATCGACACAATTTTCTGTGCTGCACATCTCCTCCCAATCTATGGTCATACTTATCTTCCCCAAGACATCACATACCATTAGGGAATGTCACGGGTAACCCCCGGGTATCTCAGACAAACCCGTACCCGTACCCGCAGAAACCCGTACCCGTGACCAGGGTACGGGTAGGGTACGGGTTT
>QDKV01004571.1_pt1 | contig 10364 bp, 3 predicted proteins | sample 1861101 | NCBI WGS metagenome assembly QDKV01 (sample SAMN04275158, study PRJNA302643) | Fungus metagenome, whole genome shotgun sequencing project. | isolation source: fruitbody | host: Mallocybe terrigena | place: Sweden | collected 2013 | reverse complement strand
GCAGATCATGTGTTGCGTTTGGATAGCAATAAATGGTTCGCCACCCCCTGTAACTCCAGGTATCTATCTAACGCCGCCAACTGGCTACAGTTGGTGTGCGTTTCCCACGTCGTGTCTCCCATACTCCATCTCACCTCGTACTGGACCGTTCTCGGTCCAGTCCATCGATGTCCCACTATCTCGTCGACGAACCACTCATGTTCGTCGGGAGCTCCAAAGTCGTACGGCTCTGGCCGTGTTCGGTCTGGGAACAAGGCGTCTGAGGACGCGTTGTATGGTCTCAGTAGTGATATATGGAATGTTGGAACGATTCGTCGTTCCACTAGGGCAGTAGGTAGTTCTAGTACGTAGTTGGAGGTCTCTGGTCGCGCTTCTGCGACCCGATATGGCCCAATGAACTTGGGGCAGAGCTTTCTGGCTCGGTTCTTTGGCAAGTTCAGGTTCTTCGTCGATAGATATACGAGATCGTTTTCTGCGATCTCCGGTTCCTCTCGTCGATGTTTATTCGACTGTCTGGTCTGGAAGGCTCGTGTTTCGATGATAGCATCGTGTGCCTTGGCCAGGTTGCGTAGCGCCTGCTCTGCAAAGTCTTTTATTCCTCTAGCCGTTATTTCGTTGCTACGGAATTCCTTCAACATTGATGGCATATACCCTCCATTCAGCTCGAACGGGGCGTATCTACTCGAAGCAGATACGCTTGAGTTTATTGCGAATTCCGTCAGATCGATTCTGTCGATCCAATCCTTCTGGTCTGAGCGTATTGACGTCCTCAGAATCTGTCCTATGTTTTTATTCATTCGCTCCGTCTGTCCGTCAGTCTGCGGATGAAACGATGTGGACATTAGGAGCTTGGCTCCTAACGTCCTATGTAGTTCCTTCCACCATTGTGACGTGAACTTGGAGTCGCGATCGCTTACTATCGAGCTGGGTAGTCCGTGTAGCCGGACTATCTCTCGTAGGTACTTCCATGACAGCTCTTTAGCCGTCATGGTGGTGTGAACCGGTACGAGGTGTACCATGCTCGTCATTCGGCATATAACTACCCATAGGTAGTTGTACCCTTTTACTTCGGGGAATGGACCTATAAAGTCCATTCCTATTGAGTCCCATGGCTTTGTCGGTATAGGCAATGGGTGTAATTTACCCATTGTCATTTGGTTTGATCCTTTGGCTTGTTGGCAGAGCTCGCACGTTCTACAGAACGTTTGGGTGTCTTTGACCATTGATGGCCACCAGTACCATCGCCGGACATACTCGCACGTTCTCTCGTCCCCGAAGTGTCCGAGTATACTGTGCGCTTTATCTAGAATTCGCGTTATGATTTTACGATCCCTTGGGATACATATCACCTCTTTGTCGTGGGCGTTTCTCGTCCACAAGGTGTCATCCTTCATGTTAAAGGACGGGTATCTTGCCACGTCCTCTTTTATGAGGTTGAATAGTTTATCATTCGCGTATCCTTTCTTTATATCTCGTAATAATCGAGCGTTTTCGCTCGAGTTTTCCCCATGTAACGCTCTAGCGTTGCCATTCCGGCTCCGAAGTATTTCTTCAAGGGTTATTTCAATCCCTTGGTCATTAGCCAGTGGTTGAACGTGTATTTCATCACGTTCGATATCTGCATCATGCATTTCCTCTGCCTCTTGTTCTCGTTGTTCTCTTGCTTCACGTAGCCGTTGGCTATGTCGTGCTTCAACGACTTGCATAATCCGTATCTCTACGGTCTTCTCCACCACTTCCTGGTACCTTTCTCTAGGAAGGTCTTCTCCGTCGGGATCGATCCTCCGATCCGCCTGTACATACTCATGGAGTTCGTGTATGTCTGAGGACGTATCGTTTTCAAAGTAGCGTGAAAGGCAATCCGCTACTTTGTTTAATTCTCCTTTGATGTATGTAATGTCGAATTCGAATTTCGACATATAGTCTATCCATCGTCGCTGTCGGTTTGATAGTCGCGCTTGAGTTTTGAAAAACTCCAGCGCTTTGTGGTCCGTGATTACATGGACTTTTCTACCGATCAGCTTGTCTTCCCACTTCAGGAGGGCCTCTAGTATAGCTAGAGTCTCTAATTCGTGGACCGCGTAGTGTTGTTGAGCGTATGTGAATTTCTTGGACATGAATCCTGCTGGCCTGCATTTGGTCCAGCTGGGTCCTTGTCCATACATTGCTCCTACGCCGGTCTTTGATGCGTCGCAGATTAACCAAACCGGTTCGTTCGATTTGTAGTCTAGCGGTCGTATCACCGGCGTTTTATAGCAGACGTGTTTGATCATTTCAAAACATCTCTGGTGCAGCGGTCTCCAGAAGAACGGTGCTCCGTTCTGCATCATGGATTGTAACGGTGCCGTATAGGCCGTTATGTTGGGCAAGAAGCTGCTCACATAGTTAACTAGTCCAACGAATCGTTGGACGTCGTTATAGTTGCGGGGTGTTCTCCACTCTCGTATACGGCTCAGTTTGTCCGTATCGGGGTGGATACCCTCGTCGTCTATTATGTGTCCTAGGCAATCGACTTTGTCGGCATAAAGGTCGCACTTCTTCCATTTCAAATATAAGTGACTGTTCCTCAGTCGCTCGAATACAATCCTCAGATGTTTCTCGTGCTCTTCCACTGATTGGGAATAGATGAATATATCATCTAAGTACACATGCAGGAATTTTCCAATGACATCGCGGAATATCGATGTCATCAGTCGTTGGAACGTTGCGGGCGCGTTACAATCGCCCTGCTGTACTACGTGACTCACGAATGTTCCTGCTATCGTAGAAAATGCAGTTTTATCTACGTCTGTTGGGCGTACTCGTACTTGTTCGTATGCGTCCGCAAGGTCGATTTTCGACCTTATTGGGGCTCTAGCTACGTCCTCTCGGATTGTCTCCTGGTCTGGCAACGGGGTCACATCTTTGACCGTGTTTTCGTTGCGCTGACGGGCGTCGATTACGGTTCGTAATCTGCCGTCTTTCTTATGCACGCACATTAGTGGTGCTGCCTGTGACGCTGTTCGAGGTTCCCACCATCCCGCGTTGATATACCTGTTCAACTTGGTGTGGAACTCGTCTCTCATAGCTGTTGGGCATCGCGGCAGGCGATACGTGTGTTTTTTGTTATGGTCGATGAGGTTAATTTCGTGGTTAACCTCCCGTAAGGGCGGCAGTTCCTCTTTTGTCCCTTCCAGTATGTCAACAAATTCGTTGTACCATTGCTGTCGTAAACGCGTTGCGTCCTCGACTGATGGTTTACTGGCTTTCACTTCGCCCTTTCGTACTTGCTTACGAACAGGCTTATATCTTTCTTTTAGTCTCTCTATCGATGCCATTGATTCGTCGATAGTTGGCAGTCGGAACGGCCTGTCCGTTCTACTTGTCTTCTTTATCTTTTCTTCAGGACGTAAATACGTCACGAAATCTACTGTTTCTGATATTTCGTCAGATCCAGGGTGTCTGTATTGTTCCCTAACCGATTCTTTTAATCGGCTTTTCCACATCAACGATGTTAATTCGTTGAGTTCGTGTGGCATTCTTGGGTCTTTTACCCAATCATTCTCGGGGCTCTCTGATGAGCCCTTTTTATCGCTATATCTTTTCTTGTCTTTGACAGTCGTTCTCGACTGTTTCTCTGTTGTTTTATCTCGAATTTTTCGAGGTATCTCCGCTTCCCCCTCCTTCAAGAGTAATAACTCTTTTGAATCCTTTTGGAGGGGATTTACATTTTGATCGTCTTCGTCTTCGTCGCAATCTTCGACGGTGGCTGTCTTTGGATTCGATCCTTGTGATCGAATCTGTCTCGATGATCCCGCCGTTGCTGCTGCTGTGTCAACGGTCTCGGGCCTCATCTTCTGCAGTCATTCTTGTTTTTTCTCTGTCGTTCTGTAGCGACGTAGACGTGGGTCCAGGTCTTTAGCGGTTACCTTTACTGCTGGAGATTCCTTCCCGTTTATTATGACGACGTTTTTGATAAAGTCGAGTACGACTTTATTTTTTCTTAGGAACGGTGTTCCTATTATCATATCATAGCGATCGAAGTTCGCTATGTCCACGTATGTCTTTGTCTCGATATCATCTATCTCGATGTCGACGTCTGCTCCGTATTTAATCGTGGAACGACTTCCTATCGTTCCCAACTGTAATATGTGAGGATCTTCGAGCGTATCGACAGGTACCTTCGCTATCTCAGCGAAGGCTGGTGTAATACCCGTCGTTGTGCTCCCAGAGTCCCATAACGCCCATGCTTTGAGTCCGTTGACTCCTACCCATGTGGCTAGGCATTCCTTCTCTTCTGGCAATGTTGGAGGCCTCATTCGTCGTTTATGCGACGATTTTAATTTATGTTTACGCATTTTAACGCCTTCAGCGTTATTCTGCTGTGTAATTTTTGATAGCGGGAAGGCGATGGATGCTGCTAGTCGCTCCATCTTCGCGTCGTCTCCCTCGGTCTCTAACTCGTATGTTGTTCCGTTCATGGTGTCAATTGACGTTGTTACGTCCATTGCCATCATGAATTCTTCGGCAGAGTTCTCGTAGTACTCTGCGTCGGTGACCTCGACTTCGATCTCGCTTCGATCGTCTTCGTCTTGGTCTACTTGCTTCTCAGAGGTCGAGCCATCGTCTCCCGATGGTTCGTTGCCATTGTCTTCGTCATTCAGTACTGTATGTGCTGCTCGTACGAAGACCGGTCGCGGCTTTTTTGGCTTATCGCATCTATTCGATAAGTGTTCCGTTGAGCCGCAGTTGTAGCATTTTTTGCTACTCTGCTGTCTCATGTCGTCGTGCTGTGCAGGTTTCTCCTCTGCTTCATTGCGCTTGTGTACGTTGTTATCGTATCTCGTGTTATCGATGAAGGGTCTTTCCCTTCGTCGTTCGTTCCTCTTGTATGGTGGCCTAGCTTGGCCACGGTTGACCGCAGGTTTATCTGCCATCGTTTCTTTCGATGGTCCTGCATCTTTCCCTTTAGGGGCTATTTTCCCCGGTCGGGGCTTCTCTTTCTCTCTTAGCGTCATGTAATATGACTTGTTTTTTGTACGTTGTTCGATCTCCTTCGCGTGTGCGACGAAGTCGTCCAACGAGTTCGTTTCTGGTGATAATCCTATCGTCCCCAGCAGTTCAGTAATGATGCTCGATGGTATTCCCATCAAGAACGTTTGCAATACGGTGTAATCGTCCGGGTATATTGCCATATTATGTGCGTGATCCAATAACGCATCGTAGTACCCTTGGATCCCACCCTCGGTAGTATACCGAGTGTTTCTGAACCCTTCGCGGGCATCTTGCATTGATGATGGGTGTACAAATCTCTCGTACAACGCGTGTGTTATTCCCTCGAAGGTCCAGTTCCGGACCTTGCGATTCACGTTCATTATATGACGCGTATACCATTCGTACGCGTCCCCGCTCAGATGCTCAGTGAGGAGCATAATCCTTGCTCGGTCTATTTCCGAGTCATCTCCCCCTAGACGCTGCAGGGCGTATCTGAATGCCACTGCTGATACCCAATTCTCCAAGTCTAAAAACTTGGACGACCCATCATACCGCTTGACGGAACTACTGTCCAGCTTCAAGTTCGGTTTGAACCCATCTGGGTAATCTATGGGCCGCCATAGATGTTCCTCTAGTATTTTGGACAGTCGTCCTTGCATCGTCTGCCGGTGGAACTCGCTCGCTTCGAGTATTCCCGGTGCGGTGTAGTGCGATGGCATTAGCCGGGGCATCGAGAATGCCCTCGTCTGAGGTTGCTGTTGTGGGGGTGCCAACGATGCTGTTCGTTGGCTCCCGCTGTTATGCATACGCGCTGCGTATGCCCTCGACGTGGTTGGGGCTTCCCGTGCTGATTCTTCCCGGGCAGGTCGTTCAGGGCGTTTCTGATCGCCTCTGCTCGTCGTCCATATCGCGTTTGCGGGTGCTACTATTTCTGTAGTTATCTCCGCCCTGGTATTTTTCTTAGTTACTGCCGGGTTATTGAAGGATTTATATCCTTCGGTTCCCGCAGGCTCGTTCAGATGAGGTTGTGTCTCATCGTATGTTTCCCATCGTGAGATAGGTCTCGGTGGGTTTCGTACCATTGGGTACGATGTGGATTCCGAGGGTGTCGGTTCTACAGCCGACACCTTTCCTGTTAGACTCATGTGCGGGGGTTTATCCTTCTGTGCTTTCTGGTATCCGCCAAACGCGGTGCGGATGTCTTGTCCGAGAGAGCTTTCCTGTTTTACTATTGGTGGGCTTCCGATAGTCCTTCGGGCTATCATGGCCAACGGCTCTAAGTCGTTAGTCCTGCCTACTCTTGGTCGGCTTCCAGAGGCGTGTGGAGGCAACGGAATTTCCGTTGCTTCCCCGGTATGTGCCACGCTGCACCCTGGTGTCCATGTAACCTCCGGTGTTGGGAATCCTGATCGCTTACTGTCGCGATTCTGTCTGTATTTCTTGGCAAGACGAGTAAACGTCTTGATTATCGTGTCGTAGTACTTACTACTACCTTTCGCCAGTTTCTCGGGTTCGTTGCCAGCGAACTCGTCCACTATTTTTATGGCTCTTTCTCGGTACTGAGCCTGACGATGAGGTTTCGTCAGTCCGTATTCCATACAGACGAGGTTTATTCTCTCCTCCCAATCGTCTTGTATATCCGACTCTCCTTCGCTGCTCTCTTCTCCTTCTGGGTCTTCCCAGTTCTCGGCTACTTTGGTGTCGCTTATATGCGACCTCCTTCGCCTTTCCATCACGTTCGGCTGCCAGCCGAACGTGCTCCCCAACGTGAGGCCCAATGCTGGCAGCTCACGTATTTCCGTGTTCTCCTGCGTGAACATCGGTTCTTGGGGCGTCTCGCCTTGTCTCTGTGATCCGTTGTCGGACATGTCGTAACGTTATTTACGTTATGGTTGTTTCGGTGTTCGGTTTTGTTGGCTCGTTTGTGTCGCTCCGTTTCTAAGTCGGAAGACTCAAAAAAGTGTAAAGTTGGGTAACTTTACGGTGGTTTAACTTATAGTAGTAAAAGAGTCTGACCAATATTAGAATTGGCGAAACACTATTTAATACAAAGTTAGCCCTGCATAAGCAGGGCACATGATTTATATACGAGGGGCCGACATCACGTGAGTGATGCCGGCCCAATACAACCGGAAATAAGACGATACGATAAGAGATATAGGAATAGTATATGTCGGTGTCCGCGCCCCTTACACATCCCCCTTTTAGACCGTGGATACGGTCTCACTCGCAACAGTAAACAAATAAAGAGAACGGTCAAATGCTGTGGGTCGGATACAAATTGAAGGAGTAAGATGCATGGGGGATTGTCCATGCATGAAGATGTCCACAGTTATTTGACGAGGGTTCGTCCTTGTTGTTCAGCGACAGTGAAGAGTTGAATCCTCACGAGTGATGGGTGTGCCGAGTTACGTCGGCGGGGCGTCTGCAGGGGCGTCTGCAGGGGTGTTTGGTCTGACGAGCGGAGGGGCGTCCGTACCCGTTCCCATATCCACATCCTCTTCGCCCCATTCCCAAGCTGTCGTGTGATCGACTGCAGAGGTACTGGGTATGGTCGTGTGATCGACCGAAGAGAATGGTGGAGAGGGAGCGTCCCCGAGCTCGGGGAATATGGGAAGGTGGACAGGGTGCATCCGTGCATACCTGTGGACTTCGTCTCGACGCCTATCATCGAGATAGTCCAACAGTCCCGTGGTCCCCACCATTGCCCATCCACGGACGTTACGGAAATCCTCCTCCGCTGACTGCCTTTCGCCATCGAAAATGTCGTGGAGACGGGCGATATCCTGATTCGATGGATATCGCCATCCGTCCCATTCTGGGATGGCCGGAGGTACCCCGTACGCCCTTACCCTCGCATGACGCTCATTATCTATCGTATCGAATAATTCTCGATACGATGAGTCGACGATATTGAAATTAATAAAATTTAGACCATAGGTGTACCCATGGTCTATCCACGCCTGGGGGATGCGGTTGTCAATCAGGACTTCGATGACGTCCTGTATAGTCGTATTGGCTGCAGCGCCGGTAACTCGTCGGGGCCTACGTAAGCTATACGTAGGCCCGGTTTGTTCGGTGAAGGGGTTTCCGGGGTGACGTCGATTGTATTCGACGATAGCTTCCCTGTACCTCCTTGGCAGAGCCAGAAGGCATGCAAACAACCTGCGGAAGTGTGGGTCACGGCCGCCAGGCATCATCAACCTTCCTAGTCCGTATCCGAATACGGACCGCCTGTTCACTCTGAAGGCATGGTCGATCACCGTGCCTGAGAAGAAATTGCGTCCTGGGTGCCCGTGAAGGAGAATGTACAACCCCATGGTGTCAACGTGTAATACGTTGGCGAAGTCGGGTATCTTCATTCTTGAACTACCCGGCTCTATTACATAGCGGGGGACTTGGTACATTCGTAAATGCCCTGCCTCAATTTTTGGCGGGCTACATGGATCGAACTTTCGATCCAACACATGTTGCATCGCTGTATCGCGATACTCAGGGATGACGCGTGAGGCTATCTCATGGAACTCGCGGAGAAGCATGAATGCTTCTCCTCGCTGACGGGAGTCCACCCTATTATCGTATACTACGGTCATGAGGCGATCCACCTCTGCACCGGTCATTGGCATGCCGTACGTGACGCGGTGATATACGACGTGGTCGCGCGGAGGTCCACAGCCTTTCCTCCTTTTCTCTTCCATCTCTGCCGCCTGATAGGCGGATCGGCCAGCGTACACGTTATTGTCATAACGTGACGCGTATAGTCCTCGGTCAAGCATGTAACGGAACGCGTTGTCGCGTTCTGGGAACCCTGCTGCCGATAACCGTATCCTCCAGAATGGGGGAATAGGGCCTGCCACGTTCAACGCGTGCTCGCGTTGAGCGTCCTGGGCGCTCTTCCGTTTGCCCTTGCCCTTCTTCCTCTTTGTCTCAGGCTCCGATTCATCGCTCTCGTCCAGCCCGAACGGGTCTTCCTGTTCCAACGCAGGCGTTGGAACAGTTGGACGAGGTGGCTCATCGTCCTCCTGCAGTTCTCCTGCGGGGGTGACCTCGATCGGTTTCTCATACTCTCGTCGTGGTGCCGTAACGGGACTCCCTGTCATGACGATATCTCTATCGTCTTGGGAGGGGTCTCTGCTGGAGGGTGGAATGCTAGGGGGAACAGATATCGACAGCTGCGATCCCTGTCCAATCCCTATCGACGATGTGGGTGTGATCTGTAGTCTTTCCGTGGTTCGCGGGCCACGATCGATTCGTTTCGATGGTGGCTGCTCCTTTTCCTCCATAAGAATGACGTGCTTCTTTTTCGCTGTCCTCAGCTGCGCAATCAAGCGATCTCTGTCCTCGATCGCTTGCCGCAGTTTGAACAGGAGCTCGTCAATGACCTCCCCTGTCTCTTCTGGCACCTCGATGTCTTGCAGGTCCGTGACGACACCTGCGTCGCGGACCTGATCCATCAGTCCCTTCTTCCCCTTGTCGTCGTTCGTCTTCGAACGTGGGGTATACTCTCTCGTTGTTCTCTCTTCCCTGTCGCTAGGCCTAGCGACCGGTGGAGGTTGGCTTCTCCTTGTTCTCCCTCTTGCGGATTGAACGCTTTCCATCGCGTTCGTAAATATCCCTCTTGTGAGGGCGCCGGGTTGGTACCCTTGAGGGGCTTGTTCGTGCTGCAGTGTACGACCTCTGACATTCGACGACGCATTCGTCGTTGTGAATGTGAACGCTGGTTGTTGTTGTGGGATTGGGTTCGTATGCGACCCAAATTGTGAATATGTACTAGGGAACGAGCTCGGGAACGAGCTCTGTGGTGTATAATATGTGGGCGCGTTCGAGTGCGAGCTCGAATGCGCCATTTCAAACGAACTTTGTGGTATATACTGTGTGGGTGCATTCGAGTGCGAGCTCGAATGCGCCATTTCAAAGTCTCCCCAACCGGTTGGTTGGTCCTCCCTATACTCTACCATCTCTCCCCCTCCATGAACCCATACCGGGTTCATGGCAGCGCGTCCATATGCTCTACCCCGTGGCTGGAGGCTGGGTCGTGAACGACCCCGACTGCTCCCTCTTACGTGTGCACGTGGGTAGTTGCTCATAATTTGCTGAAAATTTGACGAGGGGGGGTGGGAGGGAAGGATAAAGCGATAGTTTGTTATCGCTTGGTTGTTAAATCTTTTTTGGATAACGTGACTGATTCGTTATCTGTTTGGCAGATCATGTGTTGCGTTTGGATAGCAATAAATGGTTCGCCACCCCCTGTAACTCCAGGTATCTATCTAACGCCGCCAACTGGCTACAGTTGGCGTGCGTTTCCCACGTCGTGTCTCCCATACTCCATCTCACCTCGTACTGGACCGTTCTCGGTCCAGTCCATCGATGTCCCACTATCTCGTCGACGA
>QDKV01004572.1_pt1 | contig 10368 bp, 12 predicted proteins | sample 1861101 | NCBI WGS metagenome assembly QDKV01 (sample SAMN04275158, study PRJNA302643) | Fungus metagenome, whole genome shotgun sequencing project. | isolation source: fruitbody | host: Mallocybe terrigena | place: Sweden | collected 2013 | reverse complement strand
TTTTATGACCCTCACCCATACCCTCATAACCCATACCCACCAACCCTCAGGGTTTGGCTGACCCTTGCTCATCACTAATGACGAGAATATCATGGATGTCCTCATGCAACTCTGTCAGAAAGAGTTCCTTCCAATCCTCTCCAAACTAACAACCGCTTTCGAGGCTTCAGAGAAAGGCCAAAGGATCGGGTGGTATCGGAAGGATAACTGCTTTGAATTTCATAAACTCCTTATCTCCTCACTCGTCGCCTATGCAAATGCCCTTCGCATGGTTCGCAAAGTTCATGATCTACTCCAAGACGAGTGCAAGAAAGAGAATACCCCTGAAGTACAGATCGCAATTAAGGATCTTGAAGCAAATCTAAAGGTCTCCTTCGAACGGCTTTCCAAATGTTGCCACCTACTCTGGCGCATTACAAGCTCAGATATGATACGCCGTCATTTGAAGCTCTTGGACGAAACCCACTGGCTTTACCATCCCAAGGTAACCGATGCGGACAGTCCAACCAAGGTATATGGAGCCATTTCTTCACAGTGGGCCCAGGACACGGTCAACGAAGGAGTAGTCGAAGACGACCAGGATCAAACTTCAGAGTTCCGGTCCATGAACGAGGACAAGGTGGACAAATCGTTCCTAAGATGGATGCAGCTCCAGGTTGCTCACAGAATCGGGCAGGACATCCTTATGCCTACACGTAGCACTCCCCACTCTATCCTTCGAAGGGTCGAGATATCCGTTGTTACAGTGAAATACCCTCAGGCTCCGGATCGTGAAATGGAATCCTGGGTCGAATTGCTCAGGAGTCTTTGCTTTCCACAAGACTTCAATGTCCAGGGCGCTATTGATGCCATTAAAACATCAATCCAAGCCAAAAAGTACAACGGGTCGATCTTCAAGAAGTTTCGGAAGGCGCCAGACTTCGATCTGAAAGAATTTCCTGGAAATCTGCACTGCGAGGTGTTATTGGCATTACTCATGAAATACTATCAAGACTGTGCTGGACAAGACTTGGAAACCATTAGACTTCTCGCCCAGGTATGGTTTCCACTCCATAGTAATGCTATTCACCACTTACAATGTATGATACAGAATTTGAATTGTTCCATCAGGAAATTGGTGAAAAGATAATTGAGTGCTATTAGTAGTTATTTACAAGACCCCTTGTAAATATTGGCTAATTTCCCTTATTCTAATCAATTAGCCTCCAAAGGTGATAATTTACTAGAATTTACTAAGAGTTTATGGCCATATTTACACTAATGCTTGTAAATAGGGGAAAGTCCAATGTTATTCTGACATTCTGATAGACCAGTGACCATCCATCTATGAGATATCATGCGAGGTCTCAGATTGGTCATGAATCTATTATTATTATTATTACAAGGTACACTACACAATAAATATGAGGGCCAAGTGGGTCATGTGAGAGATACACAGCAGAGGAGAGGCGACAGGATGACAAAATGTTGTACATCATGATAAAGGAGCAATAAAGAAAAGAGGAGTGGACATACGATAAGTGATACAGACAGACACAGAATGTTGTACATAAAGGAACAATAAAGAAAAGAAAGAGGAGCGGGCATACGAACAGACACAGGATGACAAAAAGTTGTACATAAAGGAGCAATAAAGAAAAGAAAAAGAACATACGGCATACAATAAGTGATACAGACAAAATTATAGACTTGGAGGGGTAGCGGGGTATCACATTACGGGATTGACACCGGATGGCTTGCTGGAGTTTTCAGTCTCTCCTTTGGGCCAACCACGAACAGCTGGACCAGAGGTCTCGTTGGAACCGTCCGTGCTCAAGCCAGCATTGCTTTGTAAGGAATTAGCACGACTGCGCCAACCATCCTCGGATGACATCAAAATTTTGATTTGTTCAATAAGACATTCCTCATAGAGGCGCACCATTTTTTTCATCATATGATTGGAAGTCCAGAAAGGCAACTGCACTGGAGAGAGAACGGCATGGTGGCCACGAACTTTGAACTTCCCTGAATCACCCCTCAGAAGTTCCAAAGTGTCCCAGCACACTGGGCAGCATAGCTTCGAGACCGAAATTAAAGTCTCATCAAATTCCTGCAGAGTCAATTCAACCGGTGGATACCATTATTATATGACGAGCATACCTGGATCCAATCCTGGAATTCATCTTCTTCAAGTCCCAACGCCATCAGGACCTCGGCATGTAAATTGCCAGTGAATTTTCTTGGCTTGAAAGAATTCTTGGGGCTATACTTCCTGAAGATGGAATCACAATGTCCCTCAGGCTCCTCTAAGCGACGCTTGACTTCCGCCTTAATGGTATTGATGACGGTTTGGGCAGTGATTCCTTTGGAAAGCTTCAGTTGTTTGACCAGGGTCATCCAATTCATCATTTTGCAATCCTGGTTTGAAGGATATTTCGCCTGAATGACAGAAATCTTGTAATTTTCGGGAGATGTGTGTTGTAGTGATGACGTAACAATATCCTGCGCCTTCCAGTACGTGGCATGGAGCTGAATCCATTGCAGGCATTTTTTTTCCAGGTCAGGATCTTGGCCGAGACCCAGGGACTCTTCAATTTGGTCATTATCTTCATTATCGGCGTTCCCTCCTTCATTATCGGTGTTCCCTCCTTCATTATCGGTGTTCCCTCCTTCATCATCGTCGTTGTCGTCGTTGTCGTTGTCGTTGTCGTTGTCGTTGTCGTTGTCGTCGTCGTTGTCGTTGTCGTTGTCGTCATTCATGTTCTCTTTGATGTCATCTTCGTCGTTCGCGAAGACGTTCTCGTTGTCGTTCTCGTTGTCGTTCGCGAAGACGTTCTTGTCGTCGTCGTTCACGTCCCCCTGGTTCTCATTGTCCTCATCATTGTCCGGGTTTCCGCTAACCTCCTTCACTTGCCCATTGCGGGAAATATGTCCAAATAGTTCGTTAAGGTCTTGCTCGAGTTGCTGATCCAAGCCTCTAAAAGGATACGAAAGTTCCTTGGAAAAATTCAACAGCTTCAGATGGTGGCGGAGGATCCGTGAATCTGAAACGCGCCAGAGTAGGTATGCAGCTCGCCAAAGCTGATCGGCATAGGCCACCCGTTCACGTCGTAGCCTTTTAAAGATGCGAAGCGCATTCATGTAGCAGGTGATTGCGGAAATAATGAGCTTGTGGATTTCAATGCAGGTGTCTTTTGTATACCAACCCATCCTTCGCTCCGTACCCTTTGGTGCCTTCTTCTCGTCGTAGGTTTCTACTAGTTTGGAGATGTCTGGATGGTACTGCGGAAACGGACACAGTCGTTTGATGAAATCCGTGATTGAATTTGCATCCCCCTTCAAGAACTCTGCCAGCATCGAGTCATTCCGTCTGGAGGGGGTAAACGCGTCGGCATGCAAACACCTCTCGTAGGATGCCTGAACTTTGATTTGGTCTACTTTGACGAGCCATCGAAAATTAGCTCGGGAGGACCAATGAATGATCCGTCGGAACATCTTTTCCCAGCATCGTGCAACTATATATTTGCTGAATTCCACCATGAGGGATTCGCGTTTTACCTGCTCTTTCATGCTGCGGTAGGTATTGAAAGTATCTTCCAAGGTAGCGGCGTGGTTAACAAGTGGATCCGTTTTCCTGAATTTAAGTGAGTTGGGAGTCGTTGAGAAACAATAAGTCTCACGATATGTTTAAGAGTTCATCCCATTTTCCGAAGTGTTGTCTGTGAGACGTCCCACTCTCTACAAGCTTGTAATTTTTGGTGGAAACGTAAGTGTTGGTATGCAATGGATTTGCGACAGTGGTAAAGCTTGTAGAGTTGTTCGAGCTGAGGGAACTTGGACGCCTAGCAGTGTCATCCGATTCGTCTTCTGTGCTAGAGTCCGCGTCTTCAAGCTGCTCTGGGTTGTTGGATTGTTGAAGCGCCAAAACTTGCTCGTAGGACCCATTGATTACGGTTGCAATATTTTCGTGGTTTCGCACAAGGAGGGCAGTAACAGCGTTCAGTAACCTGTTGCGAATTGGCTGGCCATCTTCGAGGGAGGCTATGAATGGCTTGGGATCACCATCTACGGCGGCGGAGAATAGTGGGCGACCATTGTAATTGATCGCGCTGACCAAAGTATGAAGCATGATAATGGCGTGGAAACGACGGTGAAGGTCAATAGTCGAGGTCTCTGTAAGATTTACGTTATCATCCGACATGTGAATACCAGATAAGAATTTGGGCGCACCTTCACTGGCACCTTCACTGGCACCTCCACTGGCACCTCCACTGGCACCACCACTGGCCCTTGGATTCATGATCAGCGAATGAAGTCAGTCCTCGATGCTGGCAGGAAGACGCGGAGACTGCGGGACAGCGCTGGGTCATGTCTTTGTATTATGTAATGACACTTTCCCGAAAATTTCATGTGATTTTGGCACAAATATAGGCGAAATCCCACCATCGTCCGAATGCCACACACAGATCTCGGCCGAAATCACTTCAAGCTCAAGTTCCACGTTTGGTACGACCCATAAATTTGCTGTTGAATATCGTATTCTATCAACGATTTAGATTCATGAGTTCTTAGACGTTGGAACTTGGTGGCCAGCCATGCATCACTCCCCGTACCCCAGGTCAATGACTCGGAGTGGTTGATAGTCACAGAAATTTCTAGAGAGTTCGCACATCAACCACACATCGCGTTATAAGGCCGTCGGATTCGGAGGTTCTCTTGTCACAGTCATGTTTTCTACACGTTCTCGCGGTAAAGAAAATGCGCCCATCGACTCGGAACTCGTTGTATCGAACGCAGGGCCACCAGCTAAGACTGCTCAGGTATTGACGATCTCTGATACAAGTACCTTTGAATAACTCGAATATTATGTGCATTCGTTCACTCACCTCATTGTAGATATAATGTCAGCATTGCGTGTTTCAAAACAGAACTGTACGCCTTCTACAGGCCAGGTTAGTGCCATTCAAAACGGCGATACAGAACGTTGTAGTAAGCCCAGGGCCGTTTTTGCTCACACTCTGGCGTTTTCTCAAGTGTTAACAACTACAGTTTATTATAACGACTCCAAGTCGAGTTGCGCCTTCCCACCCACCGATCGACGTCGAATTCAGACCCTCTTAGAACTTAACCCATCAAAGTTCAAGGCAATTTACGTATGTTTAATTTCTATTTCCTGCAGCCCAGATTGTGCTGATGGACACTCGACTAGTCTACCATCCGCAGTGCAATAAATCGTGCAGGCTTCGATCCACTTGTCGAGTGGCATCATCAGCCATCCAAGAAGATTTCCCGGGTCCTATGGATCGTAAGCCTTACTTTTGCTGAACTACTTTTTTTTTAAAGATAAACTGATAGGCTCGTGATCATCATCCGTATCTCTCGTTGTTTGAACGCTGCTGGCCAGCAGAAGAGCTGATCAAACACGAGTTGCAGAAACGCCAGGAATGTCTTCAAACTCATCGTGCCGATTTCGACAATGCGACTCTCCCTGACTTGGATAGTCAGTCTGAATCTGACTCGGACCTCTCAGGCTTGGACTGAAGGGAACCAAATGGGGTGGAACTTTGAGACTGACTTCTTTGCTTCTGCTGTCACGATGTCGATTTATTCCGACTGTCTTGCATGTACATTTTGAAATGTTTTGTAGTTTTATGAATGAAGATGTATTTCTGATTGGTCTCGTTTCAGAGTCAACCGAAGATGATGAGCATAATAATTGTTGCTACATAACATGTTTAATAGATGGTGGAAAAAGCAAATCTATCTGGAAAGTAATTTACATAAAATTCTGGTGCGGTATCTAATACAGTGCTCGACTTCCAATCAAGAGGGGCAACGGGACCGAAAGCGGGTATCAGGTGGGCACTCTGGCGAATGAGTTTAATTGGGATGACACTTGAACGTTGTTTTCCGTTGATTACTCGACGAGAAATCTTGTACATCCCATGGTCTCTTTGAGGTCGAAGAGAAGAAAATGGTGTAAACCAAGAAACATAAGCAAGATGGGACACAGATGATTCTTGTCCTGGAAACCACAGCTTGAGGGCACGGGATGGAAGGACGAATACATATTGAATCTGTCCAACGCAGTATCCTAGATATTGGATTACTATAATGATTGGATGGAAAACACAGACATACCTTTTAACCCTGCTTGTCCATCAATTTTGATTATTGCTGTATCGAAGCGTCCAGGTAGGTAGTTGCCGTACCGATCAAAGCTTTCAGGTTCACAGTGGATTGAGTCAACCACGACGCCAACAGATGGATCCACACGAAATGGATCACGAGAAACAAATTTAATACGTCGAAAGACCGATATCTTGTGAAAGGGGATATAAAGGCTGGTCGCCCCAACTTCGACTTGACGCCTTGAAAATTTGGGATTTTGACAATGAACAATGTAGCGCGCAAGGGCGCCTTTAAAGTCGGCGGCACCATACTTTGTCTCGATCTCTTCTAAAGAAACACCATAACATCAGTAAAACGTGGAAAAGTTGATTTGTCGTTGTGACGGTGGTAATTCCAGTAACACGGTGGTACCTACTGATATGGTAGTATAAAGGATTGCAACATGTGTATAAGACTGTAGGTGGATTATAATCCATAGTGATTGGCACGGGTACCAGAAACCCTCCGGGTTTCCGGGTACGGGTACCTAGGGTAAGGGTAAGGATACGACTTGAAAGACCCTCGGAAAACCCTTACCCAATGGGCGGGTAGGTGCGGGTTTTCCTAAAATAGAAGGCCCACCCAGTAGTCTGGGTTGCGACCAGCAGGCGCTCACCATCTTTTGCCTATACAGTTATCAAGCCCCAATCACAGGGTGATGCAACCGACTATTTAATAGCTGAACTTCTGCTGACGACAGAAAATTTTTGTTCTCTCTCAACACAACAAAATTTTTCCTATCGCCTTCAGATTTTTTCTCTCAACATCTCTATGACTCCTCCATCTCTTCCCAATGATATGCCGGATATTGTTGAAGGTCCACGCAAACGTCGCCCAACCGAGCGTGTCACCGACAATGGTGATCCTCTTGTCCAAAAAAGGCCCAAGACGACCTCTTCCACTGCGAACTTGAAGGCGACAACTACCAGGACCACCTCTGCAGCCTCCACCACTACAAATGCTGCCGGCTTGAAGATGGCCATAGGGCCTACCTCTCTTAGTCGTCGAGCATCTGCCAAGGATTTGTTTGAGCCAACACCAGCTCGTCGCCCTCAGCCCCGTATTTCTTCTCGCATTATTGAGGCTGTTGATGGCAGTGATGATGCTCACGATGAAGATACCATTGACATGCCTGACCTTATCAATGTTGACAGTGATGGCGAGGACGAGGACGATGACGAGGATGATGACGAGGCCGAGGAAGGTGAGGACGAACAAGCTGAGCCTGAAGACAACGAGACTGAGTTGGGTAAGTTATTAGTTATGCCTGACAAAACCTTCCGTTAATACTTGATAGCGCGCCTCATGAAAAGATGGGACGCACCTGTCTACGCATTCTTCAAGCCAATTCCTGCCATTTCCTATGTTGGCGACCGCAAGGCCCACGTCTTCGAGTGTGGTGCGAGTCATTGCCGCAGCAAGACCAAGTTTATCCGCCGCTATCTCTATACTGGCGATGCGGGCTCCACGAGCAACCTTCGTCGGCATGCTAAAATTTGCTGGGGTGAAGAAGCTGTCGCTGCTGCTGATACCACTGGAAGTGCACGCACCGCCCGTGATGCCTTGGGAAATCGAGGGGAAGTTGATGGGTCCATTACTACGGCATTCGAACGTGCTGGAAAAGGAAAGGTCAGCTATAGTCACCGCCAGCACACGACGGCGGAATCACGGTCAGTTCTCTCCTTATCATGCTGACACCAATATCTGAGACCTCACCTCAGTGCCGAATTCGTTCGTTGGGTTTCAGAGGCTAAACGGCCATTCCAGATAGTCAATGACCGTGGATTCCGCAGTCTTATGAAAACAGGAAGACCGGAATGTTACATACCTTCAGCTGAAACTGTATCTCGTGATGTCAAGAATGTCTTCATCCACGTTCGTGAGAAGGTCTCTAGATTGCTACGGGTGAGTCTTCATTCAAAACTCTAAGGATCACTTACAACATCCTCGGATCCAGGAATACGACGGAAAAATCAATTTCGCCACAGACGCATGGACCTCGCCAAACCATCGAGCTTTCGTGGCAATTACAGTGCACATAGAGCATGACGGAAAGCCTTTGGCATTCCTGCTTGATGTTGTTGAAGTCCCAAAGTCCCACACTGGCGTGAATTTGGCGACATCCTTCACTGAAGTCCTGAAAGCGTACGGAATTCAGGATAAGGTAAGAAGAAAAGAAATATAAACAACACATACTCACCGACGCTCTAGATCCTCAGTATCACCGCGGATAACGCCTCCAATAACGACACAATGTTGCAGCATCTCGGCGAGATTCTTGACGATTTCCCGGGTTCTGCTAACCAAACTCGTTGCTTCGCGCACACACTCAACTTATCAGCTAAGGCCATTATCAAGCAATTTGACGTACCAAAGTCGCGGGTAGGCGATGATCTTGACGAAGCAGCCGAAGCGCTGGCAGCCATGGCAAAAGATCTCGATCTTGAGGATCGAGTAGAGCAGCAATCGCGTGAGGCAGAAGACGAGGATCCAGAAGACCAACCGCTCGATGCCTGGGTGGACTTCCGAGAGGGGTTGACAGAGGAAGAGGTAGAGGAGCTGGACAAAAGTGTGCAGCCTGTCAGATCGACGTTGTTCAAGGTTTGTTGATTCCAACCCTAACCTGCATCTGCTGACAAATCTGAACTTCAGCTTCGCAAGTTCGCATACGCGGTAAAAAACTCGACCACCATTCTCCTACCCGAATGGTATAAGACCCTCACCACCCATCAGCTCTCTCACCGAATCATGCCTCGTGATGTCACCACTCGTTGGAATTCGACATACGACATGGTCGGATTTGCTGTTGAATATCGTGCAGCCATCGACTCAATGACTGCCGCCCGTGATCTCGACCTTCGCAAGTACGAATTGGTACCAGCAGAGTGGAAAATAGCTATAGAACTTCGTGACATGCTGAAGGTAGGTGTTTTAACTTTGCACACATGTATTCCGGGTATGCTGAGTCGACACAGATCTTCAAGGACGCTACATTGTACTTTTCACGTGGAACGCCGAATCTTGCGACCGTCATTCCCGCTATGGACCACATCGACAAGGTTCTCGCCACAGCGGCCGACAATTCATCCAAATTGTCCCCTGCAATCCGTGCAGCTCTCGCAATCGGCAAGACCACGTTGAATAAGTACTACAACTTAACGGACCAATCAGAGGTCTATCGCATTGCCATGGGTACGTGGTGACATATATGAAGGTCATAACTAATGCCTTGTTTTCAGTTCTCCACCCTCGTCACAAACTCGAGTATTTCAAGAAACGTGATTGGGAAGCGGCGTGGATCGATACCGCCCAACAAATCGTTCGTGAAGAATTTGACCGGTCGTATTCGTCATTAGATGTAGCGGGTGATGGGGCTGATATGCAGGTTGATACGGACTTGGTTGTAAGTCATCTTTCTCTTCTTGTGTTGGTATGCATTGATTTTCTACTCAAGTTCTTACCCGAGTCTACGAACATCTTCGATAACCTTCCGGATCTTGCACCATCAGACCGTCGTGATGAACTTGACCGCTACTTAGCGAGTGATGTAGAGAATATAACTGATGCACTTATGTGGTGGTATGAGAGGCGGGCTGCTTTTCCTCGCCTCTCACGCATGGCTCGGGATTATCTTTCAATTCCTGGTAAGTTTTCACAACATCAAATTATAATTATTTCAGTGCTAATACACTTGGTAGCTACTACCGTTGAAGTTGAACGTACATTTAGTCAAGGCCGTCTTGTTCTTCCTCATGTTCGTAACCGCCTTTCGTCTCAGTCCACCCGTGCTTTGATGTGTGTAGGAAACTGGAGCCGACTTGGCCTGGTGAAAGTCAAGGACATCTTGCCGGTGCTTGGAGATGAGTTGAATGAAGCTGAGGATGAGCTTCCGGTAGGCTGGGACCAAATTTCCCTTTAAACATATCTGCGTCGTACTACATATTACTTATTATGTAGTTGTATATCAAAATATTGACCGTGATCCGTACCTGTACCCGACCGGGTTGTGCTACCCGTGAGACCCGTTTGCAACCCCTACCCTTACCCGAGAAAACCCCTTACCCGACTGAAGGGTAGGGGTTTTCTCGGGTAAGGGTAGGGGTTGCTCTGGACTTACCCTCGGGTTACCTGAGCCAATCACTACATGAAAACACACCCACTAGGGTGTGTCTTTGTGTCTGGCACTCTTCTACAGTAGCAATTAATGTATATAGTTTT
>QDKV01004573.1_pt1 | contig 10375 bp, 7 predicted proteins | sample 1861101 | NCBI WGS metagenome assembly QDKV01 (sample SAMN04275158, study PRJNA302643) | Fungus metagenome, whole genome shotgun sequencing project. | isolation source: fruitbody | host: Mallocybe terrigena | place: Sweden | collected 2013 | reverse complement strand
GAGAACTTGAACTAGCAGTGGCGGGTGGAGGTTGCACTCAAAGAAATTGCGCTCGAAGAAGTGTCGTCACGCTCGAGATGGTGTGTGACGTGACTCAGGATGGACGGGACGGGAGGGACGGGAGGGACGGGAGGGACGGGAGGGACTGGACGATCGGGATTTTCCAATATCCAGATGTCCTCCTGGCAACACTACCTGGATTTTTCTGTATTTTTAAAACAAAGCGTGCTTTTACACGCCACGTGCCTCAGTTACCTTATACGGCAGTGACATGGGCCTCATGTTCTAATCCTTATGAGGATTTACATCCTTGCAATGAACTTGGTATACGTTATAAGTGTAATATATAGGTACACAATGTTTCAATGCAGTTTGTGCAAGAAATCGGCTGTTTATCTTGAATCGCTGAGAGATTGTCTTTGCCTCTACATTCGGTTTGTCTGTTGTGTGGGAACAGCTCTTTCCCGGGTCGAGGGCATCTGGGAATTGGAAACTACGCCGTAGTCTACGCCATCAAACTACGCCCGAGATTGGTCATGCCTGATGAGAAGTAGGCTACGCCTAAGAACGATTGCTAATAGCCTCGCCAGCCAGTCATCACATGATCAAAGAAGTGGCATAGCCGCCGTTGCTGAGGCGTAGTTTTAGTCACGAGTCTACGGCGTAGTTTCCAATTCTCAGATGCCCTCCAGATTCTTTGCCCGGGTCTGATCCCTGAGAAAGTCGCGTCGCTCGACGACGGGTCGCGTTATGACCTGGTCAGACCCGGGTCATGACAACACTGCTTTTTACAAGAGGAATAAGAAAATACCCAAATTTGGGATGTCTATTTAGGGTTAAGAGAGTCTTAGAGCATTGCTTAAAGCGCTCGACAACGCCTCATTACTTTTTGTCCTGAGTCAATTTCTCCTCTCCCGCTAGTTTGGTTGTGTTACATTTGTTTGCGCTTAACCAACAAATTTTCAATTCTATCGATTCAACTATGTCTGCAGATACTTCTTTTTTCAAGAATATTGAATCTCTCATTATCCATGATGGATCATTCAATCAAAACCTTCAGAATGGGCCTGTGACAAACCACAATTGCCAACAAACGATCGGGATAAACTATGGTCCCATCTATAACAATAGCGTCCAGAATACAAACGGTACGACAATTTCTTTCTTGTCCGAGTCGCTCCTAGTCTAACTAGCGTGATGTAACAAGCACTCAATGACGTGGAGTTCACCTTCTCTCCTATCGAGTCAGGTCTGTTGTCTATATATTTAAGTCTGCAGTCCTTTCAATGATTGTTTCTGCTAGATAATACTATCATTCCTCGTGGTGCCAAGAGCCAAGCATTATCTTTACTCTTCGCAAAGGCCAAACGATTTATGAGGGTATTGCCTGTGACACACCTTGAGTTGGCTCGAAATTGCGCAGGTCTGGGTCGACATCACGCCACAAGGCATGATATCGGAAACAATGTGGTCTCTGTTGTCGTGCCATTGTTCAGCTCTTCGTTGTTTTCTGCCCTGCCAGCCGGAGTACAATTTATGGCACTCTATTTCTTGGTCTCCATGGTTGTACTTGATATATTGCATCCGTTGAGGTTTGAGCATAGGGTGAGGCCAGATGCTCTAGTTAAGGTCCTAGATGCACTCGGCAAATATCATGATTTTCCTTGGGCTGCTTTCGAAAATATGGACGTACGTCAGGACTTGGAACTAGGAATCAGCTTTCTGCTAAAATTTAATTTCTATTCCTTCAGACATTCCATGAAGAATATCTCAAGCGCTCTCTAAACGGGCACGGGCATTTTTTCGTTAAATCAAGGAGTTATGAGATCCAGTGTAATGGTTGTATTCTTCAGCAAACAGATTGGAAGGTCATCAAACCGTTCACTGATGTAATTGTGGATTTTTTTATCATTCAAAAGAAAGCAAGGATGGTGAAGTGTCCGTGGTGTAAAAGCGAGACTTCGCTGCCTTCGTCCGACTCGGAGGGATGCGCAGACATTATATGGTGTGTATTACCAATACCTGAACTGTCTGTCTAAGTATCTTATACCTGCCTGTTAGCACCTGCCCTCAGTGTGGTCGAGATTTCCCCGTGACGGAAGCCGAGTCTGGTAACGCTGTTCAGCAGTCACGGCTTGGACATACGGCTGTTTCACACAAAATTCGGAGATTACGAATCAGACTTCAGTCTTCGGAAAGAAGGTGCGAGATTTATTAATTTCTCTATCTCATTTGGGCCCATTTGGTGCCTACCCTGATGAAGTGCCGATCAACCAGGATCTGCCTTCAGAGACTCAACGATCAAAGGAAGCGTTGTACTTAACCAGTACAACAACATGAATGTATATGCCCACAACACGAATGTATATGCCCACAACACGAATGTATATGCCCACACCATGAATGGATATGTCTCTCCTTTTAATAGGACAACTCGCAATCATTATCCAGGACCTTACGGTGAAAGAGACGTCCAACCTAAGTCTCCGCATATTATCTTACCTAGCCTGTAGGTGACCGGAATACTGGCTTACAACCGCCCTATCACTCAAGCACCAGTTTTTCGAATGTGCAAATACATGGCGACATACTGATAAAGAATGAATGCCGCGGCCCGTGTTCGAAATAATCCCGAGATCTCTTCGTACCGAGACACCTCACATCCCTGGCGTTCAAAGATCCCATTTTTAAACCGCTACCTTTCTCGAGAATCGCCTCCACAACCTGCTTCTGTTTCCAATACAATGCCATCTGGACACAAGTAACGGAACTCGAGGTGAAAATTTTTTCCTGGACGGATAGAGTAGGCGCACAACTAATGACATCAGCTATGGATATACGGGACTCATAAATCTGGAATTCTTTATTCTTTGACGCTATGAACTTTCTGTTATGTAAAAAAGAATAAAATTCGATCACTTTAAAAAGTGATCGGTAATTTGTAGCTCATGGGACGCCTATCAATCATCAGTAAATTTTGGGGGTTGTGATAATAATGCCTTACAAGACTTGCTACCACCAGTATAATTGTCAAATAAGATTACAGCATGTGTTGTATCAAAGTTACACAGGTACCCTCCTTAATATAGTTGTACTAAATAATTTTGTTGCAATGTTTCTTCCTCCTGAATCCTGATCACGGTGTCAAAGTCCGGTTCAGTCCAGTTCTTTGACCACTTTGGTTGAACCCTGAACCAGACCACCGGTCTGGTTCAGGCCAACTGGCCGAACTCCAAACTAGACCTACAGTTCGGTTCAGAATGCGGTTTGAACCATGAACCGAGTTAAATAATATATTAAAAATAATTATTGTACAAAGAACACGACAGAGAGGAAAATCCCCTATGTCGCATTTCCCCCAAACAAGTCAGAAAGAATCCCCATACGTTGCGTCGGATAAGTCAGAGTGACACGACGAAGAGGATTCCCCCTACGTAGGCGTAACGTCGCATCAAAAAAGTCTGAGTGACACGGCGAAAATGTTAGATGGACAAGACGAAGAGGGAAAACCCTCTTCGTCATGTCAAAATATAGTTAGTAAAAAAATAAAAATAAAACAAACCATTTTGACAAGGAGGGGGGATACCCTCCGTGTCACGTCGAAAATGGCTGTTCAACGCGACGAGGAGGCTTTCCGCCCTCCTTGTCACTAGGGAGTACCACAGGCGACCTGCAGGGGGTTTCAAGATCACCCGTACCCGTACCCGTAGAGGCGGGTGCAGGAAGCCCGTGGGTGAAAGAATAGGCGCCAGTCCTTAGGCGCTGGGACAATTAATGACATCAACTCGAATGATCACGGAGCGCCTATCAATCTAGCTGTATCCTGTCAATCCAGTATCAAGCGCGCTCTTCCATCCTACCGGGTTCACGCATTCAGCAATCGGAGACGAGCAATTGTACAACAGATTGGCAACTAAAGTCTTTAAATTGTCATCAGAAGTGCTCTACACTTCCAAAAGCTATCCCTATTGCCGAACCCTAACGAGTTTCCGTTTGCCCTTCCCAATACCACCCATTCCCCCTGATCCAGAACCCAGTGCAGGGCCTGCATCAGCTTGGGCGTTCATTCCTGCTTTGACCGTCTCTATCAATACGCCTGACGATATAGCAGGCGAGTAGGCTGACAACCGACTCGAGAGGGGCGGATACGGCTCGGGTGGGATGGGCAGGCAAAGTTTGGCCGCTGTGGGTTGATGGCTGGAGACATCGCCCTTATGGCCCGGTTGAGGGTGGGATGCTGCGGCAGACTTTGACTTGGATGCAAATTTATCCTTCTGTTTGGAAGGCGTGGAGGCGGATGTGGGCGCGGATGTGGCTGGTAATTCGACAGGCTTCTGGGACAGAGGGGCGGGAATGGGAAGGGTACCCAGGTTGTAAGGAGGCTTCGGGACATTTTCGGGCTTGAGGACTTGAACTTGGTAACAGATCATTTCAAGTAACTGTTTCTCTAGGTTTGGTCAAGCCATGGATATTAATTACGGAGAAAGCTTCAACTCACTCGTTTTTATAATGGGATTTATAAACTTTCCATCCTTCTTCCACTGAACCCTCACACGGCCTGGATTCTCCCAATCACGGGGATGTGCTTTGTTCACTTCGTGTAGCGTGCCCAATCCTAGTCTAGTGGTAGCCTCTGCGATATCGCTGCTGAGCGGCCACCATAGGCTCTTGCCGCGCGCGACTCGCCTTTGGCCTGTTCCGTACGGTCGTTTGGCATCCAGATAAATCGGATATATGCATGTCCAGCTTTATAAAGAAGGAATTGGAAATCGATGTGAGGATATCAAAGAGTATCGCCTACGATTTGTAAGGTGCAATGTCCGTTACCCTGTGAGAGCCATCCGTGTCTGGAGGGGACCATTGCTGTCGTGAGTTGGAGAAAGGCTGCCGAGGTGGCGACGCAGGTCCCGCCTGGGCTGGCTCAAAGTCGTCATCGTCGTCCGACTCGTCGTGTATCTCCTGCAAAATTGGGCCGTGCATTCCAGTGTTGAGTAATGGCATCGACGGCAAAGGTAGATCGGTGTCGTCGTCGAAGTCCTCGACTATTACTGCTTTGCGAGACATGATTCTAGGTTGAGGTGATAGTGATTATATGAGCCCAGGGTTTGCAGCGGATTTCGTGCTTTCCCACGTAGTTGAGCAAGCTGTTGCTCAGATGACATCGCAATTGCCGTTGGTGACCACTGTCTCGAATCTATGTTTGTGAGTACTTTCAGGTGTATTCATATATAAAATTGTAATGGAAATGTTTTACAGCTTGATTTTTCTATGGGTTTGTCTTATGACGCCTACATCTGCAGAACCTCGCCTACCATCACATAACTCGTCTTCAAACAACAACGAAACGGCAAGCAACCTTATATGCTCGCCATTCGGTGCTTGCGAACCATGTCCGCCTGACGCGGTATGTCCCTCATTTTTCTGACGATTTACTCCACGCTGATTCTACGTGCTGAGTACAGTTGAATCAGCCATTCTGTAGACCATTTGGTAATCGCCGTCTAGTGCACTGCGTAAACGCTACAGAGAGCCACACTACTTCAGCACCTCCGTCCCAATCAACCGCCGTACATACCAACTTCCATGAGGCGCACGATACCAACTCACCACCTGAGCACAACTCACCTGAGCACCCGGCAAGAGAGACCCTTGCATGGGAATCCTGTGGACGTATCGTCCCTAAGGAGCGGACAGATTTCTATGAGTTTATGGCTTGCAATTTGGTTTTTGCTATACTTTCTCTTGGGGTTCTCTTCTTCCGTTCAAGAAGGCTGCAGGTTATGCAGGCAAGACAACTTGTGGCGAGGATAGGGCTTTTTAGGGAAGATGGGAGAGTAACGCGGATTTGAATATTGATTTGGACAATAATTCTAATTGTGAGTTGTATGTTCATGGTTTTATTGGTTCAGTCGAACCTGATTTATTGTTCATGGATCCCAGTATGCTTCCGTTTCATGGTTTCCACGTATTATATTAGCTAACCATCTTACTTCTGCATTTCATGTATCTTCATATCATCATGTGCCACCGCAATGACATTCAAGTCTATACCCAGATGTGCTTCTATCCGCAATTTTTGAGGGTTATACGGTAGCTGCCGCACACTGCTCTCTGTGAGCTACGACGAGAAGTCTGCCGGCAAAGCGTCTTTTCATCCAATCTAATATTACCCGCAGCTACCTATGGCACGTCGCCCAACGTTGATGCACCAAAACGCTTGCAAGCCACCCTCCGCAATTTTGGCAGATAGTTCCACGACCACTAATTCAGCCATCTTGCCGGATGCAGCTGGAAGTTCCCGAAGCAGAGGAACACTCTTTTGATTCGTGAAGGTGTGTTGAGACTCTACGCATTGAACTGCTGCCCTAACACTAACACTTTCCAGTTGTGTAGTTCACCGCTTTTTCCGTGCTCGCTTCGACTACTGGTCGGAATTCTGCGTAAAATCTATCAAGGCTTCAATCATTGACAACGCTCAACAAGGTAAGTATGTCATTCACACGGAATTTCCAAATTATAGCTTATGATATAAACGTGCTATTAGCGTGTTTTTATGAGATTACCTACCCTCACCGTGAGTCTACTTTAATTTGTGCTGGCTTCAACTGAACCAGGCAAAATAACGATACTACGAAAGGCAAGCATCTGTCACCGCCACCCAAATACATAAAACTGATGGTGCAAACAGCTCGAGCTACTTGGCCAGCGCTCAATGCCTTTGTTCGAGGAGGCAGTCAACTTTTTATGTGATCACTCACGGTTTCTCCAATGCCGGGACGACAAAGCCAACCTTGTTCTTTCCCTCCTTCTCCGCACGTGTTTACCGACCAACAAGCTGCAGTGTAATACCTATCTAGACTCCTAGGCAAATTCACTGACGACGCGCCACATGATCTTCATTCTCCTATCCGTCTTCTCCTTAAGTCTAGCTGGTATCCTTAAGGCATCAAGCTGCGTGATATCAGCCCATTGGTATCGCACGATTGCCGCATTGTAAAACGCTTCCTTTATCTTCATCGGCGTGGTTGGGTACTGTGTACGACCAACGGCCGATCCAGTCTGATCACTAACTCAGTTTTACATTCAAGGTCTTTTGCTGGTACTGAGACACACGTTCACTCCTTCTTCCCTTACTGCTATCTTTCTTTCTCTCTCTCGACGGGTGTTTTTGAGATGCACCAAATGCTTGCTTTGCCTTCTATAACTTTCTCGCTGCTGGCGGCCGTGACATTCATTGTCTCCTTCTCAATCCAAGTCTCAGCTGTCCCGACCTGTGGTCTGGTCCCTCACAGCGAAAGGGATATTGGGGATAACACCCCTCCCAATTCACCTTCAGCTGGTAACGGATCTTACGTGGATGTGGTAGCTACAGGGTGGTATGCCGGCTGGTTAGGCAGCCAACTTCCCCCGAGCCAGATCCCTTGGGAAAAGTATACTGCTCTAACTTTTGCGTTTGCGTGAGCAGAGTTTTTTTTTCCGTATCATTTAGATTCTGACGGAACTTATCTTGGATCGGGTTGAAACAGAACGACAACACCAAACGTGTCTAATATCACTCTTGACTCGGCCAGTGCCGAATTATTGCCTACGTTTGTGCAGGAGGCGCACAAGCGCGTATGTCGTTTTTGGCTTTTAATATATATATATTGCTATGCTCAATCCTTGCTATAGCATGTGGATGCGCTGCTTTCCATCGGTGGCTGGACTGGATCGATATACTTTTCAAACGCTGTCGGCAATGCACAAAACCGGACTGCATTCGTAAAGGCTGTCGTAGCTTTGGCACAAAAATACAAGCTTGATGGCATAGACTTTGAGTGGGTTTCCCTTTTTTCCAATGGCTCCGCCTTGGGACATAAAATGATGTTCTATTACTTACCTAGTTGGGAATATCCGGGAAAGCAGGGACTTGGGTGTAACACCGTCTCAAACTCGGATTCAGCCAACTTCCTCTCGTTCCTTCGAGAGTTGAGGAGTGATTCTGTTGGTTCGAAACTCAAGCTGACCGTGGCCGTTGGACTGGGCCCGTTTGTCGCTGCGAATGGGGCGCCAATGGCAAATGTTTCTCAGTTTGCTCCTCTGGTAGATCATATCGGTATTTTTTGACTTTTGATCAGAAACGACACCACATCAATTTACTTCTTAGCTATCATGAGTTACGATATCTGGGGTTCTTGGTCAACGACGGTTGGACCAAATGCCCCCTTGGATGATTCCTGCGCGCCTGCGAAGGAGGGATCTGCTACGTCGGCTGTTAAAGCCTGGACAGCTGCAGGTTTTCCTGCTTCGAAGGTATGTTCCTTCCAATGGACTTACCCAGACTCCGGTTCTGAAAAATGCTTCACAGATCGTTTTAGGGGTTCCAGCATATGGCCGCAGCTTCTATGTTTCGACGACCAATGCAGTGGGTGCATCAGGCACACTCGCACTTTACCCCCAATTTGACAAGACGAGGCAACCAGCTGGCGATAGCGATGAACCAGGAGATGGTCCAAGTAAGCATAATACATTTCTGTTTTCCAAGTATGACGTGTTTTAATTCTCTCAAATCTTTTTGGGATTTTATAGGCACAGATCAATGTGGGAACACTACAAACGGAACGAGTGGTCTCTTTACCTTTAAGGGCATGATCTCGACTGGATTTCTGGATTCTTCCGGCGTACCTGCAGGAGGCATTAACTATCAATTTGATAATTGCAGTCAAACGGTTTGTCATTAGAGTTCTTGGTTTCAGAAGCATTTCCGCAACTCATCCCTCTGAATAGCCATTTATTTACAATTCGAGTGCGCAGACTATGATCTCGTACGACGATAAGACAAGCTTTGGTAAGGACACATATGCTTTCTGTGGATGACTCCGAATCCTGACGCACTCGTCTGCTGTTCAGCTGCCAAGGGCAAGTTCATCGATGACAATGGCCTCGCAGGCTTTGCTGTTTGGCATGTAGCGGGAGATTCAAACAATATCCTGCTGTCCGCCATCAGTGATTCTATGGGCATCGTGCAGGTTTGTTCTTGACGATCTCATCGTGGAATTGATAATGTATTACCCTTCATACTATGTTATTATGTTAAAATATTAATGGGTCATTGGCGAGACGCTACACAACTTGAAGTCAACTTGAATAGGGATGTCCGCTATTACATACGATCGAAACTGAGAATAAATGGTGATTTAATTTGCCAAAGTGATGGATGCTGGGTTATCACTTTATAGGCTTCAATTCTGTAGTAAGAACGAACTGCGAGAAAAACGGACCTCATCCGAGTCAATGAAAATGACGATTCAACTCCGATTTCGAGTTTGACATATAGTAGACATTAATCTCGCTCAGTTAAAATATAAGATAAAATTGTTTGGGCACCATGTTCTGCTCTCTTCGCATCTCATTCGGCGCGTAATAATGCTTGACCGTTGGGTCCTGGAATTTTCTACAAAACCTGGCTTGGCAAGCTCCATCGGTGAACGTCACGAGCATGCAAAATCTACAACGAAAGGATCGATTTGCGAGTCAGAATATTTTAGAAGAAGCACGAACCGCATGGAACCAAGGAAAAGTAGGTCGCGTCTTCTCAGTGAATCGGTTGCGTGTCTGCCGGCATCGTAGCGGAATAAACTCGCTGACATGGTATCACTTCATCCATCTCATCCTTCGTAACAATTCTGTGGTTCGTGTGACCAAGCATCTTCAGCAAGTCGATCGCAGCTTGGTGATCCTGTTTCGAAATGGATTGGTGCGTCTCTTTTTCACCAGGCTTGGTTTTTTTATAGGTGTAGAAACCTCATCTCCCAAGTTGCTCGTTAATTTTTGTTTGAGACGAATGGCGTAGTTTTATGAAGCGATATAGACCGTGGGACCGAGTCGTAAAAAAAATTGTCAGAGAAATCAAATTTTGATGGTAACGCGGTGTCACGCGTTAGAACAAAAAATATTAAATAAATGCATAACCACTTGATTTCTCTGTACATAAATTTTTTTTTTTTGGGTCTATTCTACTTGACTATAGTCTCATTTAGCCATCAGTGAAATTTTATTCCATGGCAGCACTGGGGCACCATGGAATAAAATTTCACTGATGGCTAAATGAGACTATACCCCATGCTATAGGTGTATTGCACCCACAGCTAGAAACGGGCCCACATGGGCTCATTCTTTCTGTCCAGTGTCCTAGTAGATACAGATACTATGTATGTACCTGCCACCTTCATTTGTTTCTCTAAGATTTCCTTTCTTTTGCCAGTTTCATCACCTAGTATATATCTCCCCAAGTTTGTAAATCATCGCTATAATAACTACAGTTGATTATCTCATAATGCATAGGGTCCGTCCCCCCTCTTGGCCAATGCAATATGAGATTTATGCACAACGGAAA
>QDKV01004574.1_pt1 | contig 10392 bp, 7 predicted proteins | sample 1861101 | NCBI WGS metagenome assembly QDKV01 (sample SAMN04275158, study PRJNA302643) | Fungus metagenome, whole genome shotgun sequencing project. | isolation source: fruitbody | host: Mallocybe terrigena | place: Sweden | collected 2013 | reverse complement strand
TTTATTCCATCTATTTTATTAAAATTATTTAACCCCCGTCGCGAAGCGACGGGTTGCGAAGCTTGTGAGTTTGTAAACTAACATGGATGGCCGGGTATGGTGGAGCTGGTGGAGTTATCAATTAATTAAATAAACTACATAATAATACTACCTTACTAGTCTCATAACATGGGATTTGACACAGATGAAAGTCTTTCAAATATATAGTAGTACTATTTTGTTATTAAATTCATGAAAACCTTCATAATATATATTATGTTTATAATTACAATAGTGCAGTCATGTTAATGTGATGTAAGAAGAGAGTATACCTCTCCCTGTCATGTTGTTTGTTCTTGTTAGAAAGGTTTGCCAATTTGTTTGTTCTTATTAGAACTAAGAAAACATATACACACTATATAAAAGGCCATTCCCCTCATAGGCACCTTTTCTTCCTGTGCTATTAATACTTATTTACTTGACAAACAAATTGATAAACCTTTCTAACAAGAACAAACAACATGACAAGAAGAGATACTCATAAGAAGGAGTACTCCCTCTGTAAGGAAGTAAATAGTTCAGAAACCAAGTTGATAATCAAGCTGGGGAACATAAGTCCCCAGTCTTAATATACACATGGATAACGATCATCACTAAATCAGTCGATCACTACCTAATCCAGACAATAAGCATAAGCATTGGGCACACAACTAAGAAAGGAAATGTGCAGTCAGGAGGCAAGTAAAGCAATGAAGGGATGTGTTACGAGTGTAGTACTAGATAGGAGAAATGTATTTAAGGTTCATCACCTTGACAAACACCTAGGTTTCACGATGTGCTGGAAGTTCTTAATATATTCACAGCCACAGCTACCAGTCCAAAGCCATAAAATTCTGGAAAAATCACCATAAATCAAGAAATATTCACTTTTAAAGGGTTTCTATCTTTGTCACCCCTATAGCATAGGTGGAAGTGCCTGAATTCAAGAAAAAACATGAGGTTTTTCTCTTTTGAGGTCTCCTCCTGCCTTTTTGGGAACATACCAGTAGTGTTGCCACGAGTTGGAGCTGGCTCGAGCTCAAGTCAGCTCGAGTTTGATGTGAACCCAAATTTGGTAGTCGAGTCAAGTTCAGCTCGAGCTGCATGATGGTGCTCATCATCCGAAAGGGACGACCTTCAAATTCTTAAATTCCGCTTCCGGAATGATTGTCTTTCCTTCACTGATGATTTGGTGTGCATTGATGAGGAACCTTCTGTAATTGACTTGGACCCTGAAATTGTTGATGAACTGTTGGATTGAAGAACTGCAGGAATACATTGAAGAATCATGGAAGGGGTGAGGTAATGAACACTCGGAGGGTGATGACACAGACACTACCAACTTGGAATGATATATTTCTTAACTTTACTTTTAGTCTTACTGTACCAGTGTATAGTTCCAGGCAGAAACCAGTACCCTGACACCGTGACGGGTTAGTAGTGCTTACATTTTTGTTACCAACACTTATCTCTAACCTTTATTAAGTTCCCGTCACTGATTCTGCTTTGCAGTCGGCGTTGAAATTGTATCACTCGCAAATGATTACCAATAACGAGACGATATCAAATCTGCTCTTTGAGGAATACGGTTTATCAATGTATGGGCAGGGGGCAGTTGACAAGAGATTACAGGGGTCGTATCCTTCGCTAGAAGTGATGAGTATTGGCGCAATAACGAAAGAGGGTCCTAAGGATAACAAGTCAGCCAGTTTATTGTACTCCTCAAGAAAATAACAATTCACCGCATGCCCTCTAGTTATCTCCATCTGCGATCTTCCCTCTGGTTGTGTGATGTGACAGGGCGGACAAGGGGCAGAGGGGCGGAAAGTCCAACTACGGAACGTCCTCAATTGAATGGCCTCCAGTCACATGCCTGACCCGGAGTTCTGTACAAATATATGAATATCATACTCTAGAGTCATTGTTTCTGACCACATTTCATAGACTTGCCGGTCTCTATGATGCGTCGACAACACGAACTGTTTACCGCAATTTAGCCAATGACTCCCTCCTCCGTCAATGTCGAGCCCTGCCACTGAAGGGTTTCCAACGGCTCGTGGATCTCGCTACGCAGCAGCTGATCCGTTCCGTCAATAAAGCTACTCACTACGAAAATTCCTGGCGATTACGTGCTCCACGACCTATTCAGATAAGACCGCACAGTGAGCAAGGTATCAACCCATACTCAAATTACATGGATGTTACTCCTGGAGGTCCTCTCGCGATGAGGACAGGAAATGACGAACCTAAATAGTATAAGGTCATTAGTGCGCCTCCTGGCGAAGAAGTTGATTGGCTTTCACTGATTACTTCGAGTTACACGCTTTGTGCAACAAAGAGTGGTAAGGTGGTTTGTTGGGACGTTCAGACCGATACCTGCCTGGCAGAGTGGAACCCAGGTGCTCAATGGGAACTTTGGAAATGTAGGGTGGAATTCGAGGAGCAGACTGTCTTCTTTACCACGGCCAAAGTGCTTGCTGGATCGTGCGTGGCTTGTGTTCTCCACTCTTCCACTTTGACTAACATCTTTTGAAGATATGATGACGATCGTATCAAGGAATTTGTCCTTATGCGACTCACATTCTTGGATGGTCCATCAGGAGAAAGCTCACCACATCCTCCTATTTTCTCTCGAGTTACGGACTTTAGGACGACTGGCATACTCATGAATGTGTTTCTTCTTGATCCTTCCAAAAGGCTGCTCTCTGCCTTTATATGGGTATCGGTACATAATACAATTGGTTTATACGCTCTTCCAGACTGGGGTGAGAACGAATATGTCTTTATAGACACTGGGATCGAATGTGTCAGTTTGGTGATAATTATGGTTCTTTTTGCTGACGCCGTTTCAGGTATTGTCCTCAAACTGGTCCTGCATTCTTTATCAACAACACATAGTCATTCATTGTGAAGAATTTGACGCAGCTTATCAACACTTCTACCTTCCCCTTTTCTCCAACGGTGGTCACTGGTTGGCAATCCTGCAATTGGAGATACTTCGACCGCGACCGTCGAAACTGCCTACTGAACTCCCAAAACCATAGAACAGTCATCACCACTTCGTTTCATGACTTGCAAGACGCCCTAGGCCCCTATCATGACACGGCGAGGATCCGTTACAGTCCTGGCCGTGTCATCTGCATTTTGATGTAAAAAAGGTCCCTCCTTGTGTCGTCTTCATTTTGATGCGATGACGATGGTTTGACTATACCCACGCCGTATTCTGTTTCAATGCGAAAGGGGGGATATGCTCTGGCATTCTTCATTTACTGCCATGTACTATACTATCCACTTTGATATGACGAGGAGACACAACACTTCCTTCTCATGTTTATTAATTTTACCATTAATATTCCTATGTTATTTTATCGAAGCGGTAATAACTTTACTAAGGCTCAATTCGCGCGACCCTGAAAATCCTGACATAACGAGATTTCCAACTGGGCGGGGCGGAGAGTCGAACTCCGGAACTTTTTGATTCAATTAATTCGGACTCCGAGTCCTCAATGTTGACTGGCACTTGCAATTTATAAGTCCTTTCATTTCTAATGGTTTCTCTAATCTCTCAAAGACTCGGATTTCCGCCTGGATTGATCTGTACTGTTTTGTTCATAATTCTGATTCTGATCTCCTACAATTCTATGCCTTACTGCGTTAAAGATTGCAACCGGCAATTTGCGAACGATGCTGCTCTCAGCAGGCATCGTAAGGCCTGTCCTGTTCTGAAAACTGCACGCCAGCGTTCTCAAGATATACGGAGAGATGAAGGGATTGGAACCTCAGCTCGGAACGTTACTACAACATTGTTAACCCGCAAGCAACGATTACAAGTAAGTGACTCTCAACTTTCAAGGTATTTTACTTATGTTTTCAGGTACATCTAAGCCTGAACAGTCGGACAGCAGCCGATGGTTTGCCCTCGGCTGCTATGGACGTGGACTTGGAGCAGCCACAGCCTGAGGAAGAGCCCATGTTCTCTGACGAACATTCGCTACATATTGCAGCTGAAAGTAGCTCCTCAACCCCAGCTGATTTTCAGACCACGCCTTTTCCCTTGCCACCCATTCTAACCCGATCTGGTCGTCCCCGCCGCGACTATCGGCTGCCGAAACGATTCCTTGACAATCTTCCTGAGCCCCCTGCGCCTTTACCTATACCTTCAAACCCAAGTCCCGGATTGCCATGTTCCACGATCCGCCGTGTAATTCTTATAGTCCGCGATCATTTGGTTACGGCTATGAACTCCTTCGGTATCTGGTGCGATTATCCAGAAAGACCCTCGGTAGATCCAGATGCATTTCTGACCCTTGAAGACCTCTCAAACTTTCGCCCTGGAAATGTGCCGCTTCATGACATGCCACCTGCAACTCACTCTTCGGAGTCATGTTCCTCTCACTGGCCTTTTTTAAATGGGACAATTCACGCTGTCATGCAGTGGCTAAATAATGGCCAGACTGCCAAATCCGAAGCTGAAACAACAAAATTCGTTCAAGATGTCATTCTTTCTCCTACTTTTGATCCATCTGATCTGAGTGGATTTGATGCACATCGCGAGAACCAACGGTTGGACAAGGCGCTCTCTCTATCAGATAGGCTACGAAGTCAGTTTATGGAGTCATCAGTCGATGTTCTTGTGCCATCGGGAGAAGTTGGCATAGAACCCAAAAAATTCACGGTCCCCGGTCTTTTGCACCGAAATCTCACTTCCGTCATCAAGGAGGCCTTTGAGAGCCCACTCGCCCATCTATATCACTACTCCCCATTCAAACTCTTTCGAAAATCACCCATATCTGGAAGGGATGAACGAATATACGGAGAATTCTTTACGTCTGATGCCTTCCTGGATGAAACCGACAAGGTTAAACGTCATGCCCCAGTTCCGCCAGACGACTCCTCATGCAAACGTGAAAAAATTGTCGCTGCCTTGATGTTCTCATCTGATGCAACGACGCTCACGAACTTTGGTGTAGCGAAAGGGTGGCCAATCTATCTAATGTTTGGAAATTTATCAAAGTACATTCAGTCTCAACCTGATTCAGGAGCAATGCATCATGTTGCGTATATTCCTTCAGTGTGTTGTCTCTTATTTCTCCTTTCTAAGGCTAACTTCCTTCGTTAGCTCCCAGAATCAATACGTGAATTCATCGCGCATTTTCATCCAAAATGGCGAAGCCAAAAGGACTCAATTCTCTCTCACTGCCGCCGAGAGCTCATGCATACCGTCTGGTCGAAAATACTTGATGAGCAATTCATGCATGCATACAAGTATGGCATCGTGATTAAATGCGTTGATGGGGTTGAGCGTCGCATCTATCCGCGAATTTTTACTTACTCTGCAGACTATCCAGAGAAGTGGGTTTTGCTCATACATTTGATATACTTACCTGACAACTTGATAGAGCTCTGTTAGCTACTATCCGAGATAAAGGCTTGGCACCTTGTCCTCGGTGTCTCGTTGAGAAATCGAACCTTGACAAACTCGGTCTTGTACGTGACGCAGCGGTTCGCGTAAAGCGTTTCCGGCAGTATCTGGCCAGCAAGATTACAGCGGCTCGACGATTGATATACGATCTTGCAAAACCTATCAATGGAGCTGGTGTTGAAGGGCTTCTTAAAGATTTCTCTGGCGTTCCAACTAATGTGAGCAATATTTGTTTGTTCAGATCTGAGATTCCTTGGGCTGATTCTTTTGCTGTAGAATGCCTTCGTTGAACGCCTTGGATCTGGATTTAATCCCTCGAAAATGCTTGTAGTCGATCTTCTACATGAATTTGAGCTTGGAGTCTGGAAATCGCTTTTCACACATCTTATCCGCCTGCTCTACGCAGCTGGTGATGGAACTGATAGATTGGTTATGGAACTTGATAAGCGGTAAGCAACTCCAATGTGTATCTTCAACCCACTAATCAATAGATTTTGGCTTGTATCTCAGATACCATCAAATATCAACGTTTGGTCGGGGGACTATCCGTCACTTTCCCTCAAATGCATCAGAAATGAAGAAACTAGCAGCAAGAGACTTTGAAGATCTCCTTCAGGTTTGTGATGTAATCACTACTAGCCTTGCGTAGTAACATCTTCATTTTCGTCAGTGCTCAATTCCAGCATTTGAAGGTCTATTTGAGGGTCAGCATAATCGCCGGTTAATGAAACTGCTTTATCGTCTGTCTGAATGGCATTCACTTGCTAAACTACGGATGCACACTGAAACCTCACTGGAGCTGATGGAGGAGGTCACGAAAGAACTAGGGGACCTTCTCCGACAATTTCGGCGCCTCACTTGCTCACACTTTAGCACTGTTGAACTCCCACGTGAAGCAAATGCTCGCGTGAGGCGTATGGGGTTGAAGGGTGCTTCTACTACCATGAGCAACACAGTGTCGGGTGGTGGGGACGACTCAACTCAAAATAATAAGGAGTCAAATGCTCAGCTAGATAAGCAATCCCCGAGTGGCGGTAGGTTTCTCTTCTTGTACTAAAATTTTTGAATCATCGTATCAAGTCTTACCAGGGCCACGAACCGGTAGAAAACCAAAGCTACTCAACCTACATACTGTGAAATTGCACTTCTTAGGAGACTACATTCAACACATTCGACTCTTTGGTACAACTGACTCATATTCCACACAACTGGTGAAGATTACCTCTTTACTTTTACATGTATTCCTTAGTAACCTCTCATTCTAGGGCGAACTTGCTCACCGTCTAATCAAGGCATTGTATGGTCTAACAAACAAGAAAGACGCAATGAAGCAAATTGGTAAAAGATACAACAGACGTGAAGCGCTACGGCCAGCTGATAATTTGCCGGAGGAGCTTGAGGTCAATGAAGCAGATTCCAGAAGCCTCGAGGAACATCACGTCATTTCCCGGTCTCGAAATTCCCCCATCTCGCTTTTCAACTTTGTTCAAACTAATCAAACAGACCCAGCTATGAAGGTATAGCATAAATGATTTCGTTTATGTCTATACTAAATTTGTTACAGGGCTTTATCTCAAAGCTTCAAGATCACCTTCTTGGACGGATTCGAGGGCATGAGTTTGATGGCGATACTCATACTTCATTCTCCGATGACGAGAGAAATTCAATTCGCATTCGAAATAACATTATATACCGCCTTTCTACCCTTCGTATCAATTATACTACCTACGACATGCGTCGAGACTTCGACACAATCAATCCCAAAACTCATCCCTTCATCATGGTTCCATCTCCGGAAGTAGAGATGGGTGCTCATCCATTTTATTATGCGGCCGTTCTTGGTGTGTTTCACGCAGATATTCAGCATGAGTCACGAGACTTCCGATTCAGGCGAATGGAATTTCTCTGGGTCCGATGGCTAGGCGTGGTACTGGGGCACCCCTTTGGCCAAAAGCGTGCTAACCTCCCAAAAATTGGGTTTGTTCCAGATTCGGATGATTTTGCCTTCGGGTTCTTGGACCCATCGTTGGTGGTTCGAGGATGTCACCTCATTCCATCCTTTATAGATCAAAAAACCCAAGACCTCCTGACAACAGAGGGACCCAGTCTAGGACAAGTGGGCACCATCTCGGAAGATGGTGACTGGACCAACTACAATGTTGGGATGTAAGTCAATGGCCGCTACCAAACAAAGTAGATGCTAACTGTCCAATCATATAGTTTTGTTGATCGGGACATGTTCATGCGGTTTTTAGGGATTGGGATTGGGCACTGTGGTCAGCACACTACTGTTGAGGTTGGAGATATAACAGGAGATTACCAAGCACGTGTCACTGATGAGGAAAGCAACGATGACGAAGAAAATGCTGACTTCGAGGACGAGGAAGATGAGGACATAGTTGACGAGGAAGATAGTGATTGCGATGACGACTTTGGATATGGTGACTTGTAATGTTACTTGCTACTCACACAATATAATCATCAATCAATTGTATGGACAGACACATTTCGTGGCGGTATGCCAAGGATGCGACAAGCAGAATGGCACACTGAGATATGAATAACATGATTCACTATACTTATCATCGGTTGTAGACTATGGCCACCCATGGCAATGCCTGATAATCCAAATAACAGATTATCGAGTCGACGTAATGCTACTGATACTCAAAAAATCTAATTATCAATCAATTGTATGGACATACATGTTTCGAGATGGTATGACGAGGATGCGACAAGCAGAATGGCACACCGAGATATGAATGATATGAGCTTCACTATACTTATCATTGGTTGTAGACCATGGCCACCCATGGCAATGCCTGATAATCCAAATAACAGATTATCGAGTCGACGTAATGCTTTACAAGATCATAAAATAAGGCCACGTCGTTGTCTGAGATACAACTACAAAACAGGTTTTCCAAAATTTGCTGATGCGCGACTGAGAATTTGCTCTTCCAATAATGAGCAGCGCTGAATCGCTGGATCTAGCAGTGAAGAATATTTGGCTTTGATTCCTGTCAGAAGGGTGCGTTCGAAAGGGCAGAAGGGAATCACAAAGTCGCAACTTGAAGATGAGGTATTGGATGGTTCCATAAGCGCCTTGTGAGGTGTGACTGTCATTAATACATTACATGTAACATAATTGACATTGCCCACCAAAGGAAACTGCCATTATCGTCGAAACCGTGCATCTCTGAGAACTGTTTGTTTATTGTCAGCATCATAGTGACAACGATCATCGGAGGTCAATATGTGAGCCCATTGCGTGTCGCCCACCCTTCAACCGATAACACATCTTCTGCCATGATAAAACAGTTCCAAATCATCCACTTCCCTTTTTAGAGTCGTTTAGAGTGATTGCGTCGCCATTGTCTTGGTGGCTTGCTGACGATGGCGGGGTCAAGGTGCTAGGGTTGTGGGGGAAAAAGTCGAAGCTCTAGTCAGTCCGCTGGCGGTTGAAATCCAGAAAAACAAGTGTCGTGGCAAAAACAGGTTCGGAGGCGACTTTGATTTAGCCCCGAACCACGGATAAGGCAGAGTTTATATGGGAGTAGACGAGTCAACGTCGCTATTAAAACTTTGGTACCGCACACTGCACAGGGATGTTTGAGGTTATCGTCGTTGGTAAGAATGTAAGGAGATTATCCAGTACTCACAGTGAGTAAATCTCAAGCACTCAAGCTTTCCCTTCTAAACCCCACTCGTTTATAGGATTATAGGAAGAGAAAAGGGTAAGCGAGCACGAAGACTAGCTACGTTACATGTATAAACATAGGTCTTTCCTATTTCCTGTATGACGACTTTGTAGCGACAGCCGATCACGGATCGTAAAAACTGGGTTTGGAAAAATTAATGCTGCAGTGGCAAAGGATAAGCGGCAAGTCGATGGGTAGATAGGCCACCTCTCTGCGAGACACTGTGGGATCGATGATAAAGGTCGTGAAAAAAATCGTAAAAGGTGCGTCTAGCAAAAAGATGTGTTGGGAATGGAAATATTGTATGAGATGCAAGTTATGAGTTGAGGGACGGATTGGAAAGCAATGCGATAGCTTGGGTGAAGGTTTTCATAGGGGGAAAATCGGAAAGAAAAAAGAGACCTAAGACAGTTGCTTCATTAAAATTTGGGTTGGTAGGAATGGATAACGGGGAAGCGGGTAGGCTGAAACCTATAACAGAAACGAAGAAACGTTGAAGGATCATTAAAGGGCGCAGAACATGAATGTCAGGCAAGGAGTTAACAGCGATTGAGAAGTAAAGAGAGCTCAACACTCCGATAGCACCAGCACAAAGTACCCCTTTGCCAGAGGGGGCACTGCAGATAACTCCCAGTCAAAAACGAGATAACACCAGGAGAAGACAATATTTTTAAATCAAAAGCCTGCAAGGAAAAACAGCACTGCTGGTTTCCAAGTCTTTGTGATCCATACAAGTCTCACACTCAACCGGTGCACATAACTCGAATGAGAGCCGGAGAATTGTAACCACCAAGGGTAATGCGATCTAGAGTCAACTGGGTGCGATAAGTGTTGCATGGCGAAGTTCAACCTAAAAGAAAAAAAAACTTGGTTAGGAGATTAGAAGGAAGCAGAGAATTATGGGCTTACTTCGTGCAATAATATAAACAGCGTTCGCAAAGTCGCCGGCGAAGTTGCGAATTGTTGTCTTCCCCCATCCAATATTAACGAGTCGACTTTCAATCTACCTCAACAACGACACTCAATCCGCTCTTTCTCGTACTATCTCATTTCCGCCCCCGTTGTTAGACCCAGGTTTCTTAGAAGGATGCCGATTCCTCATCGTTAACAGTACCATGTGTGAAGGCGGAAGAACAGCGCGAGGGCGGGGAGATGGTGAAGGGGGCGGGGGCGAGCATATACGTTAGGTTTCCGTCGTAGGTGATTGAGTCGCAACTTGGAGGTGGGGAGGAATGACAGGAGCAGGAGTAG
>QDKV01004575.1_pt1 | contig 10422 bp, 12 predicted proteins | sample 1861101 | NCBI WGS metagenome assembly QDKV01 (sample SAMN04275158, study PRJNA302643) | Fungus metagenome, whole genome shotgun sequencing project. | isolation source: fruitbody | host: Mallocybe terrigena | place: Sweden | collected 2013 | reverse complement strand
GGGTCGGTTGCGACCGCATACATCATTGTCCTTAAATTTGAAGACCAAGACGACTTCATTACCTTTAAAAACTTCCGTATCGTCAAGAGTGCGGTCCAACACATTAGGAAACGCATTGCCTAAGCAAGCCGCCGTATTCAAACAACAAGGTCGTGATTCCGATTTGCTGCATGGAGTGGAAGATTTCATGTTCAATGTGTAAGATTTAGGCCACGACCCTCTGTATTAATAAGGTAGAAGAATTCGGTATCGAATACGAGTCGTACGGTGACTTCAAAATAGGAGAATAATTATACAAAACTTTTGAACTGGCTCCTCGCCACTGGTATTATGCGCACAGTCAACGAATATACTTTGTATATATTGGAAGGGATCCGATCGTCATTAATCTTCAGTCTTCCCCAGCGAGTTTCCCTTGGAAATCATAGACCTCACTGTCAGTTTTCTACTTTCAGACACTCTCAAGTCGTGCTCCTGTGTGCACCCCGTTTTCGCTCAGATGGTCGAGCGACACCTCTATGCTCATACAACAACATAAACCTATGGAGTGATCTGTTTCGACCCATCTCAACTCTCAAAGTTTCTTTCCAACAACCCTCACATCCTGAACTATGTCCACAAGCTGAAAGTAGAATTCATCCGTACAGTGGGTATCCATATATTGTCGATGAAGCGCAGACTCGATTCTGCCGAGGGGACTACTTTGCATATCCAGGGTGTGCTTACCGTTGAACGAATGAACGATTGAGTATTACGGTGCTATGTAAATAATCAATATGGGCATCAACGAATTTTTTGGGAAAGGTTTCCACAACGGATTGGTGAGATTCCTATATTCAGAAAACCCGAAACTATACGAAAGATTTATGACAAAGCAAACCTATGGAATCTCAAAAAAAACACCTAAACTTCAGGCGTGATGACATCATGATCCTAAGACAGAAATAAATCGTATTATTATTAACTCCCAGTGTTCTTTCAAAGAAAGATGAAGGACAATTTTTCAAGTACAAGGATCTGGAATTCTGTGAGTAACAAAGCATATTGCCGGAGAAGTATCAGAGTATCGGAATATTCAAAACTCTATCACCTATGCCTCTTTCAATATTCTCCGAATCTCTTCAATTCCCTCGTCTTCCTCCCAGAACATCATCTCATCATTCTCTCTCTCTTCATTTCCATCTTCCTCCTTTTCTGTACCACCAACAGGTATCACCTCCTTCTCAATGATCACTTTCTCCACTCCAATCACAGCAGCTCCACTAGCCATGCCCTTCAACACCTCTTCTCTTGCCTCCCTGATCTCTCGATCTCTTTCTCCAAGCTCCTTACTCCCGAACCAAAACGTTCTTTCAACAATATGCCTCACAACGAGACGGAGGAGGATGAATCCATGCGATGCCAGGAGCGCGACGAGGGCTGCCTTCAAGAGAAGATCTTTGGTAGCACTAAATGAAGTCGGGGAAGCGCCTTTCGGTGCGACACCCCCAGAGGCAGACACAAGACGAGTCGCCATGATTCGCTCTGTATCGTTCGTAACTGCTGACACGGCAGCCTCGGAGACGTTGAAGGACGTCAAGATGGACGACCAGGTAGTAGGTATCAGTTGAGGTGAGAATAGGTACACAAGTGCAGCGTTCGTTAATGCAGCAAGCCATGTGAGGAACATGAGCGCATCCATCCATGGTCCAATGGTATCTGTGCGAGTCGGAATAGGCCGACGGTAATGCACAGTCATCTTGAACGCGTCCGATCGGAATTCGAGAAGGTTGTTTAGGAATGCCATCGCTGCAGAAATTTCTCAATACAAACATAAGGTTTCTGATATAAATAAGATATTCACCTCCAGCCAAAGGCCAGATAGTCGACCACACAGCGACGTAGCCAAATTGGATGACCATTTCATTATAATCCACAAAAAGGTCATATTCAGGCAACGCGGCCTCGTGCCTGACCCTGTCCAAGAACACCCTCTCTTCCAATCCACCTCGTTCTTTCTCATCCTCAAACACGACGCGCTTCCTTGGGGTGTTTGTCGTATCTGAACTCGCGCTCGAATTAGAATTAGTCACAGGAGGCGTCGAGGTTTTAGAATGAGAATTTCCTTTTTTGTTTCTAAGATCGGCCACCCATCGCAAAATATATGGCAGTCCAATTTCCATGAAGGAGTTGATCACTTGATTCGTGACAGTATATGCAAACATTTGGTCCCTCAACCTCGAAGGGTTGAGCTTTGCACGTACATTCACTGTGTTCACGTCCCATAATCCGCTGTATGTGTTCGCCGCCTTCTCTGAGGACGATTGCAACTCGGGCTTGAGTTCAACTGTTCGAGTAAAGGTGCCGTTGAGGATATCCTGGATCACAGCACTGAAGCTCCCTCTTGGCTTTTCACCGCTGAAGAGCCAGGTTTGGACTGAGAGCATCACACCCTCGCCAAAAGGCACATAGACAAAAGCAGAAAGACCTAACGCAAGGTAGGCAACGATCGCTCCAAGGGCGAAAGTCTTGAGGGTAAGAGAGGCGTTGTAGGTTGATTTATGAGCAGGGTTCTCCCATTTGGTAAGGCGAACTGCGATACCATGGTATACAGCAAGGAACCGAGGACAAAGTAGAAGGAAAAGTATAGTCGGTGAAAACGCCTGCAAAACAGAATCAAAATGATGCGAGCATTGCACAAGCCAAACTTACGACAATATTTTTCCCTGGACCTTGGTATAATTTCGTCATGAACGCTTCGAAGACGAAAATAGCTGTAAGAAGCGCAGACAAGAGAGCTGCGCATACAAGGATAACGGGGAGACTTGCGAGGATACGAAGTTCTTTTGCCCACCATGACATGCCTAACTTATATTGAGCACGACGTTTTTCGACTCTGAATGAGCCTCGTGTGCCAAACCGCAGACCAAGCTTGTGTTCACGGACGCGCCACCATTCCACAAATGCGATCGACCAGATGCAGAGAAAGATGGAGTAAAGTGGGGAATAGGCTGAGAGGAAGAAGTGGGCCAGGATACCCAGAACGGTAGGAGCTACAAGAAACTGGGTGTATGAAGCGAGGAACGCAAAGTAATATGCAAGAGAATCTCCAAATTGTTCTCTAATTTTCTCCAATTGTACGGAAGCGATGGTACTGGGTTTCCAAGCGCGAACCCAGACCTCATTGAAATTGCTGTCATGAAGAGGAAAAATGGACTCTATGCAGTCCCAATCAGGTGCATCGGGAGAAATACCGAGTCCACCATCTGCTGGAGTAGAGGAGATGTAAGAATGGACGAGTCTTATGCGATCTGCTGGAGACAGTGTTAACACGTTTTTTGCTGGAGGTACAGGCAGTCCTTCGAGAAAATCGGAATAACTAGGTAAAGTCAGATGATACGATAAGACAAGGGCTTGCAATGAGACTAACCGTTCACGTTTAACGAGATCCACCACAAGCTTTGGTGGGCATAAGACGAAGACGAGGATGTGTCCCAGTGATTCGCCCCGCCTGCCCACTGCTTTCAAGCCTGCAAAAGTCAAGGTATTAATGAGACGCTGGTACTGCTGCTCAGCCTTGCGAGCATCTTCCCTAGTCTGTTTCTTTGATACTGAACTTTCCTTGGTAGTTCTGAACGCTATAACAAGGTCGATATTTGGGGGGTGGGGCATCCTCGTTGGTGGTCGATGTCCAACTGATGTGTCCTGCGTGTCGTCATTGTTCAGGGATTTGTTTGCCACTGTTGCCCCTATTCTAAACAGGATCTCCCTGACGAATGGTTCAAATTCGATGCAGATAGTGCATTTCAAAAACAATTGGTAGACTGTGCTAAACTAATAAAGGTGCTGGTATCTAAAAACGATTGTGATAGAAACGTAAACCGTTCGTGTTCATCATAGAGTCGGAAGAGCCAAACAAACATCAACATACGGCTTACTGACTTTCACATCCAGTGAAGCTCAATAGTATGTGGGTATGTGTCCTATGCCGTCTTGAAACTGGAATTATATTTGACACTATGCTAGACCGAGCATCGCAACCCGGAGGGGCGTACATATTGGTTCAATACCACAACCAAGCAGAGCGTTTGGGAGAAGCCTGATGGTAGCTTTTTTCCTTTCCATCGTGAGGTCAATTTGACACAATTTCCAGACCTGAAGACTCCTTTCGAGGTATTTTCAAATCCGGGTATGTGCCTTGGCAAATTCATGTAGATTTTTTTTTAGCGCGCCTTGAATCAGACAAAATGGAAGGAATATTTTTCTGGTGGTCGCAAGTATTACTATAACGTGCGCGACTACTTGTAACTTTCTGGGAACATTGTCAACTCACGGCTATTACCAGACGGAATCTAAAGAGTCAAAATGGGACATGCCCGACGAACTCTTACTTCTCCTCGAAAAAGTCGAGAAGGAAGGTCAAGCAGCCGCAAATGCGTCCGTCTACTTTTGACATCTACCACCACAAATTCTGAATTTTAGTTTCCCATAGGGCTCCGCGTGCTATAATGGCTCCAGGATTTACTCCAGTTGGAGGAGCAATACAAGGTGGAACCATACCTGTGGGAGGCGCAGACATATCCTCATCTACTCCCGCTTCGCAGCCTAGTCATCAAAATGGTGTTATAGTACTAAGCAGCGCTCTAACTGCATTGGGCGCACCCACTACCGCTGTTGCTGCTCTCCCCCTCGCAGCAAACACGGTGCTCCCCGCTCGACCAAACCTGCCTGATGACCCACTCATCCCGCATAACGGGTTTCAAACGATCGAAGAAGGAGAGAAGGCCTTTACGCATTTGTTGAGGAAGGCCGGTGTAGATGCTAATTGGACTTGGGACCAAACGATGCGTGCTATTATCACTGACCCATTGTACAAGGCTCTCAATAGTCTTGCTGAAAAGAAGGCCTGCTGGGAGAAGGTTCTGTTTTTTTCATTTCATACTCTCACGACACTGTTTCTTACCTTCCTCTAAAGTATACAACAGGCCTCAAGCAAAAAGAACGTGAAGAAAAGGAAGCCCGGCTTGCCAAGTTACGGCCGGCTATCAGGAACATGCTTAAAGGAAATCCTAATGTTTTCCATTATTCTACGTTTCGCACCGCAGACAAGCTCTTCTCGCAGCATCCTATCTGGCAACAAGCTAAAATTGAATCTGAGCGTAAGCTAATCTTTGAGGAATATGTGACTGAGCTTAAGGAGCGGGAAGTGGTTCGTCTCATTCTCAGGCGAAAAAAAAATAGGGTCTCATCTGATCTATTTTCTAGAACGAAACTCGAGCTTCGCGCACTCGAGCTGTCACGAAAGTAGTCAGCCTCTTTAAAGAACTGAATGTTGACGTTCTTACCCGATGGCGTGAAGCCTATGAACGCGTTGTCGATTCGGAAGAATGGAGTTCCGATCCTGAGCTGCGCAAGTTGCCCAGTCTTGATATTCTTCTTGCTTTTGAGGATTATAGTAGAGTCCGAGAAAGGGAGTACGATGAACAAATGCGGAGGGCGCAAGTTGAGAAGACAAGGAAGGAGAGAAAGGCTAGAGAGGCATTCAGGGTAATTTTTCTGTCCCTTTGTTCTCTTTTTTTTCTTCTTCTGAAAATTATTCATGTGTGCAGGCTCTCCTTCAAGAATTAGTTGAAGACGGCAAGATCAAAGCACGTACAAAATGGAAAGAAGTTTATCCCCTTTTCAAAGATGATTTCAGATACCAAAACATGCTCGGCAATCCCGGTTCCAACCCTCTCGAACTCTTCTGGGACGCCGTGGACGGGTTTGATCAGCAATTAGATAAAAAGATAGTTATTGTCGAGGAAGCCATCAGAAGACACAATGATAAACTTTTACAGCAGCGAGACGACGAGAAGGAGAACGGAGACGATAAGATGGATGACGCCGAGGTACACCACCTCCAGCCATTTACCATTATGCCCCAGACGACACGGGAGGCATTCATTAGCGTTGTAAATCCTGAACTGGCGTTGTCGAAGAAGGAGTTGATAGAGGAAGATCTTCAGTTGGTCTACCAGACTGTAAGCATTTAACCTGTGACAAGTGGAGAAAGGAACTGATTTTTGTATGTTCGAATGACAACAGCTCCATGATGCTGCTCTGAAGAAACAAGCGGACGAAAAGCGGCGAACGGAACGCAAGCAACGGCATCTACAGGACGACTTACGGTATGCGATGAAAAAGTTGCCTGAGCAGATTGATGTCAATATGAAATATGAGGATGTGCGTTTTATTTTGCTATAAAGATCTATCTTTGTTTTAACCTAATTTTTTTTGGCTTGCTTTATTAGGTCGTTCCATTCATCGAACATCTTCCTGAATATAAAGCCGTGGAAGATGAAGAAGGTCGACGAGCTGCGTTTACTAAGTTTGTTAAGAGGCAAAAAGTATGTCCTTTTTTAAAAAAAGAAAGGGAATGAATTATATTAAATATCGATATTTACTTAGGAGCGGATGCGAGAAACAGGATCTGAAGACGGTGGTTCTGCCACCAGCCGGAAGCGCAAGGAACCACCGCGAGACTACAGAGAGGACGACAGAGATAAAGAGCGTGACAAGGAACGTGAGCGCGAGCACGGAGATAAAGATAAACGCGACAAAGAATCTCACCGCGAAAGAGAGAGGGACAGGGATCGTGAAAGGGACAGAGACCGGGGCAAGGACTACGAACGAAGCAGTCGCAGCTCGCGGCATCATCATTCGCGGCATGATGATTATGAGGAGAGGAAGTCGACGAGGGATCATGAGAGGGAAAGAGATAGAGAGAAAGAGTATAGGTCGTCTTCATCAAAGTATCATCGAGAAGTGGATCGAGAGGAGAGAGATAGGGACAGGGATAGGAAGAAGGATAAGGAAAGAGAGACGAAGGAGAGAGAAAGGAAGGCTTCCAGTCGCGATCGGGAGGATGGGAAGCGGCCTTTCGAGAGCGAGGGAAGTAATTCGGTGTATGAGGAAGGAAGGGAGAAGAAGGAGAAAGATGCTAAGGGAGAGCGTCCAGAAAAGGTCGGTTATCTTTTTTGCTGCGGTTTTACGTTTGATTTGAATTTGCTGGTTTATAGCGGGTTAGGTATGACCGTGAAGATGATTCCTTGGACGTAGACAAGAGGCATGGGTCTGCCCGGGAGGAAACACCTGAGGAAGGCGAGATATGAGCTTCGGTTACGGATATGAATTAAGCCAGTAATATCAATTATTCGCATTCGAACAGAATATAAACTCTATGTAGCAATCTGAATTTCGCCTATCCGAAGTCTGGTATAAGGTTGTTTATGTTGTATAGTTTTCCTATACCCCTTTCTCCTTTTCTTCTTGAAAATGAACTCCATCTTTCCCTTTGTATGCTCTACCACTGTTGCCTCTACCTTAACTGTATCCGGTGGAATAGCTGGGTTTCCACGAATGGTGTAGTCTCGAGAACCAAGTTCGTGTATCTCGTCAAGGACAAGTACGTCGCCTACTTTAACATCGCGTAAGTGGGGTACGGTGAGCAAGTCGCGTGGTGTTAGGATGTATTTTGTGCCTACGAAGGAGGCGACGACATATTGCGAGGGTTGTGAACGGATGAGTTGAAAGGCGGAGGTGGTTGAGTCGGGAACGACTGAGCCCGAATGCACGCTTCGAACAGTGTTATTGAGTAAAAATCGAAATGATGCTTCTATTATACTTATTAGAAGATAAAAAACGGTAGAAACAAAGATAACATACGCCTCCACAATGCTCTCGTCAACGAAGCCATGGAAAATGTCTTTATGTTTGCCGTCCGGCGCCTGGGCTGAGAAACTAATTTAAACTCCGCTTGAATGTTCCGACAAACGCCGACATTTTTGAACTTTGCTGTTGCTCAAATATCCCAATTTTAAATTCTGCTCTTTGCCTTTCCATTTACCACCACCACTCTTCCTCTTTCCCCCAATGCACCGGATTGCTGCTATTAACTCGGTACGCGCTCGTGCGCTGGCCGCGTCTGCAAAGGTATGTGTGTGCTTTAGGCTGAGGAGATATTGTTTAATGACTATCTGCGTAGGGTTCAATATATCTCACCCCTCGTACTTATGCGACTGCGAAGCCAGGTAATTGATTTTCCAAGCTTGTGGGCTGTTTTTCTAATAACATGACGCTTTTTTTTAACTCTGCTCTTTCAAACCAACGCTTACACGTCACATTCAGCGGCTTCCGAGGTGTCTTCCATCCTTGAATCCCGCATCTCTGGTACCTCTGTGGCTGGAAATGTTGAGGAGACTGGTCGTGTGTTGAGTAGGTGTCACGACCATTCGTGTTGGTTTGACCTTCTCATGTTGTATCCAAGGCGTCGGTGATGGTATCGGTCGTGTTTGGGGTCTCAGGAACGTGCAAGGCAAATATCCATTTCTTTTAATATGTTCTCCAATCTTTAATAACTACGTGACTGCAGCTGAAGAAATGGTGGAATTCTCTTCTGGTGTTCGTGGCATGTGTTTGAACTTGGAAGCCGACAACGTCGGTGTTTCCATCTTTGGTAACGATCGTCTCATTAAGGAGGGCGACACTGTCAAGCGTACCGGACAAATCGTCGATGTCCCCGTCGGTCCTGGTCTCTTGGGACGTGTCGTTGATGCTCTTGGTGATCCCATTGATGGCAAGGGCCCCATCCAAGCTGCTGAACGCCGTCGTGCTGCGCTCAAGGCTCCTGGTATCCTACCTCGTCGCTCCGTCAACCAGCCTATGATGACGGGTATCAAGCCCATTGACGCCATGGTACCCATCGGACGTGGCCAGCGTGAGCTGATCATTGGTGACCGTCAAACTGGCAAGACCGCTGTTGCAATTGACACTATCCTCAATCAGAAGAGGTGGAACGATGGTCAGGAAGAGGACAAGAAGCTGTACTGCGTTTATGTTGCTATTGGTCAGAAACGGTCGACCGTTGCCCAGCTTGTGAAAACTCTTGAGGAGAACGACGCCATGAAGTATACTATCATCGTCGCTGCTACTGCTTCGGAGGCTGCTCCTCTACAGTACCTTGCTCCTTTCTCTGGTTGTGCCATGGGCGAATGGTTCCGTGATAACGGCAAGCACGGTACGTACATGAGTGTCGGCAGAACCATGTTGTGCACTAATTATCATTTCAGCCCTCATCGTCTATGATGACCTTTCCAAGCAGGCTGTTGCCTACCGTCAAATGTCTCTCCTCCTTCGTCGTCCTCCCGGTCGTGAAGCATACCCTGGCGATGTTTTCTACCTCCACTCTCGTCTACTTGAACGCGCCGCTAAGATGAGTGATAAATTTGGTGGTGGCTCTCTCACTGCCCTCCCCATCATTGAAACACAGGGTGGTGATGTGTCCGCTTACATTCCCACCAATGTTGGGCCTTCTTTGCTTCTACTCCCATACCGAGTTCTGACAAATGTGCACAGGTCATTTCTATTACCGATGGACAAATCTTCTTGGAGGCCGAACTCTTCTTCCGTGGTGTCCGCCCAGCTATTAACGTTGGTCTTTCTGTCTCTCGTGTGGGATCTGCCGCCCAAACGTAGGTTTGCCTCTGATTTTCCCTTGTTTTGAACTAATATATCTATAGCAAAATTATGAAAAAGTTCGCCGGCTCGCTGAAGCTGTACCTCGCTCAATACCGTGAAGTTGCTGCTTTTGCTCAATTCGGTTCCGATCTCGATGCGTCGACTCGATTCTTACTCGCTCGTGGTGCCCGTTTGACTGAGCTTTTGAGTACGTTCTACGGTTGCGTTGTATGTTATCTGAATATAGCTAACCTCTCATTCAGAACAAGGCCAATACCAACCTCTTGCTACTGAGGTCCAGGTACCCATTATCTACGCCGGTGTGAACGGTCTTCTCGACCCTATTCCTGTTGACAAGATCACAAAGTGGGAAGCTGAATTCCGGGAGTACCTCAAGACCCAAGATGAGCTGCTCAAGGAGATCAGTAAGGGTGTCGTATCGCCTGAACTTGAGGCAAAGATCAAGAAGGTTGTTGAGGAGCACGTCTCATCATTCGTGTCATAAAAAAGAGATAGATTAGCTCTTTTATGATTTAGACCCTACCTCGACATGTGAACTCTGTTACCTAAAAATATTGAATCTTCTCTTGCGGGCTTTACATAACGTCATAAACTTACTGCCTACGATTTCCGATGGCCGTCTCAATGCTTAATTCCTTTGGAAATCGGCTCTATCTGCTATTCATCCAGACAGCGTGAGTCTACATTCTATCAACACAACTGTTTACACCTTGATCTGTGTGCACAAACGATACGGTCATATTACTGCATGACGCTGGAACTTTTATGGCGGCAGGGTTGACCAGCTCTTTCATGGTTCCCACGACTACTTTTACTGGTGAATTTTGAGAGCCATCTATGAAGGAATCGCCTCAGGCAGTCGGATGGTAAATTCCTGCTACCGTAGGTAGAATTAGGGAGAAAGTGACGTCATGATTGGCAGGA
>QDKV01004576.1_pt1 | contig 10459 bp, 11 predicted proteins | sample 1861101 | NCBI WGS metagenome assembly QDKV01 (sample SAMN04275158, study PRJNA302643) | Fungus metagenome, whole genome shotgun sequencing project. | isolation source: fruitbody | host: Mallocybe terrigena | place: Sweden | collected 2013 | reverse complement strand
GTGCTCAGGTACTAAGCTCGGTGACATGATAGAGATACAAGGGATCAATACCGTATTTCGGGATTCGCATCCCGACACCCCCCTAATTTTGGGCGCTGGGAAGACATGCCTTGGACATACAGAGGCCGCAGCAGGCTTAGTTGGACTCCTTACGGCCATCGCTTCGTTAAAGCACTCTGCTGTTCCAGGTTTAACGCACTTGACCGAACAAAATTTCAACCCCAGTCTTGATTGCAAGTCAGTCCCACTGCATATTCCAATGGAAACTGTTTCTCTCCCGTCCAGACAAAGCGGCGCTCCTCACCATGGACTTGTTATGTGAGTGACAGTTTCTAAACCCTGTGACATTGACAGTATTCCGTCTGACTTACGATACCGTAGCTCTAATGGATTTACTGGAACAATCGCGGGCACAATGATTTCTAGTTCAACAGGCCTCAAGGCTGGTGCACATTACGACCCAGCAGGGAACAAAAAATTGAACAATGGCCCACATCTGTTCGTTGTCAGTGCCAAAACAATGTCAAGCTTAAAGCAGTATCTTCATAAATATCTGGCCTTCTGCCGCAATGCTGCCCCTGATCAACTCCCTTCAATATGTTATACGACATGCGTAGGACGAGAGCATTATCGGTACCGATTTGCTACTGCCGTTGCATCCATGGAGGAGCTGGTGCGCAACTTGGAGGGGAGAATCAAGAATTTTTCTTCTTCATCTCGACGAGCTGTGAAAGGCATTGCTTTTGCATTTCCGGGGCAGGGTTGTCACTATCAAGGCATGGCTGCAAGTCTCGCTAGCTCATATCCTGCTTTCAAAGAAATTCTCTCCTCCGCATCCTCCGCTGCTTCAAAACGCACAGGATTGCCTATCTCATCATTTTTGCTCGATTCATCGACAGAAACAGGTGTCAAGATCAATGACACACAAGCCTCTCAAGTGTCTATCTTCGTTTACCAATATTCCGTAAGTACGTGGCTTCAGACATTGGGTATTGTTCCTGCTGGCGTTCTGGGCCATAGTCTCGGTGAGATAACTGCTTCTGGTTTGTACCAAATGATCATACTTTTTTTCTATTTAATAACATTATCTCTTCAGTGATGGCCGGCGCTTTTAGTTTTGACGCTGGTCTGGAATTTGTCGCTACGCGTGCCAGCGTGTTACGCTCGGACCCCGGCGAAGCAAGCGGAATGGCGATTATAGCAGCTTCTAGCACGCTGATCGAGGAGTTAATCAGCGAATTGGGACTTATTCAACGCCTGACTATTGCAGTCTACAATGCCCCGCAAAGTCATGTCGTGTCTGGTGAATCATCTGCCATCGACGTTTTTCTCGAAAAAGTGAAATCCAATGGTATCAGGGGGGCGAAACTCAATGTTACACAAGGTACGTTCTGCATCTAAGCATCTCATAACTAATCAACAAGAATATTTCTGTAGGTTTCCACAGTCCCAGTATTCACCCTTCGCTTCCGAAATTAGGAACATGGCTTCATAAAAATGAAAGTCTTATGAACCCTTTGCGTCTTCCGCTGTATTCAACCACCTCTGCAAGCCAAATCCCTGTAGGACAGCTTCTGACACCACTACATTGGGTATGTCCCGTGGATATATCATTTCCTTCTGACCTTTCTTGTAGATACATCATGCTCGAGACCCAGTCAGGTTCTACGATGCCATTCAAACTGTCGACTCCAGTAAATCTATCGATCTTATTCTCGACATTGGCCCACAACCTTTTATTTGGACACTCCTCCAGGATGTGGCGCAGAGCAAAGTTACCGTCGCCACTACTACGAAGCGCAATGGTGATCAGATTACCGCTTTCTTGAAGTCAATTGCTGCACTTTTTGAACATGGCGTTGCAGTCGAGCTGTCTAAGCTCTTCCATGTGTCTTCATCACTCGAGAAAGTTTCCATCCCCACATATCCTTTCCAGAGACAACGTTATTATCCTACATCTGTTCCTTCGCGAAATAAGCTTAAATTTTCCAAGGCCATTGTAGAAACCTCGCTACGCAAGATTCACTTCCCAGTTGATGAGCCGCTCTACAATCTGCTCTCTCATCATCAAATAGAAGGTCGTCGAGTGTCACCTGGTGCTGCTCTCGCCGATTTCTTTGCACGTGCTTCACCATCGAAGTCTGTCAAATCGGTCACATTCAACGCGCCTCTTGTATTGGTGTCGCCTAGCGCAGTCGTGGTAAGCGAGGTTGATATCGATGGGCAATTCACCATGTTCAACTCGGAATCTACGAAACTCTGCACTGGTGTGTTAGCTTCGGAAGCACCGGCCATTCCGAGGATCACAGCAGAGGACGGTCCCTTCGATGAAGTTGGTCAAACAGCGGTCTATGAATCCTTCTCCGGCGTCCATTTCGGTGCGCCTTTCCGCAACATACAAAAAATCAAAATGTACGCCACCCATGCCGATGCCCTAATCAGTCTGAGGCCGAGTCAGTATCCAACCCTCGACCGCATTCGCAAACTTGATCCCTGTCTGCACATGTTCGGTGCTATTATCCCTCGGGAAGTTCCTGAGGTTCTGGGCATGAACAGGTTGTCTTGCCTAACAATTTGGAGGACTTCACCTTATACACCGATGACATCCCCGACACTTTCATTTGCCGATATCAGCTTCCTGTCCAATCACCCGGAATAAGCAGGTGATTTCGACGGCCTTGGAAGTCCTATCGCTTGATGGAGAAGTCATCCTTTCTTGTAGGAAGTACACTGTCACTTGGATTCCTGCCGGTATGGTTGTCCAAAATCAGCAAGAAACAACATCGGATAGACGCCTTTCGAAAAACTGGCTCCAACCAATTTGGATTAGCCATCCTTCTCTTTCGGAGCTTGATTCGACGGTCAGTGTTCCGAAGACGGAGATGATGATTTGTATTAGCCCCGGGGGTTGTGCATCACGGGTGTCTGCCGCAATCTCTAGCTTCTCAAGAGAAACTCACTTCCTTTCCCTACCAACAGTAGGTGAAGTCAGCCGAAGCTGGTGGGGAGATATCTCGAAACACACCAACGCTGAGAACCGTGAGATAACGATTGTACTCGACCTGTCTACATGTGATGTTGCTCCAACTTCACCGCACTTTACATCCATCTGCCGCCATGTTCTAGTTCTTCTTCAAGCTCTCGGAAGTTGCAAAGCGACTATCTCGAATTTCGTAGTCGTTTCGCAGCGTTCTATTCCTATTGATGCCGATTCTCAAAATGGCACCTCGTTGGAAGCGTCTGCTACGGCTGCGCCGGGTGCATCCGCTCTCGTACAGGGAATGATACGTGTATTCAGAAGGGAAGCTGCTCTAGATGAAGTTATATGGGCACTCGACCTTCCGGCACTAGATTCTGTGGGGGACGCTGACCTTCGCAAACTCATATCCGAAGAGATGACCATGAGGCTGCGAGGTTTGAGTAAACATAGGACTGTTGGTTACCGGAGAGGGGCTGATGGGGGCTTCTCTCGTATGGTTTCTGTACTTCGTCCCATCCCAACTGGAACGGTTAAGAAGGTCGAAGGAGTGACGCTCATTGTTGGACTTGGTGATATTGGTTCTGCCCTCGGACCTGCATTGGTGTCAAATGGCAGTTCCAAAGTCATTTTTATTGGTCGTCGATCTCGTTATCACCCTGAGGTAATTAATCATCATATCACATATTTTCAATGACGTATATTGATTTTTACAGGTTATCAAGACTTTGAAACGATTGCAAGGCCAAACTGGGGGTCTTTGTGAGTATATGCCGGCAGATGTCTGTGATATGGAATCACTCCGGGAAGCTATCGTTGCAATTCAATGGCGCTTTGGCAATGTCATGCATATTGTGCATACTGCAGCTGTTATTGAAGACGCAACTGTTCACAATGTTACCTTTTCATTGTTTGACCGCGTCTTGAAACCAAAGGTCATGGGCAGTTGGAACCTCCATCTGTTGAGCGAGCAACTCTGCCCGCAATTGAAGTCTTTCGTTTGTCTAAGCAGTGTCAAGTTTGTTCCTACCTTAATCGTCAAAGCATACGCCTACATCTCATATAATGATCTTGCAGTGTCTCACTTGGCAATCAAGGTCAAATCGCCTATGTCGCTGGCAATTTCTTCATGGAAATGCTTGTAGCCTATCGCCGAGCTCGAAACTTACCTGGTATCTGCCTGCAACTTGGCGCTTGGGAATCACGGGCAGTTCAAAACCTTGACACGGAGTCCGGTCTAGTTCGTGTAATGTCGAACGAGGATGGAATTCCTCTAATATTGAAGGCCATGTCCGTGCCCGTTTCTGTACAGTTGATCGTCAAATTGGACGTGAAGAAGATGGCAGCGATTCCTGCATATGCGGGTGATCCCCTTTTCAGCGAAGTACTACCATTAGCGGAGGCAGAGGAACGTAGGAAAGACGAAAAGAGTCTTCGTAAGACGGAGGAAGTGGGCAAACAAGTGATAAGTATTCTGAGGGATATCTTGGAGCTTAGGGCAGATGACACCTTGGGTACGCCGCTCGAATTTGAGTTCTGATATCTAAACTTGATTTTACTCTAGAAACTGGAGAATCTTTAACCAATTGCGGAGTCGACTCGATCTCATTCGCTCAAATCAGAGGGAAGGTCATGGTTGACTTGGAGATTGAGATACCCACGACTTTCTTGTCGGAAACTTACACCATCCAAGATATTATACAGCATGTCGAGAAGAAATATAAATCTGTGTGGGGGTTATAATTTGGGTTGTTCTTTGCTACTCTCTAGATAGAGTTTTATGTCTCATGTATCGTGGGTGTTGGATTTTTGCAAGAGAACCTTTTTTCCTTTCTTCCTTTCTTTCAAAAGAAATCTACTTTATTGTGATGAGGAAAGAAGACAAGTGACCTAGTGATGTGTATATAGACTAAAAATAATTTCCTTACAGTGCTCACCATTCTGTGGACATTATCTCTTTATTTTGTGGCAGTTAGTTTTAAAATAAATTTCCAAGTAGAATGGGACATATAATCCCTATGAACCTCGCTGGTTCTGTGTGATGTGAATGGAACTTGGCATGTGAACATCAGGTAAACAAATCTAAAATCTACCCTGGCCTAGAGGACTCGGAGCACGCGAGGCGAGATGAACTAGTAGGTCTATTATCAAATGCCGTGTCACCGATGACTGGACCCGGAGTTCACTTGACATCAAATGCCAGGGGATGAGGCAGTGGAAAATAACTCTAAAAAGGTAACCATATTGTGTGCATTGATATGGCGTACATGAGCCCGTGACTACGGCCAGAGAAACGATAAGTGTGAGCACTTCGTTGAAACGACTCGACGGAGCTCGATGTCAAGAGTGCTATTGAACGTTTTTCTGACTGAACGTTGAACGTTGCAACGTTGAACTGTTACCTGGGCTCGGTACGTGCACCCGGCCTAAGGCTGTGAACTGGTCACTGCAATAGAGCGCTCGACGACCATTGTCAGAATCATTATAGACTCGGAGGACGCGGAACAAACGAACCGGTACTTTGGCCTCCTGGCTTGGCTTTCCATGTCTATATGCAGTTCTTGGGATTATATTCAGTTCAAATCATTGGACCTGGTCAACGTGGCCAAACGGCCATTTCTACCGTGACAACTAGTACAGTTATTTTTATAACTGTAACAGTTATCGATTGTTTGAACAGTCTTATTAACTATGGTGACGTTACAAAAGTTAACACGCTGTTCTAACCGGGGTCTGCGCTGCAGTATGCTATAAGTCCGACTGTTTAGTTGGTGGTAATTAAAGACACTATTACCGATTTTCCTTGCGACATATCTACTATTTCTAAGAATGCACCACCCCTTCGTTCTGCATAATACGTCAGTGCTTCGCGTGCCTTAATGATTATACTGACGCAGATTGCGCATTGTAGGCTTGGTGCCTTGTTCATAGGTCTTATCGTAGCATCGACGTGAGTTTATATTTGTGATGTCTTTGGAATGTGTATTGACTTCACTGGTACCGCGCGTGCAGGTTGCTTGGGGGTAAGCCTCCTTTCTCATCAGCTCTTCGAAATTAATGGGTCGCTGTATTAGTCTCCATCGTCCAAGCATGGTATTACTATGGTCACACTCACCAGAATGATGTGTGGACCTTAAAGTTATTGGTACTGCTCCCTTCTTGCAAGCTTCCATTTTCCTTCGTATGAAATAATAACACAGGTTGGCACCGTTATGACCTTTGATATTATTCATCAAGCTTTGATCACACACTCTGGTGAACACCGTGACGCTTTCGAGAAGCGTGCAACATTGTTCTGAGCTAATTTCGTTTGTTAGTATATACGCACGCAATCACGACTTGGGGTGAACCTGCACAACTCAACAGGCTCGTTCGGTAAGGTTCATCAACTTCTTTGCATCAGACAACGTTGATATCCCTTACCTTTAGGACTGGGCTGGTGCGTCAAATCTAATCTACGAATCATGGGACGTGTTCACCTCGAAATTTGGTTCAGGTTGAAATCGTGTTCACCGTAAGTCATCCATTGGTTCCCACTTATTACACGGTCAAATTTGCTTGAAAGGGTTTTACAGCATTCCTTGTTCAGAGGTATTCTTACAACATTTCATTGAGGCTCAAGACCTGATTGAAATCCGATAGTTTTTTGACATTTCGAATGTGGCGTCGTATGATCTTCAGTCCTAAGAAACACCCGATTCTAATTCTGGATTATATCTCTAGTCAGCAAAGGAAATATCTGGTTGACGGGAATTGCCGTGAGCATTTTCCTCAAATTACGTTTTAGAGGCTAGCCGCGGTGATGCTGTAAGATGATTCTGAATTGTTCATTGTTAGGTCTCACTGATTCTGGGAGAATTCGGTATGTAGAATGTTTCTCTGGAAGCCTTAGCTACAATGTAATATTGTGATTCATTTCAGGATCTCTGCTCTGTACGTCGTATCTCAAGAGGGCTAGTTGCACTCAAAGATTTAACCGCGTGCATAGCTTTCTTTGCTTTGGCGTGAGTGCTTCTTCTAGTTCCCAGGGCTAGATTGCTACATGTTGATACTTTTTAGGAATGGAATGGACACTTTTACTCAAATGGCAAAGCTGAATGTAACTACATTTTTGAATGACCCACGAATCATTCCAATGTTACTTTCAGGGTCGTTGCATTTCTGTCAACGCACTTGCAGTAGCCGGCGACGTATTTATCGCAGCAGTATTATGCATTCTCCTGCATCGTTCCCGGACTGGATTTAAAAGGTTAGGTGGCTCGGTAATACTTTGACTCACCAACTGATAATAGGTCTTCAAACAACTAGATCTAATACTATAATCAACAAACTTGTCAGTTTATCTCGCTGTCTTTGTACTGAAATGCTCCTATGATTATTGCTATATGCTTGCAGATCCTCTTTGTTGTCAGTACAGGTGCCCTCACAAGGTCAGTTGTTTTATATTATCCCCTCGACGAATTAATATCATTCTCTTGTAGCCTTTGTGCAGTTGCTTCGCTGATATCTGTATGAGCAGACAATCGTCCCTGAAAACATAATCTTGTTTTATTCATTACCTTTCCAGGTCATCGTCGTTCCGGATGCCACTATCAATGTCGGGTTCTTCTTTTGCATCGGCCGCTGTAAGTTCACATAAACCCATCTCCTCTCCAATTAGCAGTCTTATGCCAAACTACAGTATATACCAACTCCCTGTTGGCCACGCTCAATGCTCGGAAGATGATCTTCGAGAGTGGGAATAACACTGCAGGCACGACTGATATTTCGACAGTCTCTTCGCGAGAGTTTCCGAGGCAAGGGAGTGCGGCTATCGGAGTTGAGCTCTCGTATTCCTGCCTCTTTGAAATTCGGACTTACTGTGACTTTAAGCAGCATGGACCAATTAGTATACCCATCCAGATAACTGCCAAAAAAGAGTTTATAACCGACGATGACATGGATATAGCTAAGGTGACAAAAGAGATTTGTGAATTAAAAGTTTATGACTGATGCGGTTGATCATATTCTAGAGTGGGAGTTCGACTCCACAGGGTTTCGAGGAGAAGAGTGTCGTTTGATTATTTGCAAGGATATCTGCCGAATATGACTCGACGGTGTCAATCCAACGAAACTGAAAGGCAAAAAATTATCACAGTCTGGCACAATGGTTGGGTGACGGAGAAAGTCTGCTTCCTTTGTGGTAGATTTATGTAATTCGGATATGAAAAAAATTGATGATTTTGCTCTGCAAAATACGAAGACAAAGCCCCCCATATGTTTTGTCCCCGTTGTGTCCCTATCCCTGCGAGGATAGCGGGCGATTGTGCCGCTCACCGGATCTATGACCTGATTCTTCAGAAGTAAAAACTACCCTGGATAGGTACTAACTGTGCTTCTATAATTATTAGGAATAATATTGCCCATATATGTTTCCTTGCGTTCGCTATTTACTTTATTGATTTGACCAGGCCTTAGTACGGCGTTACATGAGTAAAAAAAACCACCTGATATTCGCGTTACAAATCCCGAAAGAAGAGACTTCACAATTTGGTTGGTAGCCAAAGGACTAAGTTTTCTAAATGAAAACTGAGACAGCGATATAGAGGCATTGGTATTCTTCGTCGGCATAAGTACCTGCAAAAACCGACAAATCAAGCTTAGGTTTGAGTCCTGCCTTAACTCGGGACAAACGGGACGTAAAGGTGGGCAACCAACCTTCAAAAAATAACTGAGCGGGCTTGGCATTCGAACATAAAGCCCGATTTTGTACCTTCTGCCTGTATAATCAGGTATGACATTAGACTTCGACAAAAAACAAAACTCAAACTACTTACTCGGTTGTCTGTTGTCGATGTCAGTCAGCACAGATGGAATGTTGCCGCTTATAGAAGATCAATCATGGGAAAATGACGTGGAATGCTTCCGAAGGTCCGATTCGGGACAGCTGCCAATGGTGGGAATACTGCCTTGTTTGGCAATGCCATCTGATGAAGTTGCACATCGACAACAGACAACCGAGTAAGTGGTTTGAGTTTTACTTTTTGTCGAAATCCAATGTCATAGAAATCTAATGTCATAGACAACAGACAACCGAGTAAGTAGTTTGAGTTTTATTTTTGTTGAAATCTAATGTCATACTTCGCCCCATTGCGTCGCACATCCTTGGCAACGCCTGCTCGCTTATCATCATAACGCTTGTTTTTCTTTGTGCCACCCACAGTCATCACTGCATTATAAACCACCAAATATAGACATCATTAACCTAGACATCATATATTAAGGTGTTCATAATCGCACCATCCCAAGTGTTTCCTTTGAATGAATAAATTAATAACAAATAGAATATTGTTTAATTCGAAATTAATTAACTTAAATAAACCAAAAGAAACTTCACAACAAACTTCACAACATTATCACTACAGCTATGCATAAATCATCTTCACTATAGGATATTAGCTGAGCACCCAGCGGCTCAATTTTGCTCTCCGTACCGAACTGAGCTCCCCCTCAGTCCCGACTCCCAACCCAACTTCACATTCCTATAATGAATATGATTCGGCGATAGACGAGGCTGGACGTTACGGGATTGTCAGATTATATCCACTGCCGCTTACATTTCTCGGCGGTCACGTCGGATCACACCAAGGTCACGGGTTACATAGGATTCACAACCTATTCATCCAGTCCTGTGTTTTCCTGAAGAATTCTGAGGTCTTTGAAATATGAAAGAAGCACGAACCCAAGGACTAGTGCCGATCCTAATCATTGGCGCATTCTGGGAATTCGGGAGTGTTCGGCGGCTGGACAAGAATTCCGGACCGTTTTCCACTTGTTTGGTCGCAGTTCTAGACCAGAGTTCCGTCCTGTTTTTTTCGTCAACGAGTAGATTGTCAAGACACAGTTCGCAGGGGAACATCCGACATTTTCTCGCACTCTTGCGTAAGGAACGTTCAAAGCCAACCGTGACGCCATATATGCCCCTAAAACCCTTACCTAGCCGGGTAGCAGAAGGCTTCTGACCTTTCGGGGTAGCAGAAGCTGACCTTTCAGCTCACACAGTGAGCAAAAATAGATTTATAATATTAGATATGCAATACTGTAGTGTTCCGACCAACTGTTACTATATGGAGGTCGGAGATTGCCATATGGAGTAGTTTTCGGTCCTCCATATAATAATGTATTTTCCAAAGTTGTTGTCATTATCTTTTGGTATCGTTATTGCTTTCTACTACATTTTCCCAGTACATAAATCCAATGTTGCCCGCAGTGTCAGCGCGGGGCTCGGGTCGTCTTACAGCCAGATTTCCCACTTGGTATTTCGTGGTTGACCTCTAGATCTTAGATACTGTATATTAATTTCAAGCGTCGTATAAAAGCATGTTGCAGACAACCAACAGAGCTATTACATCCCATGGCAGTGAAAGAGAAATTGTTGACGCTTCTTGACATATTTCTACTCGTCGCCCAGGATCCTCGTAGTGCCCAGGACCTCGTCATAGA
>QDKV01004577.1_pt1 | contig 10463 bp, 11 predicted proteins | sample 1861101 | NCBI WGS metagenome assembly QDKV01 (sample SAMN04275158, study PRJNA302643) | Fungus metagenome, whole genome shotgun sequencing project. | isolation source: fruitbody | host: Mallocybe terrigena | place: Sweden | collected 2013 | reverse complement strand
CCTGCATCAGGAAAGTGGGTCATGCCTTAAATAACCTTAATCTACCTTGAGTGTCTTAAATGCCTCAAATCAAGTCATTTAAGAGCGTACAAGGCTGCCTTGAATTTCCTTGAATGACTTCATTCAAGGCATTCAAGACAAGTCCTTCTCTGAAAACATACTTAAATGACTTGCATGACTTGACTTAAGTAAATCAAGGGCCTTAAGGTGAGCAAGTCAGGAATTTTGGCTAGTCCAAGTCAGTTGTAAGGCTTATTTAAGTTTTTTTTAGGTCATTTTAAGTTATTTTCAGATACATTAAGTTATCTCAGGCTCTACTACTAGGTATTACCAAGCATTTACTAAGTCACCACAAGATTCAGTTCGTTTCAAGGTATTTTAAGGCAGCCAAGTCATTCCAGACGTTCTAAGATTCACAAAAGCCAAAACAAGTCATATTACTGCAGTTTAGGACATAGACAAAGATGAGAGCATAAAATTTTGATGCCAAGTTGAATTGGCCAAATGCGGTAGCACGTTGAAGCGCACCAAACAGCAACTCTGAATAAATAAATGTCAAAGGAGGTTAGTCTGACTCAGAGTCCCAGACAAGCTCCGCCTCTTCCTCCGTTACAGGCATGCGGCCCTTTTTCTTCAAGGAGTTAGTAGCCGCATTGTTGGCAACCGCTGTCATAATTCTTTTCCAATCCTTCTTCTTCATCTTCACAATCTCCTTCTCAAGATGGAATCTCGCCCTTGGTTCCCAAATCGACTCGCCAAAAGCAAGAACACTTGTCAACAACTTTGTTGGATAGCTTGGATCAGGCTTCGGAATTACCTTGTTTGCTTCAAAATCATAGTCACCATCAATAGTAAGCTTTAAAGCACATTCAACCTTTTATGGGCTCATTAGTAAAGATTACATGGAAGTTCATATACTTACTGCAGCAGCAGCAATGGCTAAAAGGGTCTTCGGATAACCGCCAACAGGCAATGGAGCATCTGTTTTGTCAGTGTTTACATCCTTTATATACTTGAAGGATGTTGCGAATGTTCGTAACAAAATCTTGCCTTGATACGGTTGTGATTTGCTGACCTAGAACAGAAATAAGGGCAATAAGTATGCGGAACTCTTACGAACAAATAAAAGTGCAAACCCGAGCATCATCAGCGGTATATTTTCCGAAAATAAACATTTTATCCTTCATGAGATGCTGAGCATACTGTTGGCGAAATTCCTTGATCTCATCTGGCGAAAGATCAGAGTTATCAACATCATAATCAAGTCGAAATTCGAGATTGAGAATTGCAATCGCTGAAGAACTGGAATGATTGCGAACCTTGCAAAGCCTTTGATTCAGCTGTGCAAGTCATACTCAGCAGCAAAATCTCCAACAGAATTGAAAATTTACCAATTGCGTATGCGCTGGGCTTTGCATGAAGTTGAGAGGATTAGACTCCCCAAACCTCCAGTTCCAAAGCTTCTGGGCACACGCCTCAATCTCATCTGTTGTCGGCCATGGGCTTAACTCGTAGAAGTACCAGTACAGGAAGTTCGGCTCAATGGATCTAGACCATCCAGCCAAAACGTCCTCACTAAGGATTACTTTCCTCGAACGACTCTTCCTGTTCTCGTTTGAGGTCCTCTCGATCTTGACAATGCCCTATAGCAAGTCAAATAATAATATATGTAAGAGAATGAGCAGCTCACCTCACTCGTAAGCCGCGTATTTCCTTTGAGTGGACTGTTTAAAATGGTCACTCTCTCAGTGCTGTCATCTTCGTCTGAGAGAGAGCTTGCAGTTTTGGTAGACACAGATGCTTTATTAAACTTCGAGTTCAGCGCCTTTCCAATGGTAGTATGAGTAGCATGTATAACGCCAATGGCATTACCGGCGGTGGCGGACGTGCGAGACTTGGTGTCCAATCTTCCATCGTTGTACGCAGGAGGCTGAGCTGGTTGTTTATTCTGGAAGAAAAGCGATGTAGTGGTTAGTAATTGAGCTGGCCAAATGGGTGCTCACCTTGGAAGGAGCTGACTGCGAGTTAGATGACTTGTTGCGCGCTGCGGTTGTACCCTGAGAAGAATTGTCACCAATAAGTTTCGAAATAACCAACCAGACACTCACCTTAGAATTAGACAATTGAGGGACTTTGTAACCAGAGTTTACGTTGTGGTTTGTTGCACTCTTTGAATTTTCAGATTACTGGTTTGTCATCAAAGATCAAGATGATCAAGGAAGCACATACCTTGGAATGAGAGACTTTGTCACCATTGCGCGCTGTGTCCTTCATGATACTGCAGAAGAGGACAAAACTTAGATCGAGTGCTGTATAATCATCAAAAGCCACACCTTTCACTGTCGTATTCGTGGGATACTGTTGCCACCTATGGGCATCAATGTATTACCCAAATCAAGAACAATGATAACGATAACAATCAACAATGAAACAAATGACTGAATAAAATGATCAACAAACCTTGAAGTTTCCTTCCTTCACAACCACTCGTCTAGCCTTTACTTCGTCTCGGAATGCTCGCTTGTTCTTCTGCATCTTAGCCAAGTCGATCAAATTCGATGCATTGCTTCCCTTGGGGCCCAACTTTTTCTTTGGTGGAATGTCTGACTGTTGGTCAGACTCAAGCGCGTAGTTGACTTCGTCATTGTCTATGAAATCGTCATCAGAGGCAAGGGTTTGAGCTACCTTCTTCAGCGCCTTTGGGGTCTTAAAGTCGTCGTCTTCAGTTTCGACCTGGGAGTTATCATCTTCGATTTCGACCCGTGCGTTGCTGTCTTCGCTTTCAGATACTTCGGTAAATTTTCCAAGTTTCCTTCGAATAGGTTTTGGAGTCTTGAAGGCATACGGAGACCTCTCTACAGGCTGACCACCTGAGTCAAGTTCTAGGTATGTTTCTATCAATTATCTTCAGCGTTTTCCAGGCAATACAATAAAATGATCACCTGTTCGACACAAGTGCTTTGAAGTTGAATCACAAGTCTTCTGTTTCTTCGATTGAGGTTGGTCATCATCCGTGATCTCAGTTTCAGTTGCATCGTCGAGCTCAACCTTTGGGGTTTTCAAGTTACGCTTCTTAGCCTTTGCCTTTGTGGCAGCCGCATTCGCTAAACGAAACGAGGAGTCATGACTGTATTACATTGAAGAAATTTTCTAGGGCACATACACTTGGTCTGACGTCGGGGAAACTGGGTCTCCTACACTATGACATCGAGATCCATTTGGTTTTCGAAGTCTGCTATTTCCAAGACTGCAACCTTTTTGTTAACCTTTTTCTTCTCTTGTGTCTGACGACGTTCATCGCGGTCTTTTTTCTCCGCCTCTATGACTTCGGGCTTTCGTCTGACAGCCAACGCCTCCATCGCTACTTTACCTGGGTGGGTGTTTGCGTTTCCAGGACGTGTTTGACGCCGGTCACTGTCTGACAGCTGACTGACTTTTGCCATGATGACGTGTAGGGAAAGACGGCTGATCTTGCAAATCCGGACTTTGTATCTCAGAAACAAACACGGCTGGTCACACCTGTTTGGCTCTCAAAACCTATCAGAACACACTTCGTAATGCCTTGTCCACTCCGCGATCCTTGCTACTATTTGGAATCAACTATCTGGTGGCCGTGTCCCTTTTGCCCGAAATCGTGCAAGTCGAAAGCAGGTTGAAAGCGACATATTTGTGCCAAGCACAGGGATGTAGCCTTAAATCAGTCTCAGGTCTCGTTCAATGATAATGCGTCTCAAACCCCACCTCAAGTGTCACCACCGTCAAGTCGAAATAGCGTTCAACCCGAGAATATAGAGATTCAAGACATTAACATGGATTTTGCGACAACACCTACACCAAGTGCGTACGTACTTACATGAAACAAGTACCAACGCCCATATGGAATTTATTTTAGACGACATGATAATGAACGACCACTCAGACTCACCTTCGTCATCAGTGTCTCCGACCACGAAGTCAGATGCCTCCCGTACTTCGGACTTGAGTATTGCCAGTTCAATACATTGTCATCCGACCATGAACGGTATGTCTTGGCATGATAGAATTGTCGATCACTAAGTTGGTATTAACTCTTTTGTTTCAGCGAGACCATGCAACAAGTACGGTCAATTTCTAAATGATGGTGAACCACCGCCTCCACCTGAACCTCAAGACCCAACTAATTGGACCCCATTTGCCTCCCGGACTCAGTTCGAGACTGCCGAATTTGTGTTCAAGCGGGCAAAATTGTCAGCCGGCAATGTCGATGAGCTGATGGGACTCTGGGCCGCTGATGTCTCTGTATCTGACCGTGAACCACCATTTGTCGACCACGCCCATCTTTATAATACGATTGACGCAATACCTGTTGGTGGAGTCCCATGGCAAAACTTTGAGGTATCATATACTGGCCCACAGCCTGACGCTAATGCCCCACCATGGATGGAGCAGACATATGAGGTCTATGTCAGGGACCCTTGTCAGCTCTTCCAGAATATGCTGGCAAATCCGACATTCGCAGAAGACTTCGATTACACGCCGATGCGTCTATTCGACATCAATGGAAGTCGACGGTATGAGCATTTCATGTCTGGCGACTGGGTTTGGAAGCAGGCAGCATGTTTTATTATTCTTAAGTTGATTGTTTTACTAATTTTCGTATCTAGGACATTATTTCAGCCTCAATTCCAGAGGCAGTCGGTGCAATGCTTGTTCCCATAATTGCAGGCAGTGACAAGACGACAGTGACTGCTGGGACAGGCCAGGTCGATTACTGGCCTATCTATGGGTCAATCGGAAATATCCATAATAATATCCGTCGTGCACATGGGGACGGGTTAATACTGATAGGCTTCTTGGCTATTCCAAAGAGTAAGTTGAGGAAAATACTTGTGAATATAACTCACATTATTTGCAGCCAGCAAGGCACACGCCGAGTTAGCCGACTTTCGTCAATTCTGTCGGCAGTTATTTCATGCGTCGTTAGCCACTATATTCAGTTCCCTCAAACCAGGAATGACGAAGCCAGAGGTTGTGTTATGCCCTGATGGTCATTACCGTCTCATCATCTGGGAACTCCGGACCTTACATCGCAGACTACCCTGAACAGGTGCTTCTTTCTTGTATCGTGCAGGGTTGGTGCCCAAAGTAGGCTTTCTTTCCATGTTATCTCTATTACTGCTTATATTTCTGCAAAGATGCCGAGCGCCATCAGGAAAACTTGACAGCAATGAAGACACATATGATCGACGTTCACGGGCTCACACAGATTTCCTCTGTACAAGGTGCGAAATGGGATTATTGTATGATAACTATGGCATAATCGGGGATATAATTGTATGTACTGTATCTGCCAGTGTCGTATTGTGCTCAATGCTTATTTTTAGCCCTTTACAAATGAATTTCCACGCGCCGACATATACGAACTCATTGCACCGGATTTACTGCATCAAGTTATCAAAGGAGTATTTAAAGACCATTTAGTGACGTGGGTTGAAGAGTTGCTCTTATACATCCATGGCAATAATTGAGCAAGGGTAAATTGAGCAAGGGTAAATCAAACGCACTATCCTCCTCTCATCTGACTTTTTGCTGCCCCTAACGGGCTTTGTTCGTCAATAACCGAATCGAAACATATCCGCGCTGTTAAAGAACCCTGGCGTCGGTCAAATCGAAATGAGGCACTCTTTCAGATGCTCAGAACGAATCAGCGCTTGGATCAACTTAGCGCGGCTCGTGTTAATTTTGCTGCGCGGGGTATGCTCGATGGAACACTGCTGGAGAGTGTTTTAGTAGGGGTAAATGGTGCGTATTGCACCAATAATTCTATTCATGATCTCTCTAACTCAAAGTAGAGAGCGAGCGTGGATCTAAGGTTGCTGGAAATGTACAGCCAAACAGCAACACAGAACCTAGGGCCTCGATTGCCGATGATGAAGATGTTCAAAGTGCCATCATTGACGATGACGTTCTCACAGAGGTCAAGCTTGCCCAGAAAAGTAGTAAGTCTGATCAACTGTTTGATATTGTGCAACTACCCACTGTTTTCAGGCTTGAAATGGAACCTGGCCACCGCCTCTCTGAAGATGGAGGTGGCCGAATTTCCAGAACTTCTTCACTGTTTTCTCTACGATCAACAGCACCCCAATGCACGAATTCTGTCTGCTCATGTCTCTATTGATGCATGCCCCAAGTTTCATGGGAAAATATCTGTTTTTCACAGCGCAGCAGTTACCTTTCGAGCACCGAGTGATCCCAGTGGCCCTCGCAGCATGCGTCGTGAATACATTCATGCTACTCCAAGTTGGCGAGGGGGCCATTCTCGATATGACTGCGTTTTTGTCAATTCACATCCCGAATTAACAGGAATGCGTGGGCTGACGGTCGCTTGCGTTTTTCTATTTTTCTCTTTTCTACATGAGGGTGCCCGATTTACGTCTGCCCTTGTGCAATGGTTTTCTATTGTGGGTACTATACCGGATGACGAAACTGGCCTCTGGATGGTGCAACCTGATTTTCACGATGACGAACGTCCCTACCTGGGTATAATCCCTCTCGAGAGCATCTTTCGCGCCGCCCATCTCATTCCTGTCTATCGCACATCTGAGTTTGTCAGCCGGTCTCTTACAATGCATGACACTCTTGATGAGTTCAAGCTTTTCTATGTTAATAAATTTGTCGACCATCATGCTTTTGAAATCATATATTAGTTGCTTATTTCTCATATAATGTACTTAGTAAATTGTGATGGACTCCGAAGTTCAGCACGTGTCTGCATGTTTTCCCTTCAATCGGCCACCATCTACTAGCTTTCTTCATCCCGCCTAGGCTATGCAGTAAATGTCGACACTGTCAATTATGCCCTTGGTCGTCCATTGACGTCAAGGAATCACTCAGCCAGGCGCCCAGAATCCATCAAATTCGCAGAGTTCGTTGCCAGTATGCTCATGCCCACACTCCTTGTCACCCTTCAAGTTGTATACATCCAACAAGCCAAATTTCACCTACACATCGGTCTCGAACAGTAGGCTCTGGAGCGCGTATTTTTGGGAGCTCTCATTGTGACATCAAAGGTATGTTTGTCGTTTTAGCGCTCTCAGCCAATTCACCTGATCTCTCTTCAGTATCTTAACGATTCGACACTCAAGAATGTCCACTGGTCGGACATCCATGTGCACAGGCATCTTTGGCAAGCGGGATATATTGGTCGCATCAAACGAGAATATCTCGATTTTCTCAATTTTGAAGGTGACATTTTGAGCAGCACGTATCCCACCTTCACCCCGTCATTCCCCAAAGTCAGTCGCGATGTGGTTATCCCCTCTTCACAATAACCCGCTCCAGTGTGCGCACCACCTTGCAAATGCGAGCAAAGGCTGCAACATCATTATGTGTGCGAACACTACTATTCGCCTCCAGCTTCCCTCATTTTAAATCGACCGAAGTTCACGGGTCCAATTGACAGTCGACCATTCTATCGCCAAACTAAACTTTTTGCTCGTCGTCGTCTACGATGGCGGGCTCATCGCTTTCACTCGACTCCTTAAGGCCCCCCTCGCCTTTGCCGTCACTGTCGCCACCACCAACACTATTGGGGAAGAAACCTGCTCAAACAACTTCCAACGATGCGGCCACACGTCCGTCACTTGAATCCGACTCTGAACTCTCCGAACTCACAGACGACGACCAGGACGGAGCGACTCCTGCAGACAAAAGAGATCGTCCAGTATATTCAAAAACTCCTTCGTCATTCAAGTCCAAGGGAAAGTCAGCTCATGCAACTGGCACAGCTGCTGTGTCCTCCTCGGTGGATGATGATGACACTGGCCGTGCGAGCAGCAGCACTGCTACAAACAAAACTACTACAACAAGGAGGGCAACACATCAGCGCACCAACTCTACTTCGCGTGTGGAGGTCCTCGGAAGAAGAGAAGCAGTATCGTCCCTGCCCCCATGTGGGGCTGGGCTGAGACGAAAGCCACTTCCAGCTCAGCACCTGTCGAAGAGGAAGAGGAGGAGATAGTTGGCCTCCACGTGCTATGGAGGAGGAGGAGGAGCCCGATGAGCCTGAAGAGGAGGAAGATGATGACTATGATGTGCACCATCAAGTTGATAACTTTGCTGGGATCGACGAGGAAGAGGAAGGGGGATTTGTTAACAGACGACGCCTCGGCCCATATGTCACTCAGAGGCTGCCTGGAATACGTTCATTTTACCCACCGGTGGTTGAACTAGAACTGGCAGGAAGCTGGCACCTACTCTTTGCGGAAATATCCTGAAGGTCAACCTAGCGCCAACGGTGATGGAGTCGAGGTGTCCGCTTCTGGCTCTGAATACAACTTGCAAAAGAAGAAGGGGCTCAACAAAGTTTGTAGTCACATTTCCACTTCGAAGAGGAAAGAGACCGAAGTTCACGGGTCCAGCGACTCTGAAAGCCAGACTCTGTGGCCATGAAAGGTAGAAAGGCAAGCAAGAATGAAGGTGACGTTGATGATGAAGTCGCTTCAGATGGCTCGGCTGTACAGGTTGGGGATAACGCCAGCGGTCATGATAATACAGAAGACGAAGTTGAAGACAACGTGCCTCAACAACCCATTTCTCCCACTAAGGTCATATCTGGCTTAAAACCTCCCTCCTACATCGCTAGCAACAGCAACAGCAACCCAGCTACATCGGCTCTTGCAGCTCTTGCCGTCATTGCCAATGCTGTTGACCCTACTCGGGACATGGTATCGGTGGCCGCGGCCGCAGCTACATCTTCCATCGCGGCAGGACCTTCCACTTTTGTATCTTCAAACAACGTATTCTCAAGCACCAGTATGGATCCACCCTCAGCGTCACGATCCAGAACAGCTTCTTCGGACAACTCAGGACGACGATAGGGATGAAGAGCCTCCCGCTGAGTGGCAAACGATATATAAAAGGAGGCAGCAAGCTCAGCGTGCTCTTCCCAGACTGAGGAATGCATCGGACGACCTGGTCAGACTCTTACGATCGCCTACCGCTACATCTTCGCCGAGGAAGGGGCTCGCTCTTGATTTGAAGGTCAACACTATGCTCAGTGATACTGATAAACCCAATGTGGAGATTGACAATGGAAATTGCATGGAAGTAGATGGTCCCGCCGATGAGGCAAATGACATGGAGAAGGAAGTCGACCTGGAAGGTGATGAACGGGAGGGAGAGGAGGACGAAGGCGAAGAAGAGGGTGAAGAGATCTCTCAGCACAATGAGGAAGAGCCTCCTATCCCAGATGAAGAGGGTGTCGATGGCGACGATGAGCCCGTTGACCCTGAAGCTGAGGTCGACGGAGAGGAGGATCAGGATCAGGATCCTGAGGCTGCAGAGGCAGAGATTGAACAAGAGAACGAAAATGAAAATGAAGACGAAGAAGTTGAGAACGACGAGGAACCGTCACCGGGGGGCGACGTTGAAGACCAAGAGATTGAATTGCAGCCCGCCCATCACGCAGAAGCACTGGACGTCCTTGCATCTATCGAATTGAAGTTTGCCTTGTTGCGAGAAAGAGTTTGTGGAGAAGATGGAGATTTTGGCTTGGGAGGAGGCTATGATTCAAGCTTGTATGTGGTCTTAACCTTTAAATTTCTTTTTCATCTGAATCTCGTCTTCGACAGCTGTTCATCCCGAAATGCAATATTTACAAAAGGAAATGACAAAATGGAGAGATAAGCGACTGGAGCTTGCTTCTCGGAAGCGGTCTTACGAGGTGGCTAATGCTACAAAACGCCGCAAGGCAGACGAGGATGGCGTTTGGAGCTGGTGGAAGGTGAGTTGTTCTCTAATTTTCTATAAATTAATCTCAGCTTGCTCTCCTTGTGTCCTTAGCTCTCCGTGGAGGAGCTGCAAATAGAGATGATCGCTGAAACGAATCGCAAGCGACGAAGGTTGGAGAGAGAACGCAAGACAGCGGAACGACCCCAACCCAGTGAGTAAATTTCATCTGACTTCATGTTGATATTTGATGTCCACTTGTACTGTAGTCCTGCGAATTCCTCTTCCACAATTCGACGTTCCAATATATCCTCCGCCATCCTTGCAAAAAACCCTTAAATCAAACCCCTTCGAGACGCGGAAGCAAGTCAAATCTCATTGGCGTCACCGTTTCCATTCATATCAACCTAGAAATCTCATCTATCCCGAAATATCCACTCTTTCAGCAACAGATATTGCCAACGACCTTGACTACCTCTACCAAAACCGGAGGGTTTCTTCTTCCTTTGTCACCCCATTTGGTGGGACGCCTCTGCTATGGGGACCAAATTCGTCGTTGCGCCCCGGAATGGTTCGAACGGTTTGCACACTGTTCGAACCCAAGGCTTCGGTGTATTGCCTCCTTTACCCTTGGCTCATCCAGTCATGGGTCCTTCGCTACCAGGTTCCATAATGCACCTGTAAGGGGCGGGATTCTCACTTATGTGACCCCCTGGGTCACATTGGTCACACTTAGCCTTTTGACTTAGCACATT
>QDKV01004578.1_pt1 | contig 10477 bp, 11 predicted proteins | sample 1861101 | NCBI WGS metagenome assembly QDKV01 (sample SAMN04275158, study PRJNA302643) | Fungus metagenome, whole genome shotgun sequencing project. | isolation source: fruitbody | host: Mallocybe terrigena | place: Sweden | collected 2013 | reverse complement strand
ATGACTGAACGAGGTTGAAGAGGAGAACGAGAACGAAGTTCGAAGGTCAAAGATAGAGAAGTTGGAGAGTGAAAAGCAAGCCAAAAAAAGGTTTAGGGACGAAAGAAGATAGGAACAAGGAACGTAGCAATCCCTTAAATCCAGATACCTCAGCAATGTCTTCAGTGGAACACCCAAGTATTAAATACATTCCGATGCCGCCACCGCCAATCCCATTTAACACAGCCTTCGCCCCAGTTCATCTGGCTCTGGCTCCCAATATAACGGAGGACGCTTCGGTGGGATCGAACACGTCGATGGTCTCTTTAGAAAACCCGCCTGATATTCCAGCTAAAAAGAGGTTGAGTAAAATTTTAGAGGCAGACCAAGTCCACATTCCTATCACCCAGCATGGGCGATGAACTCTCCCGGTGTTAGCTATTATAACGCGCCCACACATTGGCCTCACGGGGTACCGCAACTTATTCCTCCAGTCATCGGTGCGCCCTATCCGCCTGAAATGCCCCAAGGACTACGAAATCTCGATAGGCTCCACCCTGGTATATCGATATACGGTCCACCTGCAACGGGACTGTCGAATGAGAGCCAGTCTTCCATTCAGATTCAAATTAAACCTCCGGTGGGCATAGTTGCCGCCCTAACGCTATCTTTTTCTCACTGTATTGCAGTCTCGACCGCCGTTGAGCATTGACCAGCAAGAAGTTGATGGGTCCGGAAATTTCCTCAGCCCAAATGCCCAACTTATTTTACTTCCTTCGCAGCAAGAAACTATTTTACCAGTACGGCCTCGTGTTGGAGCAGACAGCAATAATACCTTGCCATACAATCAAGACACGTCAGGAATGGATACGCAACTCGCCCGTGATACCTGGCGTTACTGTTCCAATGCCTCAACCACCACCGATAGTATCAGGAAGACCTGCCTCAACATCTTCAGTCTTTGAGGGGGCATTGCCTCCTAGATTTGTTCCCCAAACGATTACGAATACCCGAGGTGTGACGACCCCGATTTCGCAAGCGGCGGTCACGCCTCTTCCACCCGTTATACCTTCAGCTCCTGGTTCTCGGGCTGGACAGCATCAACCTCGTTCATCAGCACTGTCCATGCCAACCCCGATTTGTGGTAATCCTTTAAATCAGGTCACAGAGCGTAACGATGACCCGCCAACTCTGCTTATGGCCCGCCGTCGATTTCAAACCGCATGGATGGCGCCATGGGAACTTCTGCCATCGGACCTGGTGGCGAATCAGCCATGACACCAGGCATGACCACCTACGATCTCCCTAATTCAGGACCACCACCTTTCAAGGCCAGCTGTGCCGACCTACGTACCTTCGACCATTCCCCCAACTAGTTCCTGGCCATATCCACCTTGACCTCTCCCTCCTGCGCTGATCCCTGAGGCGAAGATGAAGAGAATGATCTTGACCCGCAGACGGCCCACAACACAATGATGAATGCATCTATAGGGAGGAACGACACGCCAATTGGATATAACGATGGCGCTGAAGGGGTATGCCCGACCAGCGGACTAGAAGTGATTTATCATTTTGTTTATTCACATTCCTTCTCGACTAAAATCTCAGCCTGGCTCCTGTGATGCACTGGATTGGATATATACTGCAATGCGTAGAATTTGGCTACTTTTTGTGGATATCTCATCTCGAATCACCCATTGCTTCATGATAGTTCTGTGTGACTTGCAAATGGTCGTCTTCCTCACCACAATTAAAGTGCATCATCTCAATTTGAAGGTATACGTAAATGTCGTCTACCTTTTCCTATTCACAGGATGTTTTTAGGTGAAGGAAGACAAAAAAGGTTTTCACCCGCAAGGGCAATTCAAAGTTGGGCAAGAACGAGGTGTGGCCAATTGAATGCTCCTGACTCGAGTCGAATTTGAAGACTTGTTCAGAATGGTTTGACTTCGCAGAGTAGGATATCGGTCCGACTAGAATACGGATCAGACACTCCTGGAAGATTGTAGGCCCTTGCGAGCAGGTCTTGCCAGCCACGAGAATCTTGATTCGTATGTTCAAAGAACCATCTCAAGGTGTCACCCTTAACGAGGCCTTCTGGCCAATAAGAGTAGAAGCGCTGGACTCGGTACTTCGTTTCAGGGGAACCACGAGAGAAATCCAGATTATCACCACCCTGGATCGGTCGACCCCAATCGGTACGGGATGGGCTATCATCACCGACTGATTCGCTTCGCCAGAAATTCCCAGTCTTTTTCCCCCATAGAAACTTCAATCGCAACTTGACGGGCGCATTTTCATTAGCTGAGTGTGCGTTGAAGTACAGGAAGGTGTCCTCGATTTCTTCAGAGTCCCGAAGTATCGTGTAAGATGCAATGCGTGGGTGGTCCCACCACAGTTTGAAGAAACTACGTGAGAGGAGTTGATACTTGGGATAGTGCAGCTGGTCGGTGAACTCCATGATCTTCATTACTATTTCAGTGGGGAAACCACAGAAATCCAAAATGCCAGCTCCATGAGAGGTCGCGATTCGCCATCGCGGATAAGGGAGGTAGTGCCAGAGAAGGTAAAGAGCATTCATGAAACCCTCCTCGTCAGAACCATAGGCGGCAAGGAGAGGAATGGGATCACTATGGGACATACTACCTCCTGTTATTTCAACCACAGCCACATAGTGGACGGACCACAAGAGTGCAGTGCACCTATCAAGGTTTTTAGCCTTTGCCTTTGCGGCTACTGCTTGAACGTAGACTCGGAAGAGCTCGTTGTTGTCGAGATCGTTAGCCAGCAGAATGAGACATCTGCGATACCAGAACCAGGGGCAGCCATGTCGGGCTGCTGGTTGGGTATGGGGTAATGTAGGGGATCGCCGATTAGCCACGATGGCCTGATTATTTGGAACAATTGCCTCGAGGAATGACATCGCGGCGTTTTGAACGTCTAGTTCAGATGTCGAGTACCTGGGGAATATGGATAATTTAGAGTATGCCTCTGCGATCGATGCGTTCACCTGGGCGAGCATGAGACGTCGGTGATGAGGAGTTAAAGGTTGGGACCAAGTCGACGGAGATATGGCTGATGTCGAAACGAATTCATCCACAGCAGGAACCGGATCACCTCCAAGGAACGGCACTTGAGTCCTCACAGGCTTGGCAATCAACGAACGTGGGGTGTCAAGACTAAGGCATCTCTTGCCCCGTGCATCCAAAGAGACGGATGGGATCCACTCATCGGCAGGCTTTTGTGCGATAGCCGAAAGGCTGAAAAAAGCTTTGGAATCGACAACGAAGGCAAGGTTGTCTAGATCATATGTATAGGTCCATTCGACGAAAAGATCATTTGCTGGTGGAAACTCTGACTTTTCGTACTCGTCAGTGCTTTCGGACGCTAGTGTTTTACAAAAGTTTCGCTGGGTTTCGAGCCATTCTATGCATTGGGGATGAATGGCGGTAGGGAAAGCTCTCATGGGCAAGACTCACTTGAGAATGCATCCTCCGACATCGGTATGGCATTAACCAACCTTTGGCCCAATCTCTCGGGGAGACTGTCCGAGTGACTGGCTTTAATATAGTAGTACCCTGGAACAGTTGGCGCAGTGAATCGCGGTCGAAAGGACGCTGGGTGGATATACCTTCGTATCGGAACGCAATCAGACCTCTGGTGCCCATGGTTGTGACAATGTAACCTCATCAAGACCGTGATCACCAGTCCTCCTCAGGCAATCTCTCACCACATCCAAATGCCTTACATTGTGAATTTCTGAAATCCTGAAATCCTCGCTTTCGAGTGGGTTCTTTAGGTAGGTCAATAATAGCTTACACCAACCCGTGTTTAATTGGAATTTCAAGTTATGAGAGCGACATTTAAGCCCTGTGACACTTGCCGACATCAGCACAGCGCACCCAGTGTTCTCTCCCTCAGCGCTCAGTTTTAAACGACGTTTGACCCTTCAGTCACTGCTCATTTCGACATGCAGGTTAGACGCGCTATAATCTCAACTGTCTCCACTCGGGAAGTTCCCTGAGAACGGACGACACTGAACTAAATGAAAGTAGGTGCACCGTGCACACGAGGCTTTTAAAACCTTTGACCACTTTGGATTAGATGTCAAGGACGCGTGGACTCATTGTCATGATGTTTATGCATTATGCCCTCGAAAACAATGGCCATGAACTGAGAATTGAGAAGGAAAGTATTGTTCGACAAGACTGAGTCCTTCTCTATCTTGAATTTGATTGGTCTGCGATTTATATCAAAATGACACGAGAATGAAACAGGAAAACCCCAATTAAATTGGAATCATGTCTTGGAATTTGAATTGTGGCGACCATAAAATATGTCATCATGATCATATACAGGGTCAACGTCCAGCATTCATCAGTCGTTGAACTTCCAAATGAACGTTATTCGGCTCACAATTCGGTTGTTGACGTATAAAGTCTGTTATGATTTAGTGCTGGTCCTCGTCCCTTCTGTCTACCTGGGTACTGATTTTGACCACCTTTTGTCCCGTCTTTTGAACTGGAGCCATGATGGGCCACTCTATTCTTTTTTCCGCCATTGCAATGGCCGTCTGTCTTCAGAGCGTCGTTGTTGTCAATTGCGCACCAGAGTACTTCAATCGGGGGATTGTCACTCGATCGAATACAGGTCCCACCAACGGGACCAACGGAACCACCACTCCACCTTCGTCTTCAGCACCCCGCGCCGTCTACAATGGGAGTTACCCTGACGCTCACCAACAGGGAGTGTATTTACGTATCGCAAACGGTGGCGCTGGTCAAGCAGGTTTGATTGGCGCTTGGGCAGACGCCTTTATCAAATCACGGGTTGATCAAGGAGATGCTCCATTCGAAGTGAGCCCCCCAACTGTCCATGCTTTCAGTGACATTAACATTTTCTATGTAGGTAGCATGGTATCTGGGAGATACTACACAGAGTCTAGCTATGTTGGCTGACGGTACTGTCGACGTTGCTGTGACGTACAGTGCAGCTGCAGAAAAGCAGTCCGTGGACTCTGGAGCCGCAGTTAGGAATGTCTACGCATTCAGGGTGAGTACTAGTATTTCCAACTGCATACAATGTCCATTGAGTCACTCTTCGTAGGATCATTTTATGCTAGTTGGACCTACATCTAATCCAGCTGAGCTAAAGGACAGTGACGACATTTTCACCATGTTTAATAAGTTCGTTACTACGGGAAATCGCGATGTGATCGTAAATGCGAATTCTATCTTTGTTGCTGATCAGATTGATAATTGCTTTCCTAGACCCCTCCAGACACAACGACTCGTCCTGCAAGCCGTTTTTTGTCCCGATTCGACAAGAGTGCCACGAACATTAAGGAAAGTGAAATATTCGTGAATATCGGACAGGTGATTCAAACGTGATATCCTCTCTTTTCCCACACTGACGTCCTCTCAGGTGCCATGGGCGTATGACTATTCGAAATGGTATCATCAATATCCACGGTTTCCGAAAGAAGCACTGGAAGCAGCATCTTTTCTCTCCGAATACACAATCACCGACCTAGGCACTTGGATCTCTGCTACTGATTCTGTTAAGTCGCGTTTGACGATATACAAGCAAGGTTCAAACGATGCCAGTGATCCTTTGTTGAACCCAGCCCACCTTCTGCTTGGAGCTCGAGCATCTTCGAGTCATGCAGACCTCTGTAACGCTTTCGTAGATTGGGTGATCAGACCAGACGGAGGCCAAGCGGTAATCAGAACGTTTGCCAAAAACGGACAGGTTCTCTACTCTGAGGCGCCTTCAAGTTAGAGCCGCGGATTAACCTGATTGATTGTACATCGACATTTGGACGATGGTCTACGGATTGGTTTACTTTTCGTAGAACTGACTACATACAATTTAATTTTGAGTTGAGATAAATCTCTGTACTCGAGTCGAAGCGTGTATACTCGACGCGCTAAATAATCCGACAACGAATAGTAAGAGGAGTAGGAACTTCTGACATGAAAATAATCGCTGAGTGGTGGTATCGTAGGAGGAAAAGATGAGGATTTGCATTGTCGTTTCAACTAGAACCTATAAACGCAGAAGGATCCCACAAGGCACCACCCTCGCAACCCAGCCATTCTAGCCATTCTACAGTATGGTACTGCACTCTCCGCTTCGGCCACTGCTCCATCTCGAAACTCGCACAGATGCTGGAACTTATACTTTGCTTTTGAACAATCGTCCAATAATTATTAGCCAATCGTACTACATGCACCATTGGGAACCCATGTTCAACCAGGGCGCTTGGATCTCTGAGGTTGATATCCGAGAAACCAATAAACTGTAGGGAGGGAGGCACGCCTTGCCTTAATTGCTATAAAATGGGCTATATATATTACTGCTCGAAAAGTTCGAGACAAAAAGGCACACCTTTAGGAATGGAACTGGCTCACTAGCGTTCGAATTGTTTTCATCAATAATCAAGTCAAGGACCGAGACAGTTCTGGGAATAAGCCAAGACGCAAGTCCTGGTGATAGATCCGGTGGATATGACATTCTAAGCGCTTCTAACTTCGCAAGAGAGGGCAGGACCCCCCAAATCGCTGCATCAAAACCTACGGCGTGATGCAGAGTGTCGGAATGAACAATCAGTTGTAGAGAATGTAGATGTTTTCTCCCGCGAAGAAATTCTGAAACAGCGGGAAATAAATCGCGGTCGACGATCCTCCTTCCAAGGGACTTTATTGATAAAGCGAAGTGGCGGAGGAATGGTAACGCGTTCATGTGTTGAATGCATCGGAATTGCGACGAAACGGTCGAGCATTCTAAAACACAGCAAGATATGTCGAGGGCTTCCAGTTGATGACCGTTGCTGAGTATTTCAGCAAAGAAATCTGAATTTGCAGGGAAATGGCCCGTGAAATGGATTTTAGTAAGGTTGCGGATGGAAAGGGAGGATAATGGAAAGATCCAATGAGGCGAGATATTTGGGCTCTGAAGGGAAATTGACCGTAAAGAGGTGCGGTTTTGGAAGATAAGATTAAAAACTGCTGTGAGAGGGCTTGCGGCCAAATCAATAACGTATGCAAAGTGAACCAGATGGGAAAAGTCTGCAAAAGATGAATCAACCGGCGCCTCTGGGGATCTGGGGGAAAGTCAACAATTTCGGACAAGAAAACAAGAAACTAACCGCAAGGAAAGACCGGCTAACCGAGGAGTCGTCATTCGTACGATTCGAAGGATAGTCATAATGACATCACTCGACGCTGTGATGTGGACGTTCTTAAGATTAACCAAATGTCGCAGAGCATTGGTTAACATCCCTATAGGTAGAAATTAGCTAGTTGCTTAAAGGGCCCTAATGGGCGTACCCGTCTGAAATGCCAGGTCTGTGCTCGTTTCTCTTTGTGATGTATAGATCCTGAGGGTTCTTACAACATTGGCAAAGGTAGAGTTTGTAACGATGCACGTCAGAATATCCGCACTACTCTTGACATTTTTTGGATTGGCAAGTTCGTTCTCATGTGTCTCGAGACTCTCCCAATCGAGGCCGCCTGCACATGTGCCACTTAAATAGAGGTTGATCTCTCGGAAAAGGAGCTGAGATGCGATACGAGAAAGGCGGTAAGATACGAAAAAAAGAGCCTTTAGGTCTCTGCGTGATAGATATATGGCGATCTCGCGCCAGATTTCGGTAGAAAGCCGTTTCTCGATAGTGGGTTTCAAAATTGGGGCAAGAAGCTATGACACAAAGCATGCAACGAACTAAAAGCTTCGAGTTTTCTTTTGAAAGTTTACCTTTTCGATGGTAACAGATCGTTGATGTAGAAGGGCTTTTGCTTCTACATTGTCGGGTTCTGCTGCCAATGCCGCTTGAAGATCTGCTCGTGGTGAGGAAATACAATTGCAATGGCGATCCAAGTGAGGAAGACACACCTTCCTGAGCCCCCAGGGGCGCTCCACAGGTAAGTCTACTGCGGGCTCGAAGCATTCTCGCCTTTGCAATAGTTTCAGGACTGAGGGTAGGAACTTGTAGACATGACTGGATCGCGTTTTCAAAGACAGTCCCGGAACGGCTGGTGCGTGATATAGAACCACCAATATAGTTGAGCAAAGAACACACCTATTCAAAGACAGAGATCGCAAGACATAGAGCAATAAATCTACTTTTTGACTGTCGGATAGGTATGAAGACACGTCCCGAATGCAGGCGTCAAGGATTCTTGGGTTGAATGTGTCCATGCCAAGTAGACGAAAGGAAAGAAAGGCGCAATCCCACAAGAACCTCATTAACGACGAGACAATCAATCATAACGAATTGTATATAGACGAAGTCTGGAGAAGTCTAGACTGCTGGAGGGCGTCCAGTCTAAAATTTGGCAAGAGAACAGTGGTCTAGACAAGGGGCAACGATTCATTTTGTTTGCTCGTGTTTGGAAGTAGTACACGGCATAACGTCGAAATATCTTCATACCAAGCCTACCCCGTTCTTGTTTCTACTATTCCATCTGATGGTGGCCGTTATCTTGCTGGCTGTGGCTCCAGTGGCTGGAACTCTCCTGGTTCTGTTACCAATCCTCCTACAGGCGTCTCCTTTCATCATGGTCTATTATGTTTCCTCTCATATTCTCAACACTCGCCCTGGGTATTCAAATGTCTCTGGTGCTGAGTACGGTGCTGGTTTGGTTATCGAGCAACGAACACTGTGACGTCATAGCCCGGCTGAACGGTCTGTCTCAATTGTCTGAACATCATGAGGCTTACCCCAAACAAATCATTATCATGGAGAACAACGACCCCAATATACACGAGACCAGGTTCTACATGCTGTGGCATACGATCATTAATTACCACTTTCCACTCGCTTTGGATTATGGTGTAGCCCATCGAACCTCAATCACTGCCACAGGGACGGAGGAAATGTTCCTCATCGTCGTAAAGGTTTGTCGCAAGATGGACCATACCGTCGTCGTCGTCGTCGAGCTGAAGAAGTCAACCGAAGAGACTAAGGCTGAGATGGAGACAGTGAAGGCGGAGTTGGTTGAGTTCATCAAGGGACGCTTCTCGGAGACCCGGTACCCGACCATCTATGGAATCGGGGTCATTGGCTCCTCGTGGACGGCCTTCAAAGTCGACGGAGCAGACTCCGATAAACCTACGATCATTGCTCCCATGCGAGGAAACGTTACGTCCAACCAATCGTTTTCAGTCTTCGAGGCTGTCGCAGACGAGATTCATGCGATGACGAGATAGGTATGGCCCTAATCTCATGTTATGTGCATCTTCTCATCATCCCGCACATAGAATCCACTCAGTCTCTCCTCGCCATCCTCGAAAAGTTCCTCGTACGGCTTGACGGAGCGGAACGACAATGAGAGCCCCAGATTATCGCATATTACAACCGATTTTTTTGAATGAATCAATGTAGATTGACAGATGTTTGAACTTGACATTGATTCTCCATCTTGCCAGCGTCAACTCAGCAATGATTATTTTAATCTACCCTCTTGTCAATGGCACCTAATGGAGAGGTCCCTCGATTCAAGGCCGTTCTAGCCATGTCGAGGAATTTCATGGGATCCGTAGACGTTGAGTTTTTCGACGGCAAAGCAAATGATTCCTCGAACACGGAAGGAGTCTCCAGTTCTAATTCTTGCAGAACAAGTCAACTTCTGCTTAACCTCTTGAAGCTTCTACGCAGGTTCGGGTTCCTGAGGCCTTTACTTGATCTCGCAACTCGTCGATGTTTGGAGGAGACAGGAAGAATGGAAGAAGTGGAATGGGAAGAGTTGTCTCCGATGCTGAGTATTTTGGGAGACCCTCTACTCCTGGCAGCTGCTCAGCTTCTTCACCAACTGGGATCCTGCGGCTTTTCCATTGTCTCGGCTTATCGGACCTTTGATGAACGTCCTCGCCTTCACGACCCGATCCACTATCGCTCGGCTTTGTGGCTCGACACGCGACAGCATATCCGCCAATAGTTTGGGGAACTCGTTACCATCCTTACTCAGGTCATGGAAGGCCGCGCCCCCGTCTTTGTTGCGGGCATCTGACAGTCATCGCTTCGATCACCAAAAGTACAGGACACGTTAAGAACTACGGGCTACTTGGTACGTACGTTCATTCTTCGAGTTCATATTTACATTCACGTTTCTCGTCTAAGCCTGAGTTCTCCAACTTCGTCACCCCTACGTCACCGCTTCGAGAATTATAATATCGGCACACTTAGCAAAGTGATTGGCACGGGTCTTAACACAGAACTCACTCATTCAATCATCGTATAATCATCTCCATGCAAAGCCTTCCCGAACCTCGGCAACCAGTTATCCTTCAGTGCGGCAACGACACAGAGGCTCAACGGAGAGACCGCCAAGCTCACGATAAGGGCGTCTTCCTCTTTCAGCCACGTCGCAATTCTGAGGAGGATTTCCGCAGTGCCGACATTGTCTTTATCGACGCGAAACATTTTGGGGCTGGCGTCGGCGTTGATATTGACGATAGTGACAGATGGGTCGTTTGGGCTAGGCATGATGATGCA
>QDKV01004579.1_pt1 | contig 10488 bp, 14 predicted proteins | sample 1861101 | NCBI WGS metagenome assembly QDKV01 (sample SAMN04275158, study PRJNA302643) | Fungus metagenome, whole genome shotgun sequencing project. | isolation source: fruitbody | host: Mallocybe terrigena | place: Sweden | collected 2013 | reverse complement strand
CATCAATATATTTTTGTAGTCGATGTGGTGAAATTTAGTAATCAGTAAATCGTGGTAAAACACTCGGTAAGCGATAGCATGTACTTTTTTCTTGTAAGAATGGTTTGGAACCGAAGTAAATTTTCATGCTTTGATTGGTGACACCCTATTTCGGCCTGAATTTCGTGTGGAAATGGGATAAATTACTCCTGGGTTTTCTGTCCAAACTCTTTCCAGGCAACTCCCAGAAAAAGTACCCAAGCAAAAACGATCAACACCAGAGATGTCAATGCAATAACTTTCCCTCTTCGAATTTCCGACCTTTTCCCCTCTACCACTTTGGTTCGCGGTCTTCTGGAATTTTCGCCTGTCAGCAAAGGTGTCTCGAAATCTTCTGACATATTTGATAGCCTGTATATCTCTCCATGAGATGCCGCTACTGACATCAAGCTATGAGAGGCCCTGCTCTGCTTTTTATACTGCAGGTACGCCAGTAGCCAGATTGAGCCAGCTTGTAGTGTATTAAGGAAAATAAAAGCATTTATGAGGTGCTGAAATGAATTAGTTTTGGGTTTCCTATCTTGAGCGTCGAGGAGGATACCGGACAGTGTTTGCACCAGGATAGAACCAGTCTGCTCCATCTAAGCGAAGTCAGTCACTACTATCCAGAACCGCAGTTACACATACACTTTTGTGTGCGCCCAGTGCCGTTGAAACGTACTGAGAAGGTACAATCTTAGGGACGATCACAACCAGTAGAACTTCATTTTTCTCGTCAGGCAGAGTAAACATCGAAGCGAAGCAGAGATACTGACGAGGTGAGAATCCAACGCCCAACGCAAATGTAAGGATAGAAAACAAGGGTGTTCGAGTCCAACTGGCAGGCAAAGCAAGCCAGACATACGATAATAGAGTCAGTGCAGAAGAAAGAAATAGAAGTTGGATGATGGTCGAATTATGCTTGTGTCTATCGATAATGTATCCACACTATGTAAGTCAGCCAGTTAATGAACGGTCATTTCTCAATATGCCTACCAGGGGATAAAGTAAAAGGGAACCAGAGAGGAGATACGATGCTGAATTCGCCGAGTCTTCCTCTGACATTTCATATCGAGTTTGTATGATATTTCTGTTGACGTCGCATGAGCTAGATGATAATTGTCTGGAAAACGAACTTACGCGGCAAGTTGAATAAATGGCGACCAAATCATTCCACAAAAAAAGTTGAGTCCAATATACCTGATAATCCAATGAGACAAGGAAGTGACAGGGGTTTCCAGAATCAGTTACGCACGACCAAAATATATCTCCCAATTTCGTAATTTGGTGGATTTGGACTTGATGACTTTTCGCCACTTCTGATAAGGCCTGACCTTCAGCAGTAGGACGACTTCGAGCTTCATGACTGATATCGGCTGCCTCTAATTCTGCGTTGGCACCATCAACTAATTTGCTTGAGAGACCAATATACACAAGGTTGACAGCAACTGAGAAAGCTGCAAAAATTGTGGAAACATAAAATGGCGCCCGGGGGCCAAAATGATCTGTGAGAGGATAAGAAGTCCGTGCTGAAAGGAAAGAAGCCCCCTTCCCAGCGATAAGACCCATTGCCATTGATAAACCCAAACCATGAGACTTAAAAAACCGGACAATGATTGTCTCTTGTACTACCGACACAGGGCTCACTCCCAAACCAAAAATGAAGAGGCCCAGCGCCATAAGTCGGACATTTTCCCAGATATCCCCTAAAAGGAGTAATATTTGACCTTGAAGGGGATTAATCCAAGACGAAATTCGTTAGGGCTTAGAGGGTCTACCTATGAGAATGATGCTGGTAGCCAGAATGCTCATTAAAGTCGTGCCTAGTTTATTTGCAAGAATGCCGCCGACCAGAGGTGTCCAAGTGCTGTTCAATCCATATGCCGAGAGCAACAAGCCAAATTCTGTGTGGGATGTACCAAGTTCCCGTTGCAACCGACTTTTCAAGGGGCCTAAGAAATGAGCAGCGCTAGACATATCCATGTGAAAAACGTGATTTATATACGATGGATACGTACTAGTGACTTCCAATGCTCAACGAGCAGGCACACAGTAGCGCTATTCCCCGCATGAAAGATGTTCTTCGTGCGCGCACCTTCGTGTCGTTGCCATCTGTTCCTCCTATTGTCGTTGGGCTTCCCCTTATAAAGTCCTCCGCCACTGCAGGAATTCCGTGGTCTGACGATGCATCATCTATTGCTGTGTCTAACAGGCGAGCGTAGGCCTCGTGATCTTGATTCTGAAAATAATCCCCTTCTCCCAGGTTGCTAAGCTCCAAGTCGTGACTGCGAGCATTCAAGTGTGGAGAACATGGTGACTCGCGAATATTGAAGTTCATCACAAGTCATGAAATCAAAAAGAGGTGAACATGAAGTGTTTCTAACGTGTAAGCGATTGAGGACAACCATGGCCGCGGACCGACGAGACCGGTAACGTATAATTGTAACTCTACACTACACATTGCGAATCACTGGCCCTATCTTCAGCGTCCTTAATATTTTTTCTTGCCAATGTACTCATGCAAACCCAAAACAATGTCATCAACAATGTACATGCCAAAAGGCCGAATTCTGTCCACCCAAGGGCTTCCACTGTTAGTGACTGCCGACATTTTGACAGTGTTGGCGTTCCTTTACAGTTTCCTCCTGTTCGGGTTCCGTGCATGATACCAGCACCTGTTCCCTGCACATCCCAGTCCAATGACGTATATCTGCCAAAATCAAAAAGACCTACCCATAAAATGGCTGTAGCCAGTAGCCAAACGACCGAACTAGCAATATTTGCCAGGAAATGGCTTGCTCCATCGAAAAACCACAACAGATAGGCTATCGAGAACAACGTTGTCCAAGATGCATTAAAGCAAAGCAGGATCAAACTTTGCCAACTCGTCAGTTACTTTGCGAGGCGTCAGCCGAAGAAACGCTACTTACAGGGAATGAAAGCGCGGACTTGGCCATGTTCCAGTCTCATTCCCCGTGAGGAGTAGAAAAGCGGTGAGTCCCAACTCAGTTATCCCGCAGACTATCATCATGGAAAATAGAAGAGGATGGTAATGAGCCTCCAGAACTGGCATTCTTCTCTGAAACGAAGACGGCGTTTAGATTTTCCTCAAGAAGTAACTTCTCACTGACAAGGGGAATTTTTTGAGCTTCTGAAGTAGGGTTATCAAAGACACGAACGCTTGACGACCCGGGGGAATCGAATGTTGTTTTCGGATTCAGAAGAGAGGTGTTTTGGTTGTAACATTTGCTCATGTTCCGTAAGAAATACCACCCAAGCATCCATGCCGCTTAAGAGTGGTGAGCATGGCCTCCGATCGCAGGATATGTAATCTGAGTATCAGACTTTCAGTCCAAAACAACGAAGCAGATGCAATCTCAATATCGATGAGTTTTACTGCGCGAGCTACGAATTCGTGAAGCTCTGCTAGAAGCTTTTCAGCTACGACTTCAACAAGACAGAATTGAGATGGCAGGAATGAGGTTGACTGGTAGTCCTTGCCACTTACACGAGGCTGCTTACCATGGACAACGCTTTCTCCAGCGAACATTAATGAGACCAGAGCGGTTATACACAAGTGTCGTGTCAGGCAGTTGGATAACATGTAGGTTAGAAGTTCTTCTACAGAATGAACATACAGGCCTATTGACTCCTGGGGTTTGCCCAAAGGAGTCTAGATTCAACGGGTTCACCCAGTAAGCTGGTCAAACCATATGTGATACACACATACATGCAACATGCAGTTGCATACCAGCTTCTGCTGGTCAACACTTCTTCCGTTTCCTTCTTTTGGGGAAAGAATTCAAATTGCAAGGGCATTTTTCGCAAGGAGCAATGCACCCGCTTTAGTTTTGTTACCTATATGCAGAGGTAGTCAGTCAAACCTAAAAAAGTAACTAGAATTCTCGATATGTACCTCCGATGAAGCCAGACGCATGAACAAAAATACCGCCCTCAATGCCTGTAACATTGGAAAGCTCATCGTCCCTCAAACCTCTCCACGGCTCGGGCAACGCCTTTCGACTCTCAAAGCTCTCTGGGGCAGCAGGAACCGCTTGAACGCGCCAATTTTTCGCAGTCTCATCAGGATAAACAATATAAATGGCCTGGTTAGGCTGGACAAACGAAGTGTTTTCATCAGCCTCTAGTTCGAAGAGATGCTCCTGCGAAAACCATACGTCAGGTATACAAAAGGATTGTATAACAGACGACACATACCTTCCAAGGAAGAAATTGCTGAAGTAGGATGATCTTTCCGGACGGATCAACTGCATCTCTGCTTGCTTCGATGGCTGAAAGAAGCAAATCTCTCGCAGGAAGCCAGGCATTTGCATAGTAGTCAAGTTTCCCAAGAAATTCAGTTCCAGTAAGCAAGGACGCTTGTTCAAATCGAACCTAATAAAATCACAGATCCGGTTGAAAATGAAAAAAAGAGATAAAATAGAAAACATACGTCCACGGACTGCGAATCAGTAGACTGATTCCACCATGGGTTGAGAGCTCCGACACGGCTGGATAAGTCGGTACGATTTCGATATTTGGGCTTGATGTTATTCGGATATTGCATGATCCCGTTATCGATACCGTCGATGGCTTCGATGAATTCCTGAAATGTCCAACTTAACTTTGGCATTCAGTAGGGAAGTGTCATGTACCTTGTACACTTTGAGGTAGAGCACATCGACACTGGGATCATCAATAGAAAAACGGGTCTCATTTGCGATGACTTCTTTGCCAAAGTGCCTTCAGAAAGTCAGGTTTAGTTCGTCAATGTAAGCTGAGAAGAACGAGCGACATACTTATACACCAGCCCTGCAGACGATAACTTGGTCTCAAATCCGTGACCAAAAACTTCGGCAAACCCTCTTTGATGGTGATCAAATAATTGTTTCGATTCGTTGTATACTGCCCCAACGTCCACAACGATGTCACAAGTCGCAAGGACAGCCGAATCCCTGGTGCGTTTCAAAGCTGACAGAAATTGTGTTAGCTTTTCAAAGGGGCCTCAATTATTAATATGAGTTGCCAACCTGCATCGCGGTAGGTATTGGTCTGGCGTAGGAGGAAAACTGCGAGTGCCTCATCGCAGTGAAATGTACCATTATGGGTCCCAATGGTCTGAAAAGCCCGTGATCAAATACGCGCTCGGAAAAGAACATAGTTGCAGACCTTGACCATTTTCGATCGCTTTGCTTCTGGCTGGTCTTCAATAGAACTGGTGGACATATATCTGCGTTGACAAGGTAAAAGAAGGGGTCGTATTCTGAGATAAGTACGTCTGGTCACATGGGAGGCTCGTGCTGTCTTTGAACTCGCAATTATTGAGAGTAGTGCTGGCATATGTAAGATGGTCTAGTTCTGTTTGGATCATAAACAATGTAGAGAGTATACAGTCTGGCTGCTTGTCGAACGAAAGGAAAGCTATTCGAGCAAAAGAATTGTCTGTCTCGTGAAACGAGTCCGTAGTATGATACTGAAAATGCAATGCTGAAAGGTATGTGAAAAATCCACTAAGATATAAGTAATACACCAGCAATAGCCGATGCAATTAGACAACCAACTATAGCGTTCCTGGCTAGTGTTGTTGCAGCAGCGATGTAGCTGTCATTAGGACCATAGACACCATTTGGACTAGACCCCCCTGGCGAAGGAGCTCCACCCCCACCACCGCCATTGACATTGGTAGGTGCAGTAGGAAGGATTTTTGATGATGTAGATGAGGATGAGGTAGAATTGCTGGTAGAATTGCCTGATGTCGTGTTTCCCGAGGGGGTAGCACCAATAACTGTGGTGATGACTTGTGACGCTACGACTGTAGTTGTTTGCCGGCCTTGTCCTAAGCCAATCGAAGTCGAGAGAATGGTCGTCGTGATTGTCCGAGAGCCGGTGTCTGAGGATGAAGAGCTGCCCGTATCGGACGAGTTCTAAAATTTGAAGGGTAAGGTTGATGATTACACGCCTAGGCGAATTCTTACCTGAGCGAGAACGAAGAGCGGCAGAAAAAAGAGCAACACTATTGCTCTCTGCGAGAACATTGGTCGTGGTGGTGGACAAAGGAAATGATCTTATATAATCCATTCTGGGTTAGAAGCTGACCTCGATGGAACCGAATTGCTCGCCGATATTACCTTCAACAATTCACCGTATTATAGCCCATATTTTCCCTTCAGTAGAACCATTACCACCAAATCTCATATCAAAACCTCTGTTGCAACGACACCATTTCCTGGGCCTCACTCCTGATAATGCCACTGAATATCTTGCTTGGCCATCTGCCAATCAATCACATGTCCTCCAGCTCCTGGAAACCCAGACGTTGCCTTACCCGGATGACCACCTGAGTGTCCAGTATACAGCTGACAGGGAGGACCTTCTTGCCCACGTTTGTATCACTCCGAACCTTCGTCTCCTGTTTCTTTGGGAGCCAGAAAACGGCTGGCGATATCACGATCTAGCCATCATGCCCTTTCTTCCCAACTCGTACGCAGATTTCAGCACGGCGTATTCTGTTTACACGCAAAACGACTTCCTGCCAGAGCAAATTGATGATCTGGAGGTATCTTGCGATAACGACGAAGATGCTTATTGGAATGCTTATGACCAGGGAGATGGCCTTCTGCATCGTCCTCCTGACCCCAAAACTTTGGAGGACTCAGAAGACGCATATTGGGCCCAATATTCATCTATTCAAGGTACTAGACCAACTCATCGCTTCATTTAGCTCTCACTGACCATGCCACAGGATCCGCTGATTCCACTGTGCCTTCACCATTGCCTGTGACGAAATTTCAGTCGGAGACCACCTCTGATTCACAGCCAGAACGAATCATAGTTCCACCAACAAATTTCCAGATACACCACGTAGACCTTTACAACCCACTCGAACCACCTACACCCGCAGCACTCTCACGTCGTTTGGAAGCACTCTCGAAGGAACCGGAATCTCTCTCCTCTCCACTCGTTGAGGAGTCGGAATCAGATTCGGATACTACATCTGCTCACCTACTCGACTTAAACGCTCCTTCCCCAAAAATATCATCAGACTTCCTGCAACTACCAGGAGACGAAACCATTGTTCACAATTCTACCTCCAATCCAAAAGATCCGGTTCAAGAAATTTTGCAAAATACTATCAGGAATCTCTACATGCTGTGGAAGTCAGGCAGACGGGATCAAGCCGTCGATCAGGACAAGGAGCTTTTCATGAGCACCGTCCAACATGCTCTGGAAGGGATTTGATGATGGGTTTGGCTTGTCAGTTTGAAGCATGACAGGAATCGAAGAACAGGTACAAAATTGTCCCCTTATGTTATCATGTTATGATGACGCAATCCCAATACAAGTATACCTTGCAAGCGCTCACTGAAATCCCGAAATGCCCCAATTCACTTCATTCGCAGCCATTGCAACCTGAGATTCTTGTAGTTAGATTTCAATTCGCTTGCCGAGAAGATCAAAACTTTGTTATCAGGTCATTGGAGTGATATTCGGGGAACCAATTGGTCTCATGATAGAAGTCAGGATTAACACGACGCTTAAGCTGAGCTATATTGTATGACACAATGCGGGATATCAATTCAATTACAAGTTTCAGAATCTCATCTCATTCATTACATAAAATACCCACAGCATATTATTCTACGAAGGGATGATATCAGGCAACTACTCGCAAAAGGATAACCACTGTGCTACGTCCCGATTCAAAATACTATGACAGCTGCTGAAATGGGGTATCAAACTACATACATGCAACAAAGCAAATGGCACATATAAATTCATGGCAGGTGAATGGGGTATTCTGACCGGTTGAGGCAAAGGAAGTCGGTGTTTTATTGTCCGGCTTGGACGTCTTTGACAGGGTTCTTGTCTTCCGCCATCTTGGATTCCTCAACTTTGTTATCCTCAATTTCGTCCTCGCTGTATTCCCTGACATCACTTTTTTCGTCGTCTTCCGATTCGATTTCATTGGCCTCAAGACCTTCATCTGTGTCGTCACGGACAGGTAATGGGGGTTGACCAGGGAGACGCTGAGAAAATGTTAATAGATATTGTTCAAGGATTGAAGAAGGACTGACTACCTTGAATGCAAACTTGCAGACGAGATATCCTTTGGGATTGTTGCCTTTTTCCTGCCAAGCCTAAGAAGCTTTGTTTCAAAGTAAATAGATCATTATTGCCAAACCTCTTACTTTTTCCACTCGATAGAGACCATCATAACGAAACCTAGAATCCGAATAATATCAAGCAGAGCTCTGCACAAGTAATACTGGTGATTACCCTTCAAAAGGCGCATACTTTGACTTGAGCTTGAAACCGCGAATAACTCGGACGGGGTTTTCAGTCTCGCAAGATCGCTACGATACTCACTATTGAACGTCACGACGGATGGTATGTGCGATGAGAACATACTAGCAACATCTTGTTGAACTAAAACATTGAAACTTGTTCAAATGCTCCCTTCGCCACGAAATAAAAGGACTCACTTTTTCGAAAGTTTGATCAGAGCTTTGAGGTGCTGTACGAAGCTAGAAGTATAGATATGTGATGTGGATGAGCAAAGTAGCGAAAGTAAGCACATACGTTCTTTGGCTTATCTTTAGTGCCTCTGAGATCTCTTCCCCCTTTAAATCGTGTTAGGAAGCGAGCCCGTGTGAACGTCTGCAGCACATACCCGATCCAGTATAAGTGCTGATATTAATATGTCAGAAGATTGCATGGTTCAAGGAAAGGGAAATGCATACAAAGCATATCCGAGATCAACGTCGTCGTCATAACCACCGCTGAGGGCGACGCTATGTGCACCTTTGGGACCACCTGATATACCACCTACCCACGGACTAAAGAAACGTGAGTTACCATACAATTGGATCGCTTGACAACATACGCGTGAACAGCATCTGCGCTGCAAGCGTCTCTCCTTTGCCACCATGTGCCAACCTCAATACCTGGAATATGCCCATACGTTTTTCTGACCATTCTTGTTATTGACGTGCATTGCTTTACTAGTTAAAAAGACCGACGGGTTATGTATTCGCTGTCCTCCTTCGCGTAAAAGTCCCTCATTCTCCAACCCAATGGCACGGGCTGCAAAACGGAGGGGTTTATCTGCAAGCTCTTTGGAGTAGTCAATAACCTTTCCCGCATTTCGAGAGCTTCTTCGAAGTCCGCCATCAGGGGCAGGACTGGATACAAGAGTATCAGAACTGGAACGTTGCAGCTTGGCAGGAGGCCTTTCATCTTCACTAACAGCAGTTTCAACAGCTTTCCTTTTTCTGGATACCTTGATATGCTTTTGTTTTGGTTCAAAGAGGGGCTGGTCGAGACCGAGCGATGCCAACAGTTCTTTGTTCTACGCGAACGGTCAAGTCCATAAAAAATAAATCAAACGATACATACCTTTTCAATATTTTGTTGCCTGACTCTCTCATACTCTGATACCATAGTTGTATCTAGAGGTAAGGAGGTCGTCTGTAACGTCACTAATTCGGGTTGAGTGTTGATTTTGAGTAACGACCGATATCACGTGCTCGCGTCAGGAATTAGGGAATTGATTGCGACGGTAAGGTGAACGAATCTGTGCTTTCCAAGCGTTTGGACTTAGGCTTGGCTCACATACAACAAGGACTGCAGCCTACATCAGATAAACCCAGATAGAATCCAGAACTGCATGTATTTCGTTAGTTCCAGAATTGTACACTCACAATGACCGACAACGCTCCGAGAAGTTTACGTTCGAATGCCTCCAGGTCTGAACGACCTGCTCCATACAGGAAGGATCAACCTGCTCCACGCAAGAAGGGTAAACCTGCGCCACGTCAACGTAGCCCACAAACCACACAAACTGGGATGGTGTACCTCCGAGTAAACCAGGGATCTCTCATGGTACTCACACCTCCAACCGCAAACCAGCCCAACCCTCAACCCCTTCCACCACCAAACACAACTGAGGTTTTAAACGTTATTGTTGCATCACTTCGGGATATGCAATCATACGCAGGTAACTCCGTTGACCGGCTGACTTATGCGGCAAGTCTGATACGCAGTACCTCACAGGTAACTCTGTCGACTGGCTGACTGAAATGGCCCGCCGGATGCTAGACCCAATGAGAAACGGTATCTTACACACGTTCCAGTCGCACACTGTCCAATACTGGTTGGCCAGGCCAAAGGACAATACATGGAGGGCAGTGCAAGCGGGAGAACCGCTGAGGGCCACGATTTACGAGTACTGTCGACCAAACCAGCAACTCATGCAGCCTACACGGATAAGCCTGCGTAACGCTAAGTCATTGACAACTGCCACTACGCAAAATCAGTCGGCTGCGTTTCGCACCGCACTCTCTGCTCGCCATCCAGCTTGTATCATTTCAGGAAATCCAGTTCCGGAACTTTTGACCGCATCTCACTTAATGCCAAAACGCCTTGGGGATGCGGCAATCCAATCGGTTTTCACAACTTTCACTGGTCTCA
>QDKV01004580.1_pt1 | contig 10499 bp, 9 predicted proteins | sample 1861101 | NCBI WGS metagenome assembly QDKV01 (sample SAMN04275158, study PRJNA302643) | Fungus metagenome, whole genome shotgun sequencing project. | isolation source: fruitbody | host: Mallocybe terrigena | place: Sweden | collected 2013 | reverse complement strand
CTTGGCTCGGTACGGGTGTCTTTTGCAGAAATTACTAATTAATTACAAAATAAATCGAAAAGGAGGAGAGGAGAGGAAGGAGAGTTCAACGTGTCTCCTGTCAAATCTGTTCAGCCTTGACACATGGTTAGTCACCCTAGTTTGTTCCTGTACCATGTGGACGATGTGTTCGCTTCAAATTTCTGACCTTTTTACCGTTTTTGGCGCTGTCAACCTGTTGCCTGTCGTATTTTTACCCATTTCGGCTGTCAACCCATGGTACCATCTTACAAATTGACACGAGAATCTGGTACCGGATAGATAACGGTTGATGTACAGCAGATTATCACATAGATAATGAACGTTACAATTTATCAAATAGGAGATAATGATATTATAGATTATAAATTATTACTTTTTTCGAGCTCTCGTCCTCCGTCCACTAAGTGGCACCTCGTAACATTTTTTTTCCGGCTTATCACTATCCCGCTCGACACAATCCTTTTGCCCACAATCTTGACATACTTTTTCACACCATGTCCGCCTCTGCAATGGAGACTCACGACTCGGAGGATGCTGGCATCTTCTCAACAATCTGAACATTTACGTGTGGACTCAAATTCGTCACCTGCAGTGGCACCCGATGGCAACCGACTGAGACAAGGGGGTACGAGAAGATGTCAACGAGTTCTTGCAAAAATTGTAATAATATAATAGTGTGGCTAGATTATGTAATGGTACCGGTGCCCGTACCAGCAACTGACACCGGTAACGAGCCCAAAAATTTAAATCCGAGGTCAAAAAATAGTGTGTGATGCGTGACAGCCGAATTGATCAAAATGGTAGCCATTGGTACTATTGTATTATGCTACACTGCATCTTATATTTCAAAAAATTGTCATAATCAAAACATTGTCTATTTAACAATCCTCAGGGAACTGATTTTTTAAATAATGTTTTGTTCTCTTTCTGAAGTAGATTTCCTTATTTGATTCTTCCAATGTCACAATTTGGAGAGTCACTACACGTGACGTTAAAGGGAAAGTGGACTTAGGGGTCGGGGTCCTCACATCGTCAGCGAGCCACGCAGTCATCAAGTCGGACGATTTTATCGACAGCATCATTGATTACATTTTTCCTATTCACCATTGCTTCACCTAAACATATTAAAGTGAACTTCTATCATGTTTTGCGGGATCTTCGACGTCCCAGAATTTCCGACGCTTCGTCGCATAAAACCACTTCCTAAGCGGCGACGTACCTCAGGTCCTGAAAATAGTGAACCATTTTCGCCGATCACATCGACATCTCAGAATATTTCACCCGCAATTCTACAGACTCTTTCACAACAACAGTGGCAACAACCGACTCTGTCGCCTTTGGATACCCTAAATTCGAACATCGCAGCTGACGAGCTTCTTCCACATGCCGACAATCTTTCAACGCGGATGGCACTGCAAAACTACTACCTACCCATTCTAGGAAATGTACAACATTTCCTAGCTGACCAAGGCAGGGGTAATGGAAACGATTCTGGTAGTACTCTGGCAGGGGCAGCAGCGCTGGCTGCTGTTACTGGTGACAGTGGGAATATACTGTCACCTCTGGCAGACTTGGAGTCAATCGAGTTTGGGGTGCATTTGGCTGCTGCTGCCGCCGCCGCCGTTGCTGCCGGTGTACCTATGAGTGGGCTTGGAAACCTTGGGATGGGGTTAGCTAACATGAACATGGGTATGGGTATGGGAGACATCACGAGTCCTATGACTGGTGCGGGAAAGGTGGATTCCGGAGAGGCCGAAAGAAGTAGTCCTTCGTTGCAGGCCAGTAACGCACCACTCAGCGTGATAAGAGAAGCAGGCACACACCCTGGATGTCAAGAGGAGGGGAGTATACGAGGGCAAGATGAATATGTTGATCAGGTTTTTCAACCCGGAAATACGAAGAAAAGAAAAGTGCCTGCTAACGTAGGAGGCTCCCCAAGAGGAACTGGGAACACGAGTGACATTGTGAGACCAGCAAGTCCATCATTGTCCTACCTGGACGAAGAGGGCCTCGACGGTCATTCAGGTGTCGCTGCTGCGGAAGGTATACCGCAAAGCGATGGAAACGGAGACCAAGACAGAGGCAGAGACAGAGACTACGACTCGACATCGTCGCCCCCTCCCGCCTACCCACCTCTGCCCTTCCCCGGTCAGATGTCAATGCTAAAGCAGAGGAAAGGGAAATTGACTGCTGTCACCTTCGCTGGTTTGCAACACAAGGAAATGTTAAAGGTCAGGAAAAGGCAGCTCGCGTCAGTCATGGGTTCTCTCTCGTTTGGTGATACATTGGCACTCGATCAAGCTTTGTCCGTCAATTATTCCTTGGCCAGCCGAGCAGCGGGTAACAAAGGCGAACGATTAAAAATCCGAAAATCAACAAGGAGGGCAGTACGACTGACGCGCATAGTGAAAGCGGTGTTGGAAACACCAGAAAGAAAAAATCGACACCCAGATGCGGTCCCTTTTCCTACGTCTGACTTTGTGTTCAAGTGCTCGTGTGACAGTGAGTACCTCTCATATTCCTATGTGATGCCTCCTCCACACATAATAATCAAGGGTGTCAGATTTACCTCTGCTCATTAATTTGTCTGGGGAGTTATCTGCTCCCATTTTTTTCTCTCGCTCCATTGGACATTTCTGTCCTCGCTTAAAGCGGATAACTGCTACTTCATCTCCATTGCGTCTACGTTGCCTAACTTGCCTTTATCAGCCGCCGAACGCTCAATTACCACCAAGGAAGAAGTAGCAACGTTACAAAGACGCCTCGACTCTGAGCTGCAACGACGAGCAACATCAGCATCAAATGTTGCTGCATCCGGTGGAGATAGCAAAGTACAGCGTAAGGGTGGCCGGGCAAAACGGGAGCGTCGAGAACGGGAACGTGAGAGAGCTGCGAAGGCGGAAAGGCATAAGAAAGCCAACGCTAGCACTGATGCCGGTGAACAAGCGCCTGAATCTCTCGAGTCCAAAAATGTTTTTTCTGCCATTGGGTCGGGCACGTCGAGTTCTGTGGGTGTTGAAACAGGAGGAAAATCGGGTAAAGCGAAGAATGGAAAGAAGAAGCGATCCGCACTTGCCAATGCTTCCAACCCTCATCATCTCAGGAATTATGTACCCTCTCGACTACCTCACTCAGGACCGCCTGACGGTGTACCCGGGCAACACGGCGCTGTCAGCCTTTGGCCGCTTCCAATGCGGTTCTTAGCAGCTGAGGTTCCTTCACGAACGCAGGAAAGCGGTAAGAAGAGGCCCCCACCAAGTACTCCACTTGCACAAGTTACTCAACCGACTGAGGAATGGATATGTGCGTTCTGCGAATACGACCTATTCTATGGAAATGAAGACGCGTATCGAAGAGCTGTGAGGAACAGAAAGAAGATCCTGAGGAGAAGGAATAGAGCGGCCGAAAGGGCAGCCGCAGCTGCGAGTGGTACTGTTGGAACTAGCGCAGCAAAGGTTGCTCCCTCACAACTTCAAGATGAGGATTACGATGGGCACGAGAGAAATAAAATGTCCGGACATGGGGATGCAGCAATTCAGCGGAGCGTTCAGTGGAAGGGAAGTACAGATAAAGAGCCAACAGCTTATGGGTAAATAAAAAAAGCATCTTGCAACGAGCTTTCCAAAGGTCTTCATCGTTCTACTAGGCTGAACTTTAATTACTTTGCTCTCTTTGATTAGATTTCTCTCTCTCTCTCGTGGAATTCTTCTTTCATATCTAGTACACTCTTGTTTACAACAGCATTCCGTCGCTCGCTCATACAGACAATTATCGTATTTCAATCCCTTACGTTTCAAAATTCCCCAATCCAGCAGATTTGTTTCCGTATGACCTGGATCATCATTTTAAAATAAAAGCGGTATAGGCGGGCCGTGCACCTGCCAGTGCCATGCATTCAAGTGGCGAGAGCACGTCCGACAGAACATCGATCTCCGCTGCCTCGAGCCCTGTTTTCGGACAGTTATACGGTTGTCGCGTATAACAAGAAGCCGTGAAGTAGGCACCCTGCATTACGATCAACGCTACCGCCCGACGTCGCATATCCTATTCATTTACACTGGGCAGAAGTACGATAGGGCGTTGAAGTTTGTATAATTGTAAATTCTGGTCGCCAAGTGTGTAAATTCGTTCGCATTTCCCAAACTCAATTTATTGAAATGGTGATGGTGCATCAATTCTTTGCCCATGCTCTTTCCGTCCCTAGGTCCGTTTCCGCGTCATCGACGAGTTTTGGGTGTTTCTTGTTTCACGGTCTGATTGTTCCTAGGTAAGGTCGCCCTGTGTCGTTTATGCGGAGAATCTGGCTATTGTTGAACGCAATTCTTTTGCGATAAGCATAATTTTCTGTTCTTGACGTTCGCGGAAAACGACGTGCGTGGAAGTGGGACAGGGACAATCTTGCAGTGCAGGACCCTGCCAATGTTGCCTCGCAGCTTTGCGGACGTTTCTATTCGAACAACCCACGTAGGCAGGGTCGTCATGATGCTTAAAAGGGGCAGCTTGTCCAGTTGTCCAAAGCTGCATGTCAAGCGTTAATTTTACCAATTCATTTTCGCATTCTGACAAGGCTGGAATAACGAAATAAAGTATATTTCCGTTCTCCACCTTACATGCAGCCCCCTTCGTCTTTGGCGTCATCAGATCAATTCACTTTCATCTTGTATCCAACTTGATTAGCTGTTTGCTTGGGTCGATTCACTCACATGCCCTTCTCCCTGTCGCTTTAGCTCTCCCGCCACCCAACGAGTGTTATCAAGATTGTAACTCCTAGATCCTATTGGTTTTTCGTTTGCAGTTCAGCCAGCTCGACCTAGTCACGGCTTTTGGTCCTGGTGAAGAAACCCCGCTGCTGCTGCCAAAAAAGAAAACGTCAGCAGAAAGCAAGAAAATTTGACTTTTCCATGCCTTCGGACGGCCGATATTCGATGTACCCTTACAACCCTTATCCTTCCTACCCTGCTGGGCATCCACCTACCGCATCAGCAAATCACGCCGCCCATAGTCAGACGCCGCATGCTTCTCATTCGCATCCAACGATGCCACCGCTCTCATCCTCGTCTTACGATCACCAGCAACAGCCACCTGTTCTGCATGCACCGCCTCTTCGCCATGCGCGTTCCTCAACATCATCCTCCCATTCACAGTCTCCGCACTATCCCCAACAACATACGTCTTCGTCTTCTGGGGGATATGGGCACCCCTCGTCCGCCTATGCTAATACGCCTCCATCCCAGGCTTCTTCTGCCTCCCCGTCGGCATATTCTATACACATTCCCCACCATCCGCAATCTCAACCTCAGCAACCATGGTCTCCTCCACCGCATCAAACTCTCAACACATCTACGTCAACCGATTCGAATGGTAATTGGACATACTCTTCGCAATCGCACCATGCACCACATTCGTCAGGCAGCAATATACCGTCACATCATCCAACATCATCCTATGGCCCTCCATCGTCGTCGTCCTCAACACTTCCAACCCACGAACACCCACCCCCCTCATCCAGTACTTCTTCCAGACAGATAGATTTTTCTCAGTCGATCACGTCTGCCAGTTCAAATGTAAACTACCAACCACAGGCCCACCGATTTCCCATGTCGTCGACTTCTGGAAACTATGGCATTACAGGAGGTTCATCAACCTCGACAACTCGCAGAGCGCCTTTATCTATTGGCCTAACTTCATCATCATCTTCCGTAGATGACAGACAAAAGCATGGAAACCAGCAACCTACTGCACCATTGCCAACCACGGCAACGCCGACGCAGCTCCAGCACCACCCTCAACCACCACAATATGCCTCTTATGCCTCATCATCGACTCACAATCGGAGCTATCCATCACAGTCTTACGGGCAGACTTCTGGCCAGATTTATGGTCAGCCTCAGCCTCAATTGCAGTCCTATCCACCATCGTCCTCTCAGCCAGCTTCTTCAACTCCAACACTTTTCCAACCTCAACCACTTCCTTCAAGTACTTCACCTCCCCAGCCGCAATACAGCTCCTCATCCCTCTCCTCTGGAACACCTGTTGTGGATACGGTAGAAATGCAGTATCGTCAGCAGATGCCGCAACACCAACAGGTACAGCGACTATCTCAACAGCAACCAAGGCCACGTCAAGAGCCCATTGTACCACCTGCCCAGGTGACAATCAAAAGGCGGCGCGGGGGGAAAGAGAGTCCTGCGACCATTCCTGTTGGCTCACAAACTGTGCCAGTGGCAGGTGGGAGCAACAACATATCTACACTGATGAACAATGCTCCAGTGTCTCTACCGGTATCTCAATCGGCACTACCTCCCACTTCTGGCAGCGCGCCCCCGCCGCAATCCTACCAACAACCACGTCAGTATCAACACCCTCACGCACCACCGCCTACACAACACCCACACACACCTCAGTACTTGCCCCCAACTTCTCGCCAACAACAACAACAACACCCCACCCACACATCGTATACCAATCAAAGTCAGCAGCCTGCCTCTGTTCTGACCCAGGCGCATATGTCGTCATCGAGTCTGAGTGGTTATAACAGGGAATTGCCTTCAGGCTTGGTCGGACCCGGTGGCGCTGGAACAACGACGTCGACACAACACCAAAGTCCTTCCGTGGCTCCGACGGCAGTTACAAGTGGAAGTTCAAACTTGTCCGGCTCGATAACAGATCCTAGTATGTTGGATTTCACAAGGGTGGGTATTGCTATAATCATTTGTTCAGGGCGTCAGGATCATGTCTTTCGGAACATGGTCTTTTCCTTTTTCATTTTTTTCCTCATCCGAATTTCTCATAACTGCGTGCTAAACGTCATTTTCTGTAGCTTTTGCGATCATATGGTGCTATTCTGGACTCAGCAGATATCATTTCCAACGACTCCAGCAGCCATGGACGTCCCGTTTCGTCGTCATCCTCGTTGACTGGAGGGCAAAGCACCGATGGAGGGATTTCACATGAAGCGATGCACGCGATGCATTTGAATGCTACATACGGCATGCAGATGCTTGACGCAGCTCTAAAACTCGTTCGTGGCGACTCACCATCTGGATCAGTCTCAGGGCCATCGCCAGGCAGCACTACGTCAGCAATGGGCATCGGGCACAGTATTCCTAGCCCCCCGAGCAAGTCTACCACGTCCAGTTCCTTGGCTGGGGCGGTGACGCCGTCCCAGGAAGCGGCAGTGCCATCCGCAACTTCGTCGTCGTCCGTTCATAATACTTCGCCAAAGGCTGGTAAGGAAGTCGTGGGTATCAGGGTAATAGAAGATGGGCCCATGAAGAAGCCAGAAAATAAAGAGAACGGACCCAAGAGTGGGGATCGTAAGAGGCAGGTCGGTAGTTTCTTTTGTTTTTTTTTTTTTTTACGCTATGAATAACCCGAAAAATTATATTTTCATCTTTCTTATTCGTCTGTGCGATGTACATGCCTTTTTCAGAAAACGTCTGAAGATGGCCAGCATGACGGACAGACATGTCTGGGGTGCGGTGCGACGTCAACTCCAGAATGGCGTCGAGGTCCACTAGGTACGTATTGAATACATTTACATCCTTCTTCAACCTGTTTACCCTCCGGCGTAATAGGTCCTAGAACACTATGCAATGCTTGTGGTCTCGTTTATGCAAAAATGGTCTGTCTCTTTTTGTGTTTACGAATTCAGGCCTATATAAACAACAACTCTTGGTCGTTTTAGATTAAAAAACGCTACAACAACAAACCACCCGGGACCAAGAAAGCTGGTGGTGGTGGTGGTAGCAAAACCAGCGGAAACACGACCCAAATTTTAGGTGGTGCCATGGGTGGGCAGATGCACATCATCGCACCCGAAGAATCTGCGGATGAGGGTAGTGGGGCCGAGTCTTATGCCACATCGCAAGAACGGAAAAGTGACATGCTAGAATGAAGAAAAAAGACAGGAAAGTTCTTTGTTCTCTGTCCTTTGTCCTGATTTGGGGGGGGAGAAGGGATATTTATTTCGACTGGGATTTTTTTTGGCGTCTTGGTTTTAATTTTTTTTAATTTTTTTTTTCCTTCAAGTTTTTTGTTCTTGTTTGTTGTTTTTAATCTTGTCATTGTTCACCTATTACTTCATAATGAAACAATCTCTTCTTGCTGTGAATGTTCCTTCTCTTTCTTTTTCTCTGCTTTATGCCATACATAGATTTTTTTTGGTCTTTTTTTGCACTTTTGAACTTACATGCCGTCACGGGGCCCATCCGGGAGTCCCAGTTGTTTCAAAACAACAACCAAAAAAAAGCTGAACACTTTTTTTTTTTCGCTGCCTCTCAGAGCAACATATGTCTTTCTTTTTTTCTTTTCGTAATTGCTGTCGAGGTACCTTCATTGTATCACGTAATTTACATACTATTTCTCTTGGATATGATGCAAGGGTGTGGGGGAGGGATTTATACTTTTGCCACACTTGAAACACATGGCTGTGGCAAGGTGCCACGCTTGAACGACGACCGTTTGTCATTTTAAACACGGTCTATTTTCATATAATATATACTTGCCAGTCCGCATTGTCAGAAATTCGTAGCTGCTCAAATAAGTTTCGCGTATAGCTTTGCCTCGAAAAAACTCGTCTTTCCAAAAACAAGAATCTCCAGGGTATTATTACATTGAGTGTAGATATATATATCTCCTTTTTCTAATTAGATAAAATTATCCTCAAAGCGTTGATTGTTGAATCAACCCCCAAAGTTTTTCTTGACAGATGAATCAGCAAGCGCTTCGGGTGTGTGTGTGTACCCAAGAACAAGGTGCTCGTTTTATTAACCACGAATTTCCCGTTCGGGTGGATCGTGTTGCTGATCGTCGTCGGTGCCGACGCCCCCTCTGCGCAATACAAAACGTGCTCTGTTGCCAAAAAATCCCTCATGTCCCCAACCCACCGCGCCGGGCCATCATCCTTGATCTAGCCCTCTCCATGCTCTCCCTCAGCTCAGGGCTCTCAAACGACGCCGGGTCCTCGGCGTTCAGGTTCTGCAGTGACGTTGTTGAATGAGACGTGGGCAGCAGGCGCGTAGTGTCGCTGTCGGGTCCGAAACTTGAATATGAATGGGTGGTAGGCACCGATATCGAGCTGGGGAACGTGCTTGGGCCACGTGGAGAGGAAAGTGTGTATGTCGAAGTAGGACCAGAACCAAGGTTAAGGGCCTTTGGTCTCTTTGCGTGTCTCACTGACCCGGACCGTGAGCGTGAAGGCGCCTCCTCTTCTTCCCACATGCCACTCCCATCATCCACCTCATCCTCCTTTGCATCCGACATGACCACGACCTGCGCGTTCAACGCCTTCTTCCCTTGCTCGATGAGCATGCTGAGCTTATCCCCGATCCAATCCATCTTGTCCTCCACCTCGTCTTGCTCTCGATGGGGGTCCCTTTCAAGCTCGGGCGCTGTTGAGAAACCAGGATCGGATAGTGATGAAGTAGGGTGGTGGTGGTGGTGGTGGTGACCCTTTTTTCGCCGAGCACATGCGACGGGTCGTTTGGGCTGCTTTGGCCGAGGTTTCTTGCCTGACCGAGGTGTGGTGGGGATAGCGCGTTGGTCAGATTTTTTTTCGGAATGAGGGGGGAACTCGTAAGGCGGAGGAGGAGCAAGTAGATGGTCGTGCTCGGGCTCGGGATCTGAAAATAATGTAGTTTCGCTTTGTTCTTGTTGGGACTTGCCGCGGTCTCTCCATCTAGAACAAGGGGTAAGAGATGGAAGGATCGGTGATTGAAAGTGGAGAGCTCACAAACGGTATACGGTAAGTCCGACTGCGCCTCCGATCAAGGCTGCATTAACGGCTGTGGATATGATAGTACCAGCTAAACCACGACGTTTCTTGAGGGGCGGTGAATCTATGTGAACAAGGAGGACAAGACGGGAAGAGGTTATTGAGGTGAGCATCGTTGTGTTGGGCATGTTGTTTTAAAAAACAAGGACGAAAGAACGAATGAAATAAGCAAAGAACCGTTCAACGGTAGGAACGCTAGCGCACAGTGAAAAGTAGGTCGATGTGAAATGCGAAAGATGGGATGAAACCAGCTATCTTTTTATTATGACCTGCGCGTGTTAGAAACGAGTGCCAAACACGTGTGTGCACTGCGACCTGCAATGAACGAGGCCAACACGAGGCTGGTGATGACGAGTGCTCACCTTCATCGTACTGATCGTTTGATGGAAGATGAGGATTCGATGTTCCAGATAAGGCTGAACCCATTACTAGACTCTGGGTGTCTAGATAACCAGTTGTGGCGGTAAGAGTTGTCGTTGATCTGCTTGGTTCAGCGAGAGAGGGCTGCCAGCCACGTTTGCGAGAGAGAGGAGTGGGTGTCGGTGACGGTGAAGGCGGGGGTCTGTCAAGGTGAGGCTGTGATAATGCGCCGACATTAGGGGAGAATGGGTTTATTATCCCTGGGACATTAAAAATGAAAGTGAATGGGAAAGGCATCTCGGAAGATGACAGTTTGAATTTATGTTTACATATGTAATAATAT
>QDKV01004581.1_pt1 | contig 10532 bp, 17 predicted proteins | sample 1861101 | NCBI WGS metagenome assembly QDKV01 (sample SAMN04275158, study PRJNA302643) | Fungus metagenome, whole genome shotgun sequencing project. | isolation source: fruitbody | host: Mallocybe terrigena | place: Sweden | collected 2013 | reverse complement strand
GCAGCCATACCTAAAAAAAACTCTGTCAGAACAGATAGAATAAAAGAATAATTAAAAAATTACCGGGGCACAAGCGATGCTGAACGTTGTTTGTGCCCCAATCTAACCATGCAGGGAGAGGGAGGTGGCAGCGAGAGACGGCGTAAATATGTCGTTGCCTGCCCTTGGTGGTGACATGGTGTGGTCGCGGTGCGTGGTGATGGTGGTGTGGTGTGATGTTGGTCGCAGGGAGGGGTGGTGGTGAATGGAAATCACCCTCTGTCGCGTCGAAACGCGAGACGGAGGTGGTGGTGGGTGGACAAACCCTCTGGCTTGCATTTCGGGCAAGGGAGGGGTGGTGGTGGATGGAAATCACCCTCCGTCGCATCGAAACACGAGACGGAGGTGTGATGGTGATGTGGTGTTGGTGTCGTCGTTGCCGCCGCGTCACGGTGTGGTGATGGTAGTGGTGTTAGTGGTGGTCGCAGTGGTGGTGACATGGTGGTGGTGTCGTCGTTACTGCCGCGTCACGATGGTGGTGACGAGGTGTGATGGTGTTGTCGTTCCCGCCACGTCACGGTGTGGCGGTGGTCGCGGCGTGTGGTGGTCGCGGCGTGTGTGGTGTTGAAGGGCTGTAGCCCATGAATGGAAGTCAGTAGAGACAAAGTTTTAAAAAAAGTCGTACCATCAGGAGTGAGCTCGGCAGCCCATACTATCTTCGTCGTCGTTGCGTCGTGTTGTCGTGTTGTCAAGGCGGCGGGTTCTCGGGATGGTTAAAGTGAGGAACTTAGACGAAGAACTTAGACGAAGAACTAAGTTAGCAAGTTCAACACGCACATGAATAAGTCACGTGCATGTTGAAGGCGACTCGCATCAATGATGAGTGCTGAGCGTGACCACTGAGCCGAATTGGGTAACCTAGTATATTCCTGCCTTACAAATTATATTCTTTACTTTTAAATATACTTTTATTCCTTTTGGATTTCCTTAGACAAGATATTTTTGACTTTTCCTGTACTTAAACTACTTTGCTGCCTTTGGCAAATTCTGCAAAAGTACATGAAAAGGAAAGAAAGGCAATTAAGGGGAAAAAAGCGTGATAAGTTCTTCAAAAGGCAATTGCAGTTTTCCTGATGTTGCGGGTCGGGCATGCTGGATTTAACTCGAAGCGATGCAACAGAGCGGTTATAAAACCAGATGAAGTCAAGGAATGTTGTATTTGAGGACACTGGAGAAGGGTCAGAACAACGAGGCGCTGGTGAAGGGTGATTGTACTGATCCGAGTCACAGAAACGAGGGTATGTGCACCATGCATCATAATAGCGACTGGGGAGGAAGGCAGTGCCTTCTGGATCTTCAGATGGGTCCATGGGCAGTGAGTCCTGCGAAGAAAACGACGCCATCCGATTCTGGAATGTCTTGTAAGGAATGTAGTATCATAAACCAAATCGGCGTAACTTACCCTTCTGCTGCGGGTCAGCGGCGTTGGTTTTCGGAAGTGCTAACATCAGCAAAATTTGGATGTTTTGTAGTTGTATCTCCGACAACTTTGTGGCAGTGTTTCATGATCTTGTAAAGCATTACGTAGACTCAATACTCTGGTATTTAGGTTATCAGGCAATGTTATGTAGGATCAGGGTGGCCATAGTCTACAACCAATGATAAGTGTGGTGGGGGTCATGTCATTCATATCTCAGTATGCCCTGTTTGCCGTCTATCATGTTAGGAGTAAGTTTTATTCTTCCCGATTAATTCAATATCATAAGCTTTTTAGTTTAGGGAATTATGAAAGGTGCGGCGCGGCGACTATCTTTAGTCAATAATTTAATTGGTATTTTAGAGCCAAATAATTTATTGTAGCATGGGCGTTTGGATACCAAAATGTTGGGATCTTTCACTTATGGACGATGATTGGGCTCTGACCAGTGAAGGGGAGGGTTCTGGGACTGGGGAGGATGGTGAAGAGCCCGTTCGCACTAGAATAGATGCTTAAATCGGTTAACGCTATTATCATGCTGTTCAATGGATGTGCCTATTAAATTCCATACGTAAATTTCAGGGGAACGTGGGGAGATTTAAAGGGGCGCAAAGACGGAGATATATTATAACTTGTTGCCATTAACTGCCCCAAGAGGCTCTTCTCTTCCAAACTCCTATGTTGCCCAATCATGTCGTCCGGGACATGGACCAGTTTCGAGTTCGTATCGTTCTCTGTTCACATTCTGACGACTGATATCATTGGCTTATCCAGCCAGACCCTTACACGTACGAATGCCTTAGCCAGCCAGGTCCACCGTCTCTCTTTGCTCAGGTCATAATGGAACAAAATGAACTATTTTATGCCACATTTCCCAAAGCAAGAAGAGCCGATGAGGAACGGCAACAGGAACGGGAACAATTGCTCACCAAATACTGGCAAAAACTGGAATACTACTATGGGCTACCTAAGTTTGGCTCACCATTCTTTCCAAGGGATATTGGTGAGGGAGGATGCTATCACGATCCTGCCAGGCTATGTAGAATACTCTGCGGATGAGTCTTACTCGTCGTTTGCATCCTTCTCCCGCTTTTCTACCACTGTAATTAAATCTACCCTTTCCTGATATCATCTAATGCTTTTTGGTAGGCTGCCCATGTTGGTCCATCGCATTCACCGGCCTCTCTTGGAGATATGTCAGCGGTTGGATTGAATATCTTCAACCACCGCAAGATACCTTCCAATCGCTGGCGCACATACTAGGCCTTCGTTCTGTGGCAAATACCCTATCACCACCAAACTCATATGACCACCTTACAGATTCAAGCACAACGAGATCTTTCCGGGTTGAGATAGGTTATCCTGGGATCTTGCATCGGGCAAGAACCCCGCAAGTTTCTATATGGACTCCGCAGGAACGTGATCAAGGCCACCAACCAAGCTTCCTACCAACCCCCATATCCTCTCACCCATCCAAAACAGACAAATCTCCGGGCGGGGTTATCTTGGAGATGGAACCCGCGAGAAGGTGCAATGCGTTTGAGTCGGCTACCTACAAACAAACGCCAGGTGGAAAAGAAACCTCCACTTGCATGTCTCTTTCGCAAAATCGCCTGCGGGGCACCATTGCCCAGCAGTCTTGACAAAACATGCAAGTAAGTGATCTGTAGGGTCCTTTCTGTTTTTGTGATGTCTGCTCATCAGTTAATTTTTATATTTGATCAGCCAATGCCAGCGACGATCGTTGCCGTGCCATTACCCCACTGGGAGCCGTCGTGGCATGAGGAAAAAAAGGCTGCGGAAGGAACTAAGGATGTGACTGATCAAACCTTGCCTGGAGAGGGTGTTCTTACACCGTGATTATCTTTCGTTTGATTCATGCTTTCCTTCTTTGCGATCGTTTCTTGTATTCCTGTGGGTACCTGTGTTTTTATCTGTCTCACTACTGCTTTTCAAGTGTGCTTTCCTGTTTGGCAGCTTGACCGTTATGTCGCTGTCTCATGTCATTCATACACATTCCCTATCTTGTAACCTTGATAACGATATCTGTACTTATCAATCTAAATCTATTGCATCTGTCGTCAATACAATCGAATCAATTCCATTGCGCTCTAGCCTACCTGGAGACCTTGCCTAGCATGGATCTCTTTTCTCTGATTTTTTTGGCGAGGGCTTGCATGTCAGCACCGAAAAGAGCCGGAACACCATTTTCTTTCAGCCACGCAGACAGTGAAATTTTTGAAAGGAAGTGCGAGAAGTCTTCCGAATAATAACCAACATTGAGAGCAGAAACATGAATACGAGAGGATTCAAATTCAACGGGTAGTTCGCCTAATGAGTTCTGTGAGGTGCGTTCAGGAACGCCGTAGCTGCCGATGTCCGTCATGGATTCTGTGTAACAGACCATACCTGGTTTGGAAGACGCATTCGCCGGAAACACTTTTCGCCTCCCCAAAGCTGATGCCGCGGTAGGCTGAGCTGTCCGCAAGTTCCAAAACTCCATCTAACCAATCCGTGCTACAGTCAGATAAAGATCCAGTGACGATCGGAGAAACAGGAAAATTGGTGAAGCCATCATTCCAGACTCGCTGGACTCCGACCAATGGCAATACCATCAAGGAAGGAATTGTCATTTAGCTCAAGGTTAGTGCGTAGTCGTCCTTCCTCTCCACTTGGACCTTCTTGCCTTCCGATCTTCGACAACACCATGGACAAGTTCGTAATATTGGAAAGCGCTTCCTTAGGCAAAAATAAATTGGGGTTTTTTATTACGTTCCTTGAGGGAAAGAGTGGGGCGAGTACCGTTGCACCATGGCCGAGACATCTGGGTCTTTTTGAATGGCGGTGACGGCGCTAACGAATCCCGCCCTCACCGTTGAGGGCATCATCCCAGCAACCATGGTTGGAGGCTCTAGAAGACGAGAGAATGGCGTATCGAAGTTTCCCGTCGCTGTGAGGTATCAAGTACGAACAAGTTTTGGAGACCGCCTCTTATTCCACCACTCCTTGTATGTAATGCCGGATGAGCTATAAAGCCCTGTATCGCCCTTCTGTCCAACAACAATAACTCGAATTCTTTGTCCATCAAAATTTCTTGCTGTCATGGGCTCAATTCCGCTTAGACTTCCAGGGCCGAAATCAATGGCGTGAGTTACGGCTTCAGAGAAGTTGGTCGCCTTCGTCCAGTGGATAGGCAACGAAAAGATTTGCTCGCAAAGCGAGCGCGTCAAGGATGATTTTATCTTGCGCAGATCAAATCCTGTCACAACCACGCCCATATATGCGTCCCAGAGAGAACCAAGACTGTACTCACCATTTTCCGTGCTGTAAACGGGGATCTTAGGTCCGCCGCCTCCCACAACTCCTCGTCTTCAAGGTTTTCCTCCACAACAGCGTCCGTAACACCAGAGATATAATTGCTGTGGTAAGGCACTCAGCAACCAAAAACCTGACCGAAAAAACAGGCTTGCGTTGTGAGAAGGGAATCTCGCTCTGGTCAAGACCGCTCGATGCTTTAACCTTTCTCAGACTAGTTAAAAGGCCGAAGAGTGCTTTTGGTGGGCCGGTGACAACAAATGCCTTAGATCCAATATGAAGGGAAATTTGAAGCTACGAAATGCCAGGCAAATGCTTGGTCACGTTAGTGATATGCACTTCGAGATCTTTCAGGGCCAAACCGGCGACGGAAAGCATCGGGTTGGGCGTCCCTTCTCCGCCTTTAATTGAATCTTGCACAAAGCTTGGCTCCAAGGTAGTAATTGAGAATGCCTGTCGACCGCGTAAACCACAATAGAAGAGCCTCCTAAGAGCCTTGTGTGCGTTCTGTGTGAATTCTTTGAAGGTTGAAGAAGCGGTGCAGAGATGATTCCTTGTGAATATCCCGTCGCACCGCCGACGTTCGATGGCCCATAGTAAGTACAAGAGTGAGTAAAAGATGGACTATCCAGAGTATTCCTCCCACAAGGAGCTAGAGATTTCGAAGCACGTTGTGTTGTTGGTTGGAACCATCGTCTTCGACATAAGTTACGAGTCCCCCTAAGGGGATTCGTTCCTTTATCCGGATGATGCAGGTGGATGACCCCCCAAAACGCTCTGTTTGCCTCTCGTAGAGAGCGTGTGGACCAGTAGACAGAAATCGCTACAACCTTTGTGTAAGAGGACAATTTCAGGAGATACTGATAGACAAAGCTACCGGCGCAGAGATCCCGATCCTCAGAGAGAACGTGGTCTTGACTGGTGTCCGCGATATACCACGGATCGGTGTCAAGAAAACCTGAGCCAGTCATAACTCGGAGGAGCCGTAGAAGGGGTTTGACTTGAATAGGAAATCGAGACGGGGCTACATCGAAAATGGCTCGTCTTGCGATACTATGTTGCCTATCGGCTCGCCAGAATTGATTGCAGATCCCAGCGACCGAATAACCCTCACTACGGCCGTAAAGAGCAATCCAAATTTCCAAGAATGACTCAAAATCGGGAAGAAATTCCACAGGTTGCAGTTCGACGAGAGCAATGACAAGTCCTGATCATGTCCTTTCAGCATATAGATCTTGGGGATAAAGAGTAATATTTTACCTTTCAAGACGGATCTGTAGGCTTGTCTCCACGCAAACGCGGTCACAAAAAGAGGAGACTGAATCCAAAGGCGCTCCGGGAGCTCTAACAACGCGGCCCGACACGCTTTCACCATTTGTACGTGTAGGGGTTCCCTTTCCTTCAAATATGACCGACTTAACGACCGGTTAAGGGAACCAAGGAACGAGGAAAATGAATTTGGAATATCCGAATACACTTCTGCACAGAGAATCATACGTCCAGGTCAGAAAAGTCACGCTGTGTTGACTACTTCGATGTGTGGTTACAATGTCGTGCAGTTTTTCTAGCGCTTGGTGAAGAATAGTAGACCTCTGGGTGCAAAGGCTTGTCTGACAACTCGATGGTGTCTTGTTCGCCGAGAGCCTCAAGCTCAAGAAATGAGAATCCAGATAGCTGCACAACCTTCAATGGAGCTGCGGCTTTCGTCATCCAGAAGGAGTGTGTTGTTCGCTTGAATCGATCCCAAGTTCGTGGCGTATGCGGTGTTGAAAATAGCGACGACAAGAGGGCCACTACATTGTACAAATCCCCACACGGTCCAAAAAAGGCCTTCCAACAAGACCAGCTGCTCCTTTAGATTTTGTTTTGCCCACCCAGATGCGGCCTTCGGATCCTCCCGAAAGTATCGGGAGGTATTGCCTTTGTTTTTCTCAGGTATTCATCAACAAGTAGTTGAGCAAATGTTGGACCGTCTGAAATAATCTGTGGCAGGAAATCGACGGCAACTTTGTAGAAAGAACAGCTTGCCACCGACTTCTTTGCACTACTTGTTGTTCATTACCGATCCGCGATTGCGATGCGTGTGCGTTCGCTTGGGTAGGTGTGACTGATCGAATATCAAGGAGTGGAGGAGGTGGCGGCGTAACGAACGGACTAATCAACCATTGGGTCAAGACGACAACCATACAACAGAAACTAAGACTCACCCTCGAGCCAACTCGGAACGTTTCCACCGAACCGTCTAGAAGTCTTGTCTAAAGCTTTAGCTTTCCACGACAACAGTCTGGAACAGACGAAGAGGGTTGCCGTTCGGAAGGACTGCGGTATTTATCAAGCTTCCCAAATTTTAAAAAGACAACAGAATGGAAGAATCACATGGAAAGTTGTCATTTGAGAATAGGTGACATCATATCTTGTCCAATTGTCTGCAAGCAAACTCGTCAATCTGATTAACGGGTAATCGGTCGATGAATGGACGCGATATGGATTTAATACTGGATTCGACAATCTCAGCGCCAAACTACAAAAGAAAGTGTTAATAAACTAACGAAATATAGGAAGAATTGCAAACCTTGACAACACGAGATGAGGCTTTTCCTTGTTCATAAGCCCAAATTGCGGATTCCACTAACGGTATATGAGACATGCGGGAGACGAGACCAGACGGAGGGGTTAATGTAACGTTGGTGTTTTCCGTGATGTGTGAAAAAGCCTGAGATGACGACATTGTAAGTGGTCTAGAGGATGATATTGATTTTGAAGATGAGGACGAGGAAAGGGACCTGGAAGCAATAATCATTTGTGGGTCAAATTGACAAGATAAAAAGATAATAGTTAAATGCGCACCATCCGAGCGAGCAGCGCCGTTGCGCATATCACCCAGAGCCTCCACAGCAATTCTAACACTCTCATCGTGATCGTCGAGGTCGAGAATATAGTGGTCCATATGAATCACAGTTGGGGAAGGTTATAGAGTGTCTCATCTCTTTCAGAGGGAGAATTCTAAAATGCCGTCTTAAAGTTACTACTTCCTCAATTGATTTCGCAGGGTCACTTGATGTCAAAGTCGCCTGACGATGGGAATGAGATTCCTCTACGTACCTTTGGCAGTTTCTTATGGCTAAACGAAAACTTATGGCTAAACGAAAACAAAGTGGTGACAACGACAGTGACGTGGGCAGGAAGAAAAGTAAACCTGACGTGTAAGCTTCTCCGTTTCCGTACTTGTAGAAGATTAATGATTGTGTGATCAGTTCCGTTCCTGAGGGTATAGACGTCTCCAAACCATCCGTTCCCATGGTGGAGGTCCTCCCCTCGGGGGTAAGACTTTCCGAGCAGACTAGGTCAGAGTCAGCATTGGAGGACAAGGAGAAGGACACCTTGGCCCGACTCGCAGGCTACTTTATGGAGGGGGCTCAAGTTATCACCTTGCCCTTTTCCCTGGAGACTTTGATGAATTCCCCTGTTTCAATGGAATCGTTGGAGAGGGAATGCGAGCAGTTGGAAGGCCTAGATGCCCAAGTCATGTCGGCTATTTTCGTGGATGTGAATGGCGTTCCCATCCTTGCCTACTGCGCCTATCGAGCCCACGATGGGAGCGATTCACCCAAATATGTGAGTCTCTGACTCCCAACTTCTTATTAGTGTTTGCCTGTTGACATTTCCTGTGCATAGTTGGACATTACAACTCAGTTCCAGGGAAGAACACAAGCTGATCTTGATCAGCTTAGGGACAAGGGAGTGAAAATTGCTTTTGATGGGTTACATGTATGTGATGCCACAAGTCTCTTGCAATGTTTTTAATCTCTTTTAAAGCCTAAGAAACAGCAACTCCACTATATTTCATCACAGGCTCTATGCCATAAAATACCAATTCATACTCGGAAGGACAGAAAGCGGCATGGGGATCTCAATTACATGGAATATGGACAAGAGGTGGATTTTGATTATGATGACATAGAGAGTGTTATAAGTCTTGAATCGGAAGACCCTTTAGATCATTTGGATAGGTTGCAGGTTGTGGAAGAACAAGTCCTTGATCAGGCTGATGCACAGGAGGGGAAGGAGCTTAATCCCATGGAGAAGGATGCCGGAGAGGGGGGAGGGGAAGGGGATGGTTCCCAGCCTGCGGTGTCCATAATTAATCTGGAAGCCCACCAGCCTGATTCTGCATTTGAGCATGCAGGTGTCGCCCATCTTGTTCATGGCTGGATCCAGCAAAATCAACCCTGTAAGGTATGTATTCTTTGTTTTGACATTTGGTTTCTTCTCATACTTCCTAGGGCCTGTACATCTCTGGAGATATATGCAAAACGAGTTCTTCCAATACCGCGGTGAAAGCGTACCTTGCTCGGACACGTCCTATTGCCTTTCATTGTGAAGCAATCCTCCAGGAGGTCTTCCCTGAATGGCAACGGTTATATCGTGAGGCCTTCAACGCTGGTGTCATGTTTGGAGAAGATGCGGGGCCGTTCTACGGTAGAGCTGTAATTTACAAGCTTCAAGGGAAGCTACATCATACATGTGGACTGCAGGGATGCGGGGCCATCTGTCAGCTTCGGAACAGGATATTATACGGGAGGGGCGATGATCTTCCCTCAGCTAAAAGCGAAGCTCAGGTGTGTACTTGATTTGACTTAGATGATATCTCTGGATGTGTTAAGTAATGCCTCTCCATTAGGTATGGTCCAGGGGAAATGGTTTTCTTTTTTTCTAGCGTACTGTATCACAAGGTGACCAAATTCCAACCCACAGTCCAGACAGTGAAGATGAAAAAAGAAAAGGTCACACCTGGCCGGGTGGGTACTGTCTTTTTCTTCCCTAAGGATAGTCTCCAAATCCTAAAGGGCAAGTACCCTGGATGGGCAGTCAGAACTGCCTTTGGTACTAATCCCAGCTTCGAACGCACGGCCAGATACTGTGGTGTGGAGGATGAACTTTGTCCAAGGGCAGAGTCTTTAGTGATTGAAAGTCCGGTTAGGTCCGGTTATTTGCCTTTTTTGGCTCTAACCGAGACCCTAACCGGTCATACTAAATCTCAAATCTCAAATTAACCGGACCTGACCGATACTAACCGGTCAGGTGCGGTTTTTTTCGGTTAGCTAACCGGTTATGACTGGTTAAGGTCATGACTGATTAGTAACCGGTCATGACCAGTCAAAACTGGGTTAAGATAGTAATATTATTTATATTATTTATAATATCTACAATAAAACAAAAACGAGCATTCGCCGCTCGTTTTCGATGGTGGTGGAAGGTGGTGGTGGTGATGAAAGACAATGGCCACCCTCGAAGACTAGCGGTGTTCGAGGGTGGTGATGGTAGCAAACAGCAACCACCCTCAAAAACGAGCATAGGTGGTGGTGGTGAGGGTGGACTGGATGGTGGACTGGATGGTGGACTGGATGGTGGTGGTGGTGGTGGCTGGTGGCGGAAAGTACTAGTGGTGGTGCCATGACAGAAGGTGGTGGTGGCAAACAACGACCACCCTCGAAAACGAGCGTATGTGCTCGTCTTCGACAGTGGTGGAAGGTGGTGGTGATGGTGCTGTCGCTGTCGTTGTCCTTATTGGCAGTGGCAGCTGGTTGTCGTACCTAGGGAATGTCACGGGTAACCCCCGGGTATCTCAGACGAACCCGTACCCGTACCCGCAGAAACCTGTACCCGTGACCACGGGTACGGGTAGGGTACAGGTTTACCCATGGGTTTCCGATTTAATTACATTATATAATTATAATATTAAAATAAAGTATTTAATATA
>QDKV01004582.1_pt1 | contig 10534 bp, 11 predicted proteins | sample 1861101 | NCBI WGS metagenome assembly QDKV01 (sample SAMN04275158, study PRJNA302643) | Fungus metagenome, whole genome shotgun sequencing project. | isolation source: fruitbody | host: Mallocybe terrigena | place: Sweden | collected 2013 | reverse complement strand
TAACGCATGGTGGAGCCGGACGATTTGGAGGAATGACTTTGCAAAATTTTGACGTGTTCAATAGTCGCAGAGAATGTGTGACTCTCAGCTTGTGATTGGTTCTTACTGTAGCCTGGTTTACCGCCACCTTTGTATCCACCAATGTGATAGTGTCGAAGGGTGAAGACGACCTCTACTAAGGCATTCGGTAATCGAGCTTCAAGAAGAGCCGGATTAACGTTCTTTCCGTTCATGAGAAATACCGGAGGAAATCGTATGTGATGATCTGCACTGACAGCTTCAAAAATGTCGCTGAATCTATCGGAGACCAGTTCGGCATATGTAGCGGTGTTATGGGCTGTGAGGCATTGCAGTATCAGTAGAAGTGGACGTGTTGACCATGATGAATTCGATTCACCTCTTTCTCTTTCCTCCTTGCGTATGTTTTTGATTTCGTCATCGTCGTCATCGTCGCTATGTAGAGCGCTCGCCCCGTTGATTTTCTGGAACAATGAAATCAGTGCGGCCGGTAAGTTCATACATTACGAACCTTCTTATCCCATAAAACATGATTAAACTTCATAATGTACGAATTTTGAGTTTTTTCAAGGAACCACTGTCGTGGCGCGGGAGAAGTGGCGACGGTCTCTTGTAAGCAGCTAAAGCGGGTTGCTGCAGTGTCATACTCAGCAATCCATTCTGGAAAAGCAGTTGGACGACGAAGGAATAGCTGAATTTTGGCATCCTTGCAGGTGACTTTACCAAAGCTGTTTCCGTCATGGGATCGTTTGTCTTCTTGGATTTGATAGTTGCCTAACGGTCCTACAGCGAGACGATCCTGCATGACCTGGCCAATGACCACAATTGATGCTGGCTTCCCGTCGTTGTCAATCAATTGATTCGCCGTATCACGGCCATCGATTTGGGCCCAATGAGCGTAAGAACCAAAGTCTTCATGTGCGGCGTATGCTGGGAGATTCAAAAGGCTGGAATGAATGTCCGTTAATGATCTAGAAAAATTCAACAAGATAGAAAATGAAAGAAGATAATTGACTGACTTGCCCTCCGACATGTCCAGTGGTTAATCAAAGAGAAAGAGCGAGTGGAAGCGGCTAATCAGGCAGTGAATTTATAAGGTGGTGAATCACATGGTTGTAGTTGATCGACAAAAGGAATGAAACAACAGGGGATAGGAGTTCATCTACACCCTGCCTCATCGCCAAAAAAAAAAAAGAGAAATGATCAACAAAATAATAATGATTAGCATTGAAACAGGGACATTTAGGAATGCAGATTGAGTATATGGAGATCTCTAAGTACCAGATCGATTTTATGCGATAAGTCTCTGCCTGCCCTTCCTGAGAAATGCGCCTCCACAAGAGAACCTGCCTTGCTCATGTCGGAAAATTGTATTCTGTTACCTGCCCTATCATATAGATTGATGTTTGATAATAACTGAGCTTCGTCCGCCTGTTCAACTAGACGTCTGCAACGTTCATCAGTAGCGGAAATCATAAGTTCCTTGTATTGCATGTCTTCGTTGACTTGTTCATTCTGTTATTGTTTTATCAGCTTGGAAAAAAGAAAACTTGGAAATCGATTGACCTTTATCCTGAAAAATGGGATGTTGAGTTCGATTTGATTCCTGTGTAGAGATTCATATTCAAGGAAACGATGAAACGTCCATTGATTGGCAAAGGTCGGGAAGGTGATCGTAGATGATAAGATGCCGATATTCTGAATGGCTTTAGTGAAGTCTGCGCTCATCGATTCACCAAATGATATAGGATCTGAAAGGACAATGTTCGCAGTAGCTGTGCTGTATCCGAAAGGCCTAGGAAGGTCAGGAATGTGCTTGTAGATATTGGGTGTGTCTGTTATAGAAACGGATAAGATTCCTAAGACGATGATAGGCATTTCCTTCAGGCTGCTTGGGTCGCAAATCATAAAACCTTCGCGAGAATTGCGGAAAGACCATGCGGTGTTCTTCAAAAAGTGTGTATTGCCAGCATATTGGCGAGAATTTTCAAGTCGAGCGCGGTAGTCAAGAATGTGTTCATCTGAAGAGTCTATAAGTCTTGAAATTTTTTGCTGACGGGGATCGCTTGAGTTACCTGGGAAAGGAGGCATGGCACTGGTATTGTGAAATTTTTGGGGTACGCAAATATATATGTACAAGTACTTATTCTGAAAAGGGGTAATTTAAGGAGTCGGAGTACTTGTATAACGATTTGCAATAACAGAGGCATCTCGCAACGAGAAAACTTGACTAGCGTATGGACAAGCATGATTATCACACCGAGCAGCCATCCGCCATAAAAAATTTTCTTTCTCAAAATTGTCACCTTTAGAAATAGTTCTGCTGATGTCGGACAGTCCATCATAAGACTCGGAGCCCCAACGAAAGACCACAACACCACGTAGTCCTTGAGTGCTGCGCATGCGAACAGGACAAGTAGTGGGACAATCTCTGTAATTGTATGTGGTAGGGTGATAGCACCTGAGTTGGTATTGAAAAGAATCAACATACGTAAATTAAAGTAGCCAACATCACGAACCTGAGATCGAAACAATATAAGTTTGCAGGAGATTCACTCAAATACGTTGGAGACAAGACAAAGGCGATCTTCTTTTCGGTTAAAGTAGGATAGAAATCGTAAAGTCGCGTAGCGGTTAAAACATAGAATAGTGAGGTCGAAGGGGAATGCAACATGACCCAAAGAACAGAAGGTTTGTTGCTTTCGAGCATACAAACAGTGAGAGGAGTGTGCTGATTTCTAACAGTTAGGGATGAGACAACAAATAGATCAATGTACTTACTGGGAGACGATAATGGACAATGTCCTCGACAGATGCGTCAAATGAGCCTTTAGACATGTTAGAGAAGATGGGGTCATAGCCGAGGCTTGTCCAAAACCTATCCCACAGAGTCGTTGCTGAAGGTTTCTTGTATGACTTGGATATGATTATATCGATCTGTGTGGGCGAAGCACCATGGTAACGTTCATCATTACTGAACATGGCGAAGCGTACAATGCCTCCCATAATACAAGAACCGGTCGCATCCATGAGAGACCAAAATCTTGGTTGGTTCTCTTTTGGTACAAATGGTAATAGAGCGCGATGCACCTGTTGTCTGAATGCGCGTTGGACCAAACATTGAAAGGTGGTGTCAGATTGACATAACGAGCGGAATTCTGGCCAAGAGCAGTATGTCAAAATCTGTTCACGGAGTTCCAGCGGAACTCTACACTGCTCTTGCAGGGCTGAGAGACTGTAAACATTTGAATGAACGTTGATGGATTTACGCACTTTGGCTCCAGATTGGCATAGTGATGTGGAGAACGTAGTGTTGTAGGTTACTATGAAATAGAACATTATATTTATTTCTTTAACAGAGATACACAATGATGATAGCAGATCATATTGATCAATGAAGATCAAGGGGATTATCCGATCAAACAATTGAACAAGGCACTTTACATGTGAAATTAGTTGAATAAATGGTAATGAGGATCCCACGTACTGCTTGAGAAAGTTGTGAGCGTCTTCAATATCTTCGGGCTCTACATTGACTACACCGACACAAGATCTTGTTTTGCTGTCCCATTTACTTTTGACGATGACAAACCCGCCTTTTAAGCCTAAACCGACATTGTAATCGGTGATTGTTTGGCAAATTTCATTTTCACATCCATCCCTCACATCAGTTTGCTGTCGATTAATAATTATGCAAGTAGGGGCTGAAAGTAATTGATAGTCATACCTGGTTCTGATAAAATAACGAGAATAGATATGAGTTGTCGCTTCCAATCTTGTAAATGACTTGATCAATTCGGTGGTCATTAACATCTACCACAATAAAGTCGTCATGGTGAGGAAGCCAAGTAAAGACGTCGAGATCTTCAGGAGTGACTGGTTTATTATACCAGGTTTGTATTCCGGCGAGTATCGGTGTTGGTACGATTTCAAAATGATCGCAATGACAACCCCCGTAAATGCAGTCGTACAAGACAGTATTCTTCTGAACATAGATGTGAGCACTGCGTATGACTAGAGAATGACTGATATCACCCACAGGTAAACGAGACCATATCATTTGTCGCATAAGATCGACTGTGACATTGGAAACACAAAGCATGGTTATGGTGGAAGTGTTTGGAGATTGCAGGACCCCCTAAAGATGAAAAAAGGAGATGTAGGCAAGCAATTATGCCCCTGATACTACCAGGTCACCGATCAAACACTCACTGCGATTCCTCATACCATGAGTGAAGAACTGTATTTTCATTGGGGAAGACCGATCGACGATGTCCTAAAAGATTTACAAGTTTCAGCATTGTCTGCTATGTGCCACTCGTTTGGGTCTTATCCGGTGTCGATGTTACGGACACGCAAACAGGTATATGGATGGATAGCATCTCAAGACTCACCAACGCAAAGACTCATTTTCAACAAATGTCAGTCGATGCTTGCTAGTCCTAATGCTCAGACATGCAAAGCAGGGTTTCGTTCGAAGCGCGAGAGAGAAGAAGAAGCAGTAAAGATCAGAAATATCAGGGCAAGACTCGAGACCATAAATGCGGGGTTTAATTCGGATGGTATTTATTAATATTGCAAGTACATATAACAATAGTTTTTTACTTAATTTATTAGCAGCTGAATCGGCAATGAGAGACCAACATCTGCGAATCGATAAACTTTTACGAAGTGATTTCATGAAGACTCCACCTACGTCAAAAATGAACGACATTGTCCATGAATTTATCGAACGTACTGGCAACGAACCTTTAGAAATGCTCATATGCGCGTGCTGTGCATTGGAAATAGAAACCTCCGAAATGACGAAGACGTCTTTGGATACCGTTCCGAATCATGGCCTATTGGTTCCAGCTGATGTTCATCCAGAGCATGATATATTTCGAGGAATGCTTTTGGAGCCCAAGGGCGTAGATGTCAATGCAGGCACTGTCAACATATGCCATCAATGTCATGTTGATCTCGAAAGAAATCAATTACCTCCCTTCGCTTTAGCCAACAACATGTGGGTTGGTAGGGTTCCGGAATGCCTGCAGATATTAACATTAGCGGAAAGAGTCCTAATTGCGAAATTTTTCCCCACTGCTTATGTCGTTAAGCTCTATCCCAAGCAAACAGGTGCTGCTCACTGGGACCACTCACAATTATACAGTGGACTCAAAGGCTCTGTTTCGACCTACGTCTTGGACCCAAAATTAGTAGGTTCGATGATCGATGGCAAGATCCTCCCAGCACCTCCCCTCATTCTGTCTGCCACCATCGCGGTGACGTTTATCACACCATCTGGGAAACCCGAATTTTCATTTCCGAAGATGCTTCACGTTCAAAGAAACAATGTTAGGGACGCACTGTTGTGGTTGAAATCTCATAATCCATTGTACGAGGACATTACCATATCGGAAGAGCGACTGCAAGCTTTACCAGAGAACGGCATGCCCAATGAAATAATATCTACTGCCAAGTATTCCACAGATATGGAATCGGTAGTCCGTGAACACGAGGGATATGTTCCATTAGATGCTGCAGAAGAGGATATCCAAGGTAACAGTTTTCGAAATGACATTGAACAAGATATAATACTGACTTACGCTCTAAGAAAATAATGATTCATGTGGGCTGTCTCAGTATAAATTTTCTACCAACATATTGACCCATTTCACGAGATCCTACTATTATCCCTATCAGTATGCATGGAGTCGTGGATGTCGACGGTCTTCAAATTCCCGAAAGCCAGTTGATGGGACATGCCCTCATGAACAGTATTGAAAACGGCAACAACGACCAACAGGATGATGTTACGGAAAGATATGTTTACAGAAGGGGCAGCCGCTATGTAAATGAGTATACCAGAACGCGACCAGATGGCACACCATTCGAAGGAGATCCCGAACACCCAAACCATTTGCTAGGCAGCTTTCCCACTTTGTTTCCATATGGAAGAGGAGGTTTCGAGACGTCACGGCCTCTTAAAGTCAGTTATGAGAGACATATTAAATGGGCGCTGACCTACCATGACAAGCGGTAAAGGCTTTGAAACGTTGATGTTGTCATGCAATCAGTTAAACCGGTTTAAACAGGTTCAGACTTCATGAGCAATTCCCGTTCCAAGTCTTTGGTGTCTTTCAAAAACGACAAGTATGCCGGTCAGTGTCACTCCAAATCCAAAAAACAGCATTTTCTCGCCACGAAAACTTGATACGGTCACTAAAGCCAGAAGACTTTAAGCAAGCCAGCAGAGAAGAAATCGAAGGAATACCTTTCAGCCATGAAGGAATTAAAGTCCTCCGGCAACATCTCCGAGCTATTAGAAGCAAAGTCACAGGCTCTGACGAAAATAGGCTAGCCATGCGATCTAAAGTCTGGAGTACGATAGTTGCCTTCAATCCGCCTAGTCTCTGGATAACCATAAATCCCTCCGACCAAGACCCGATTGCGCAAGTTATTGCAGGTGCCGATATCGATCTAGATCGATTTTGCAGCACTGCCGGTCCTACAGCAGAACAACGTGGAAGAAACATCGCGTCAGATCCATATGCATCTGCCAAATTCTTCCACTTTATGATTCGAACTCTTATCGATGTGGTCATGGGAATCAGAAGGTCAAAATACGCATACTTCCGTCGACCAGGAGCGTTCGGGATAGTACAAGCCTACATTGGAACAGTCGAGGCACAAGGACGTGGTACGTTACACCTACATATGTTGATCTGGTTGAAGGACGCACCAACCGCAAGTCTAATGCAAGCTGCACTTAAAGACGAGCGATTCCGGGCAAGGGTAGCCGAATTCATTAAGTCGACGATACGAGCAGACATTGACGACAAAAACACTGCTGCGATTCTTCAAATTCCCAAAAAGCCAGGTGTTTCCTACTCTCGACCGATCGATCCAGTTCTGTATGAGAGGGACAGCATCGAAGAGGAGAAGATACTTGCCCGCAGCGTTCAATTTCACAAATGTAATACGGCAACTTGCCTGCGCGTAGTCAATGGCCGGCTCGAGTGCAAGAGGAGAGCTCCTTTCGCAATTTCACCCGATGACTGGATAAGCGAAGACGGGGAATGGGGACCTAAAAGGACATGTCCAAACCTCAATAGTTGGAATCCTTGTATCATGCAGTGCATTCGAGCTAATCATGACGCCAAACTTATCATGAACGGAGCAGAGACATGTGTGCTCGTGCTATACAATACCAACTACACTTTCAAGAAGCAAAATCGGTCCAGCAATACATCTGCCCTTATTGCCGATCGACTCGCTTTTCAACAGACATCACTAGAGAACGAAGATGCGAAGACCTACAACAAACGATTAATTCAAAGATGTGCCAACGCGTTACTCACCCAACGCGAATTCAGCAGCCCAGAAATAATGTCCTATTTGACGGGAAAGGACGATCGATTCGAATCGCACTCTTACATATCGGTTTTTTTGGACCAAGCCACATGGGCACTGAAGAAGGTGTTTCCGTATCTTCATGGGCTGTAAGCCTGTTGCTTTATATGATAATGACTAAATAAATTCTGATCCCTAATAGAACACGTCACACAGACTATACGGACACTGCAAATGGGCCAACCGAGGTATGTTATAATTGTAAAAAGTCTTTATTCTCTTTCTGAACCCTACGCTTTCTTACAACAGGACACAACGACTACCATAACTGTGAACGACAGGCACGTCAAACTAAAAGATCAACTACAAGATTATCAATATCGTGGCGACATACTGTCAACCATAAACTTTTATGAATTCATGTTGAATACGTACGAAGAAGCCTGCAAAGACGATTCTGTTGCGGAAATGATAGATTCAGTGCCAAGGAAATCTGGTCGTCCGAAGAACGTCAGAATATCATATCTACCCCAGGCAGAGAAAACGAACAAATGTAGAATTGTGCGAAAAGAGGGTCACGAGATGGTATTGAGGTTCATTGGACGTTGGTTCCCCCGAAACAATGATCCAAACGGCGACAACGAACTCCATGCCGCCTGCATTCTCCTCCTCTTCAAGCCTTGGCGAGAACTCACAGAATTAAAGGCTGAACGCCAATCATTTTCACAGAGCTTTGCTGAGTTTCTTACCACTGCAACTAAAATACAGACTGACATGATCGAAAACATTCAGTACTACCATGACTGCTGGGATGTTGCACAAAAAAGAAGAGATGCATTTCGACAAGGCAAAGCCTTTAAGCTTTTCGACTATGAAAAACAAACCATGCAAACAACGGAAGAAGATTCATCGGAAGACCCAACGGATGGTTTCCAAGACCCGCAGATCGACATGACGACAGAAATGGTGGACGAAATCGATATAGAAAATGCAAGGCATAACCAGCGCTCAGATCGTGACCGAGAATTCGCAAATAAAGCCATGGCACTTGCATATGCGGCTAACGCGTTTGGGGACCCATACAAAGGCCGTGCTCGTCGTCTTGTTAAACTTGCACGACGCGCATCTCCCGAGGATATGAACATTATCGACGGATGGGAATCCACGCTGCGAGAACTGAGCAGGAAACAAATCGAAAACGCAGGCTTTACGGACCTTACACAAATACACACATTTTCCAGAAATCTACAACCAGCCATCGCTCTCGACACAGACGAAGAAAATTGTACGACAGAGGGTGTACATTCTACTGCAATCGGAGCTACCTCCACAGAAAACACTGTCAAACGCCCTAAAGTAAACATGTTGAACGTAGAACAAAGGCTTGCGCATGACATCATAGAACAACGAATATTCGGTGGTGAGTGTCGCATACATTAATGTCAGTATTTTTCTACAACTGACGGTCTGTAGATGATCAATCAGCCGGTCAACTACTAATGCAGGTAATTGGACAAGGAGGAACAGGAAAAACGGTACTCATCGAGGCCATTACTGAGACTTTCGTAAATCAACGACACGAGTCTTCTCTAGCAAAGTGTGCCACGTCAGGAATTGCTGCTATTCCCATCAGAGGGTTAACAGTACACTTTTGGATCGGCATTGGCATCCACCGCCCAAAAACAATAGCCACTAGCAACAAAAGGATCCAGGAACGGCGCAAGAAAAATATTCTCGGCAAAACCTGCCTCATCATAGATGAAATGTCCATGCTCAACGATACCCTTTTAGCTAATGTCGCCAAAATAGTTGCACACGTCAAGAAAGCGGGGGGCGAAGGAGATGAACATCTACCGTTTGCCGGCATGCATGTCATTTTGATGGGTGACTTTCACCAATTTCCTCCTGTTGCAAATCCACATTCCGCCTTATATTCTCAACATCCAACAACCATTCCCGATGCGTTACACGGAAGATGGTTATTTAGGCAATTCGAAACAGTGGTCTGGCTACAACGACAAATTCGAATCAAGGACATTGTCTGGACAAATATTCTGAGCCGCCTCCGTATAGGCCAATGCAACGACGATGACATACGCATAATACGAAGTCTCACATTAAACCATCCCGATTGTCCCAAAACCGATTTCGAACAGCTTCCTTGGTCGGAAGCAGTGTTGGTGACGACAAGGAATGCGGTCAGAGAAGCGTGGAACGCAGCCTGCTTAAAACGACATTGTAGAAGAACGGGCAACCATCGATACCTCGTACCATCCGAAGACTACCACAAAGGCTCTGGCAAACCTCTCAGTAATGGAATACGGCTCCTGATCGCTGGCCTAAAAGAAAAGGACACCAAAAACCTCTCTGACCGCATTGAAATCGCAGTCGGCATGAAGGCCATGATCAAAGTCAATGTATCGACCGAAGGGGAGGTAGCGAATGGCACTAGGGGCACCATTCGAGACATTATTTTGGACCCGAGAGAAGAAGCAGCTGAACCAGACGACGACGGGACCATCACACTCAAATATCCACCAGCATTGATCATGTTTGAACCTGATGCCGGTTCGCAGATATTCTCTGCATTCATCGACAAAAGACAACGAGGAACTATAGAGGTACCAAATGGGATGATACCGATAACTCCTTTCACCGTAAATTTTGTCATAATACTGTGGGACGGATCCAAAATTTCGGTGGTTCGACGACAGTATGCCGTTACTGGAGGGTATGCATTCACAGACTTCAAAGCACAAGGTCAGACAATCGAAGTAGTTATTATTGATCTCAGAGATACCCCAACGGGCAAAATATCTCCCTTCAGTGCCTACGTCGCACTGTCCCGCAGCCGAGGAAGAAACACCATACGGCTCCTTGGTGACTTTGATGAACGGCTATTCAAAAGGCACCCAAATCAAGATCTGGCCGTTGAAATGGAAAGGTTAGGGAGTTTAGCAGAAAACACGGCTAAAAGATTTCAATGTAAATAGTCTTTGTTTCTTCCGTGCGCTCTACCAATGGCACTGTTGATTTTATTTATTATTATATGTCACATTAAAATCGAAGGACAGACCGTGGGTAAATGACCGGTGGTAGACCCAATATATTTATTCTCTTTTGATTCTATACCCCATAAATAGCAACGATCTGATGCAGAGTTGCTTACAATATCAGCATT
>QDKV01004583.1_pt1 | contig 10535 bp, 6 predicted proteins | sample 1861101 | NCBI WGS metagenome assembly QDKV01 (sample SAMN04275158, study PRJNA302643) | Fungus metagenome, whole genome shotgun sequencing project. | isolation source: fruitbody | host: Mallocybe terrigena | place: Sweden | collected 2013 | reverse complement strand
TCCTTATCCACTCCTTTTGGATGTTCATCAATGGTTCCTATCCCCCAGTCAACCTCGTCTTCATCTTCGCCGCTTTCATCGCTGGCAACTTCGGTGGAATCTTCTTCAGTGTGTGGTGTATTTAGTTGATTGATGTCGGGTTCGGGTTCATCTAGTGGAATGGGCTGGTTGCCCTCTTTGTCGACTTTCTCATTGACTTTCTCCTCTTTGTCAACTTTCTCGTCGACTTTCTCGGCGAGATTCTCTCTCTCTCTCCCAACCGGCACATTCCTGCTACCATCGTTGAAAAGTGGGATATTGTCCCCCGCGTTTGTTGATGTATGGTGTGACCTCTCATCTGAATCGTCAATCAGGATCTCAGACACAGTATTGCTGGTCCTGTGTTGCTTGAAGATCCATGCAGAGAGGGCAAAGTGCTGGGTTGTCTCACGAGAGCTGAGGATCGCAGAGTTTGCCTTGGACCTTTGGCCAAAGTTGGGGGGGAATTGGCCTTCTTTCCCTCCACCAGGCCAGTAGCAATTTTTGGTTGTGTGGGTAGAGCACATCCTGGCTTTGCAATTTGGGTTAGCACACCCTTCTGCTCCCTGCGCTGTTAATGCCACATTGGAGGGGTTTTCATGGCCTCTGTCAAGGATCATACCATGGGCGAGGAGGATGGAGACGATGTCTGCTGGGGAAGTGAGGGTATACAGGGAAGGGATAACCAGGAGCCACCTCAGCGTGGGTGGTATGGAGTGGATGATGATACTGCGCCATGTTTCGTCATTCATAGCTGTTGCACTAAGGTTATTGACAGCTGCCTTCCGGGTGCAGAGCATCTTAATATGGTCCTGGACACTCGCTCTGTCGGTGTAGGTGGTCTTGTTGAGCAGTTCCTGTGCATGGGACCGCTGCATATCCGTGCTTGTTCCCCACTCGGTTTGAATTGAATCCCAAGCCTCCTTGGCTGTTCCTGTTGTCTTTACTCCAAGTCCAGCAACGTCGGTGCAATTAAGGGTGATATGTCCTCGGGTTAGTTGGTCACGAAAGAGCCATTCGTCGGCAGTTGGGATGGTGGAATAGATAGGAGTGGAATGAGTAGTAGAGGTTCCACTTGGGGTTTGGTAGGTAGAGTAATCTTTCCGTTGATGTACCCTAATAGTCCCTTTGCCCCCAGTAGTTGGGTCATGTTGGTAGTCCATGAGAGTAAGTTGTCTCCATTGAACTTTTGTTCTTCGGAGAGAATTGTCAGGGAGAGTGAAGTTGAGAACATTTTGTATAGGGGTATTCCTGTAAATATGTTTGTATAAAGTATGAGTTCGTGGGACTCTGTAGGTGATTGTGTGGTATGTTCTCTTCAGTTGAGGTCAGAGTCTAGCGACACCGGGGCCCATAACCTATTGTGAGAACAGTAAAGGATAAGTAGGTATAAGAATGGCTTACTCTCAGTTGGTGGTGGTAACAACTGAGAGTAGCCGGTCAGGGGAATAATAATGATATGTTACTGTATTAGGTAAGCCTAAGCAGAAATAATGGGTATGTAAATAAAGGAAAAGAAATAGAATGGAAGGAATATAAAATAGTAAAGGAATAAAGAATAGAATAGAAAAGATTCATACGGGTATCTTTGGCCCGGGCCCACGGTCACATGACGAAATTTTGCGTGCGCGAGATTTTCACGGAAATATGCAAACGGCAGTAATAGTTTGACGAGTTCTGAAAAGGAAGTCACACATGATTTTACATAAGCATCCCGGTGGGTATTTTTATTATATTTTATTTAATTTATCAAACCCACCAAACCTGTGGTGCAGGTGTGGGTTACGGGTGGCTTGTGCTTGACCCATACGGTGTACCCGTACCCATACAACCCATACCCGGGTACCCGTGACTAGCCCTAGTGATAGTATACAAGACGGAAGCTTCGAGAACAGTAGCAGTAATTGATTCTCATTCTACATCTACATCAATCAATTCGGACAGAGGTTTGAACAGTCAAAAGTGGTTACAGGAGGTAGGGGTAAGGTTTGATCAGCGGAAGGGAAGAGCTTTGAAATGATACTGATTACCCCAAGCTTGACGACAATTGAGATGCCATAATAGAGCCAGTACAGAAGCGTCACTCCCATTTGGGACTCTGGACGGGTAGTGACTCCTGGTGGAAGTTGCTGAATCTTCTCGATCCATGGTCTGAGGTGGTCTTCATAAGCTGCGAATGCTTTCTTGTGGTCTCTTGGATTGCGTACCAGTTCGGCGGCCAGGACATACGCCCCAGCGATGGTAGTGGTTGTGCCCATGCCCGTGTACGCCGAGGGACAGTAAGCCGTGTCGCCGAGGAGGACGACTCGTCCGCGAGACCAGGAAGGGGTTTTCGTCTGCCCGATTTCAGACAGATAGAGATCATCGCTGGCAGCGAGACCGTCGAGCAAGCGCCTCATGATAGGCGATCGGAGATCTTGGAAACGTGATTTAACGTACTCCTTCTGTGCTTCGGTTGGCGTTCTGGGATGTGCCATTGCACGCACTTCTGGTCCTTCATCGATCCAGGATAGTGACACACATGTTCGCCCGAAGCCATCGGGACGAGTGAGCGTCGCACGTTTTTTAGTGTATGTCGTCATATCGGCCCAGAGAGTGTCGGTCTCGTTGGCTGGGACAGAGAATGCGGCGGAGAAGAGGTTTAATGAATGGATGGGCATGCTGATATCTTCGTTGAAGGCCTTAGCACGGGTGCGGGAGTATAGACCCTCGGCTGCGATGATCACATCGAACGTCTTTTGCTGCGTTTCGCCGCTGCTTCGATTCTTCAATGTCACGATGACGCCTTCATCTGTTTCCGTGAAATCGTCGATCGTAGTGCCAAAAAGATAGTTGACATTGGATTTCGAGGTTTCGTAGAGCAAGGTGGATAACACCCCACGAACGATCTCCACTTCGCTCGTAAAACTTGTGTCGCCAGATTGAGGAAAGGCTGCCCAAACCTTGCCTTTGTCATCTACTAATTGCATGCCAGCTTCCTTTGTGGTTTGTTTGTCGATTTTTCCTCGAATGCCCATCCATTCGACGATCCTCAACCCTTCCTTGCGGATATCTACAGTGTGACCTTCCTTGCGCAGAACGGCTGCGCGCTCAACAACTGTGACTTCCTGACCAACCTTTGCTAACCAGTAGGCAGCTACGGGGCCGCCAATGCCAGCTCCGCTGATCAAAACACGTAGAGGAGGTGGAGACATGAGCCTAGAGGCTGGCAGAAGAGAAGAGTTACTGTTCGGCACCGATACGAAAGGCTCTACTGCATCGACTCATTGGATTCCTATCTGATAGCTTCTTGCACGGGACATGTGATCGCGTTAGAAATACGTTTCTCGAGGCCTTGCTCCTTGCACATCAAATAGAGTGGATACTAAATGTAATAAGATAGATAAGTTGAGTCTAAATACATTCGTTGTGGGGAAAGGACAGCCTTGAGCTCGAAAAGGCTCGTGGCATGCTCCAGGGCGATCGCCCAAGCTGGCAAATCCTCTTTTGTCACAGCTATAGATAGGTCGAGAGAAATATTCCATTCAGTTTGAAGTAGATACTAGAGAGGCTTCAATTCGTCTATCGTGTACATCAGTAAACCCTGGGAAAGGTACACGTGGTATATGTAACCCGAAGGGATCAAGAACTCGGAATCGTCCGTCCCTTTTGAGGCAGTTGGAAACGAGTGTTTCGAAACTACCATACATTCGTTATGCTTCTGCTGAATTTCACTCTCAAGCTTCAAGCTTCAAGTTCCGAACAAAATGATACACATTATCATGGTAATATTACACCAACATCCGTTATAATGAATTTCTTTATTCCATCAGGAGTTGATATGTTGCTGGGCCTGCCCCTTATCGGTACGAGCATTACCTGCAGAACAAATACATGGTCAAAATACAGATCGCTTTGTCTCTATAGGAAAAAAATCACCAGAGGCTTCCTGTTTCTTGTCGCCTGTGACAGCACCAACGACAGCATCCTTCCTACCGCCGATGCGATCAGCAGTGCCTTCGACGTAACCCTTGGTTTGCGAAGCTTTATACTCAGCCTCTCCGGCTGCATGTTCCTTTTTGCCAGACTGCTGCAAACCCGTGGCACCGGTTATGTTGCCAACCGCCTCGACGATGTTGCCCTTGGTGGAATGGAATTGACCAGAAATCTTGCTGTAAAAATAATTAAAGTTAGAAGTCGAAAATAAAATGGTTAAGAAATCTACCTGGGGTCTCCGGAAGAAGTGTTTTTAGTAGAAGACGACATTGTTATTGTTATTTTATGAACTGAGACATTTGCAAGGAGTATCGGCTCTTTTATAGACAACAGGGCATGGCCACCTAGACAAAAAGAGAACCCCGACTCCATCCAAATGCGTCATAACTCATCATCGGTTTGGGTGATGTAAACGCCCCATAAGTACGTCACGATTCCTTGGCTTTGTTTAAGCGCCACAACTGTCCGTTTAAGGCATTAGCGCCCGGCGTATTAAAATGATGACATCATTTGCTGCAATTACATCATTTTTCGATTTTCACGAGGGTACGCCTCTAGGTATAAAAGGGAGCATTCTCCACTGGTCATTTGAAAAAAAACATCTTTATTGTTATTCTCTCATCGCACACACACACTGATTTTTTTGAAATGTCGTCATCTATCAACAACACTACTTCTGGCGAGCCCACGTACGTGTTTTTGTTTCCTTTTGTATCTTCAGCTTAAAATTATTTCCGCCTTTAGCAAAACTTCTGGTCAGCTTCATTCTGTGAAGGGAACCCTCGTCGAGAACGTCGGCAATCTGACTGGGTCCACTGCCTGGCAGCAGTCCGGCAAGGAGGAGCATGTTGCTGGCGAGGCGGAGTACAACGCCGCTCAAGCCAAGGGCTATGCGGAGGGTACTGTCGACCGTTTGACCGGCAAGAAGGACGCCGTCGTTGGTGCCGTCACGGGCGATAGAGCTCAGGAGATATCTGGTAACTTTCTTTTCTGATTCTCTTTCTCAAAGCACTGACGGGAATATTCTCAGGCAACACGAAGCAAGACAAGGGCTTGGCCCAACAGAAGTTGAATGAGAACGCGTAGTGTATTACAATGAATTGTAGACAAATTTCCCTCGGGTATAACTGTAGAGATAATGTCCAAGGAAGGGATAATCTGATCAATGAACGAATAAATGTTAAACATAAGAATAATAAAAGCCATGTTCACGTTTCTACTGATAAATACGAATTGAAGCGAAATCGAAAAAAGCATTTTTGAAAGCGCCTGGATTATTATTTACAAAATCTTTGACCATATTTAGAATCAAGTTAGAAACAGTTTTTGACAAGTACTCACCAACGCATGTCGAAGGACACCTCGACGGATACACAGAACCAGCCCAATCGCCGCCTAGGGCAGAAATCATTCAATTAGTACGCTTACTGAATGGAATTTGGAATTTTAATAACGCACAGAAAGTCAGGTTGATGATAATATTATGGTCAGAGAAATGAGAATCGATGTCACAATAATCGTTGGGGAAGAACGCTGTCGGGGTACCCTATAATAATAGAAGTACGAATCTGCTTAGTACTCCAATAGAGGACGTGGCTTACCCAAGAGTTGGGATTGATGTTGGAAGAACCGAACCTCACGTCAGCAGGAACACTCCCGCTATTCCGTTCCCAGAACCACATTTTAAAGTAGGACGATGTGCGCTCAACAGCAAACCTAGGGTCCAACGAAATTGCCATGGATGAATGTGGGACGGCGTATGCTTAACGTACCATCCTCCACCGACGCCGTTGAATGGCGGCCCATAACTGGACGGAGTGGGATAATTTACTCCGCACCCCGCATTACCGTTCGCTTCCGTGTTGCAGTCCAGGTTCGTGCTCGCTCTGTCAAACATCAAACTAAGGCCCCCTAATCGGGGACTATGGGCTCAATTGCTCACCCGGTCTGCGGACGTGATGCTGGCATTCGACATCCTGGGGAAGAATTATGTCTAGAACATCAAAAAAAGAGGATCAAAGAACTTACCGTCCGATGTGTGCAAACTCGAAAAATTCGGGGTTTGATCGTTTATACCCTCAACAATGTCCACTTCTCCCTGAGAAAATTCGTGACTAGGGTAAGAAAACTATTGAATAGAAGGGGATGTACTTACGTCTCTTGGCCATGATTTTCCCACTTCCCATACAGCAGGCCATGTCCTGTTGGCGTTCAATGTCCACATAAAAAAAATTTTCGGCCCTCGATTGCACCATATATCAGAAGGTTACGCACCCACATCCTTGTGGCATATGGCGAATATCAAACCTGTGGTTCAGAACGAAATGTTTTAGCTGCCGCGAAGATGGCATAAAAAAAAGAAAAGGACGTACACAATGACGTGTTGGGTATATGACTTTTGAGACTGGATCCTGACAGAATTCCTTCCCGGCCCATTGGGGTCTAACACATTTTCGAAATCCGCACGAAGTATAAACGTATCAGAAGAAGCGAAAGTGAGGTTTTGGTTTCGTGACGTCCATTGGTCCACATAATTTCTGCCGGGGAATAAGAAACAAAACAAAGTAGATTTTTTTTAAAAAAATCATCACAACTCACACTCGGCCGTGAGTTGGGTCGCTAATAGCCTCCCAATTAAAGAAGTCGTAGAAATCGGAGCCGACGACGGTGTCAACTATGGAATAAGCAGAGACAACATCCCTTAGGGGATCGGACACCTCTGGTGGCAAGGCGGAAACAGCTAAAGAGAAAGCTATGACAAGAACAACTCCTGAAAGTACAGTTTGGATAAAGGAAGATTTCATCTTCAAGGTCGTTGAATAATCGTACTAGGACACCCCAGGAGAGCAAGGAAGGAAAGTATAGCTCGATCGATGAGCAGGGGTTGAAACGTTGAAGTTGAACATATACCTTTCAGCGTCCCTCTATATTTAACTCCACCCTTTGTCGATTAAGCCCGAAAATTATTTTTCTGGCTTCTTTTCGTGGCGTCCAGAAATAAGTTAAGATAAGTTTATTGGAGCGTTAACGTGAACTTACTAAAATTGGATCCATAGGTAGACTTTTACAGGGTCCTGGGTCGGCTTAAGGGAACAACATAAAGGTCCAATGGACACTGAAAACGTAGACATCGTTCGACGTTCAGCGCAGGTCAGATGGATCAAAGCGAACTCGTTGGGTGAAACAAAACGCCACAGCCGACGACAGGTTGATCCAAAATCTCTGGAATCCCGCGAGTTCTTCTCGCGTGCGCCTGCCTTATAAGCTTCAATTGATGGAATTGACGTCTAGAGTTAGAAAGATATTTCGGTTGGACCGCACTCCCACTCCACTGCGCCAATAAGTACAGTGATTTATGATTCTGAGTAGAGGGCAGGTACGCCGGTTCTAAAGTGAACATTTTGGGGAACTTGAAGATCTGCGGCTCGTTAGCTTTTCTTTCGGTGAACATAAATGATACAGTGTGGCACCTAGATAACACTGCAGGTGGAGAACCTTCCGGGGTTTACGCCACGTTGGATTACGAAAGATCAAATTCCTTTGTCTAGTTACGTCCGACAGGCACGTTCCTTGGGACAAATGCATTTAGTGAATGCTGTTTGCTCCGTTTTTTCTCTCATAAAATCAAGACAATATAGATCTATATTGCCCCATAATTTGAAGCCAATCAGACGTGTTTTTACGGTCACTGCAGCAAGAATAGCATGTGGAAATTGGCTATCTCTAGTTTTCATTCTTGGCTCAGATAACTACAGAAAATCTTTTTGCATAAAATCACCCTTCTTTTTAGGTTTCTATCAAGGCCAGTTGCAGCAAAATCGGATGGAATTTGGGCTCAAGAAGGACTCTTCTTTGGGCAAAATGTCGAAGTGACACTGTTTTATTGTATGTCACGGTTGAAACGTTGGTAAAATGTGACATTTTGGTCTCCTTTGTATTCGGCGTCGTTTGAAGCCAATTCGACATGCTCCATTCTCTACGATTTTAAGTAGATGTAACAGATGATCTAGTTTCAGTATAAAAAATAATTTTAATTGCTCGAAAGTGTTCCAAAAGATTTAATTTTTTAAATCAAATCTTGTCCCATGGACCGGCGTTTCCCAAAAAAAGACTCGAAGGACGTGTCAATACACTTGCATAGTGTTGGGAAGGACCCTTATTCAATACGATATGTATTTTGGCTGGTACCAGAAGGACCCAGATGCGATGCAAGAAAAATGGACTGTGGTAGAGTTTTTTTGGTATAATAGCTCAACCTGACATTAGGACAATAGTAAAAAGCTAACCTTCTCAGTTGATGAATAGTCTGGTCCAAGCTATACACCGATGCATGAGATACGAGGGCATCTTAGATAGCTACTTTTTAAATACTATCAACATGTCCAGCTGCTAAAGAATGATCAATTAAAAGAGAGGGCCCCCATTTCGCGGAGGAAGCTACTTTCGGAAACAAGCCATCTAGAGAGTATTCTATGTGTCGATAAGATAGGAAAATAAATCAACGAAGAAAGTGATATCGTCGTGGTTATGTGAGTGGCTACTATCATTGATAAACGCGAATGGAAGCAAAATCGAAATACGCATTTTCAAACGCAGCAGGATTGTTGTCGACAAAGTCTTTTGGAGAGGTCAACGTTGCTTTTTTTTTTTTTGGGAAAAAGTGAAGACTTACCAACACATGTTGAAGGGCATCCTGAAGAGGCATAAGCATTGCCTGCCCAGTCGCCACCTGCAAGGTAGGTGGGGTGGGGGCGTTAATCAAGTGAAAACTGTTTAGAGAGAAAGGACAAATAACGCACAGAACGTCAAATTGATGATGATATTATGCTCAGCAAAGTGAGAGGCAAAGTCACAAGAGGTATTTGGGAAGTACGCTATCGGAATGCCCTACAAACAATCGTTAACATCAAAATTCATCTTAGAATCCGACGAGTCGCGGAAGGACCGTTCTGAGAATGATATTAGACTCTTACCCAAACTCTAGGATTGACGCTGGAAGAACCGTATTTTACATCATGAGGAACACTCGGGTCGTGCCGTGACCAGAACCAGACTTTGTAGTATGCCGTCGTGCGTTCGACAGCAAACCTGTTTGATTTTGTTCGTCGTGTGTGTTTTATTGCGATTACTGAAAGATGCGACGTACCATCCCCCACCAACAGTGTTGAAAAGCGGCCCGTAGCTGGTCTGACTGGGAAACGCGACGGAACACCCTGCATTGTAATTCGCTTGCCAGTCACAGTCCAGCGTGAGGCTTGCCCTGTGTTGAGTTTGTAAAGAACAAGAAGATGAGATGTCGTTCCCAAAACCGAGAAAAGACTGGAATCGGGGCTGTAACTCACCCCGTTTGCGTTCGTATAGCAGGCATTGTACACCCTAAAAAAAAGGTTTTCTGAGAATCTGCAGCAACGCCAAACTATGGCCATTTTTACCTGCCGTCGTGTGCAGAGTTGCCCTGTTCGGACTTTGATTGTTGACTCCCTCCATGATGTCGATCTCCCCCTACAAAAGTCACAACGTAAGGATTTTTTTCTTGAAAAGGTCATTGACATCGGAAGAATGGTACGCACGCCGGTAGGCCAGTTTTCTCCCTTGACTTCCCAGACAGCAGGCCATGTCCTAAGTTATCGGCGGAAAAAATAAGCATAACTTCATCATTCATTTTCGTCATAATTTGAGAAAAGTTTTACCTACCCACATCCTTCTGGCATATGACGAACATCAAACCTACAGGTCAAAAAAAAAAACAGGAATTAGCCAAAATAGCTAGCACCAAATGATTCAAGACTTACACAGCAACGTGTTGGGTATATGTCTTTTGTGACCTGATCCTAACCGAGTTTCTTCCCAACCCAGTCGGCTTCAACACCGTCTCATAATCAGCACGTAGTATAAACGTATCAGACGAGGCGAAGGTAAGATTTTGTTTCCGTGATGTCGGTTGGTCTACATAGTTTCTGTAGTCGCGGAAGAATAAGAGAAAAAAGAAAACCATATAAAAAGGACGTACACTCGGCCGTGGGTTGGATCATCAATAGCCTCCCAAATAAAGCAGTTGTAGAAATCTGAACCGACGATGGTATCAACGAGCATTGGATGAGGGCCATGTTGGTAGTGATGATGGGGATGATGATCTGGCCAAGGCGAAGCAAAGGAAATAAAGGATAATAGGACGAGGGCAACGACTCGGGCTGCAGCGGGTAATGGGAAGGTCTGTTTCATTTTTTTGCTTTCAATTGTGTTTTCCAGTGTCGTTGCGAAAGAAAACCTTTCGGGAATTGAGGGGAAAAGAATCCGCGTGGAATGTCCCTAGTATGCCACAATATTTTATTTTTTTACCCTTTGTCGTGGGCTGCCACGAAGAATAAGGTATCAGCCACTCTAATGTTCATTGCAATTGGTCATCCGAATACTCAGTGGCGTTATTCGGTTGGTTGAGCAGGGATCTGATCCAGGGAAAGCGATTACACTTCGGCATTACCAATATCTATAGGCCATTTATATTTGTTTTTAATTGGTAATTAAAAATTAAAAATGTTGAA
>QDKV01004584.1_pt1 | contig 10550 bp, 6 predicted proteins | sample 1861101 | NCBI WGS metagenome assembly QDKV01 (sample SAMN04275158, study PRJNA302643) | Fungus metagenome, whole genome shotgun sequencing project. | isolation source: fruitbody | host: Mallocybe terrigena | place: Sweden | collected 2013 | reverse complement strand
CTGTGCTTGTAGCCGGTCGATCCGCTTTTGCGTTATTTTCCTTACGTTCTGATACACGTTCCAGGGGTCAGGGACGTAGCGTGCTCATCATCTCCTCCTAACTGAGATACTGACTGTCCTCAGTCATCGATGATGTCATGACGTCGAGTCATTTGTCGCATGGATGTCGCCACTCGAGGGTCGAGGGTTCTTTTGCCGATATAAATCGCGTTCGTTGGATCCTCTCGCTCTCAAACCCCTTCTCATGTCGAACCTTGCTAAAAATCCCCTTTCATTTCGTTCTCTCATTGGTGGTCTGAAAATCGGGGAAACTCGAGGTACCAACTACCGATGGTGGGCTGCTGTTCGTGGTTCCTTCGTACGTCATTTTTCTTCTCGACTATTATTTGCTCGCTAAACCCTCTCGTGTAGGAGCCTGTCGTATTGGAGTTGAATCGCACTTGTGTCGAAGGGAAGGCCGATCTTACTGCTGAAGCGATCGACATCATCAAGCGAGCTGATTTACTTGTCGGCCCCTATATCGAGGATCTCGCTCCTACCACCGTCGATGCGTGGATCACCGTTCGTACCCTTGCGTATTCGACGTACGTAAGCGAGGGGTCTAGTGAAGAGGACGACGACACTCCCCTGCAACGAGAAGGTGTGGGCACAATTCGCCTGCCCCCTAGTTCTCTTTCAAAGCTTCGCGAGGCGGATCAAACGACCGATAACAACGTCGATGTAGACGATGTAGGAGAAACCGCTTTGAAGACGAAGCCTAAACGCAAGATCACGGCTATTGGACCCATTACCTCTCCCGCCAAATCTCAGGAGGCGAAGAAGACCGGGATTTCGTCGAAGACCGCTGGCAAGATTCCTGCGAAGCCTTCTGTCGAGCATGAGCCTTTCGTGGCTGGCGTGCATTCGTCTTGGCCTAAATCGGTAAGTTATCCCTTTCTTTTGTATAATTCCCCGAGTTTGCTGATCCTTGTCTGACTAGTGCGAGCGCTGCGAGAGGAACGACCTGCCTTGCTACGGCCCTCCTTACGATGGAGATCGACCTCGTGATTCTGCTAAATGCGTTCGCTGTTTCCACGTTCGCGTGTCATGCAATGGAGGTCGGAAGCCTCCTGTCCCAGATTCGAAGGCCGCTACTGTTCCTCTTCGTTCGAAACGTAGTGCTGACGTCGCTATGGACGTCGATGTCGCAGGGCCATCTAAGGTCGCTAAACCGACTCGACTTGCGACTGCTGGCTCTTTGCATGCGACTTCCTCTGCGGGTTCTCCGCCTCCTACACCGTCGTCGGTTGACCTGTCCTCTCTCACGTCACATCCTCCTCGTCCGCGTCGCCTTCGCATTACGTCTTCTGTCCCTTCGCTTCCGTTGGTAGGTACGTCGATTCCATCTGCTCCGTCCGCACCTCTCTCAATTCCTGCTGCCGAGGCGCTCCTTCTTTCTATCCGTCGAATTCGTACACGTGTCAATGAGTTTGCTGCGGAGGTGTATTCGGACTTCAACGATCTCGAGGATTTGGTCAGGGAGTCTCGTGCCTAGTCGCTCGAGGTCGTTTTTAAACTACATTTCTTTTACTGCCGCGCCGCTTTGTTTTATATTTGCTTTTTTGAATGAATTATCTTTCTTCTGCTTCGAACGAAATCATAAAAATAAAAAGAAAAAGAAATGAAAGAAAAAAACATAAAAGAAACAGAAAAATTGAAAAATTAACGTTGCTCGAAGCCAGTCCTCCTCCTAACTGAAATTTTGACTGTCCTCAGTCATCGTCGTCCGAATTTTGCGCTTCATCTTCTATATCATCAAAGAGATCGTCTGGATCGACGACTGTTGAATTTCGTAGTTCTTCCAGTCTTTGATGTGATGCGTCGAGTAGCTCCTCAAGAGGGGGTAGATCGATCTTTGAGCGATAGAAATAAGGGATTAGTCTGAACGCGGCTGTGGGTCGATCGAACAGAGACCCGTCGAGTTCAGCTAGAATGTAAGCTCCTCCTCGATTGCGCGAAATCACAATCAGAGGCCCAAGATACCGAGGTCGCATTTTCCTATTCAACGCCTTTTCTATTGCCGTATTTCGCATCAACACTAAATCTCCTAATTTGAAGTTGAAATCTTTTATTGTGTTTGTATGATCTCGCTCGAATTTGATAGCCGCTTTACGTCGAGCCTCGAATACTTTGGAGTGAAGTTCCGCGAGATGCGACTTTCTCTTTTGCAAGGCTATTGCTCGTCGAGCGATAAGGTCTGTAGTCGATAGCACTGACTCTGGTGGTGGTTGCATATACGATGCTTCGACTATATCAAATGGTAGGAGTGGGTGAGTACCTGTAACCGCGAAATAAGGGGAACATCCCATTCGTCGCCGAATTGTTACTCTGTCTGCCCAGAATACTGAGTATGCGACAGATGACCACTTCGAGGCATCTCCATCTGCTGCTTTGAAGAGACCCTGCCTAACGTCGAAGTGTGGTCGTTCTACGATGCCGTTTGCTTTTGAGTTGTAACCCGAAATACGAATGTGCTTGATGTGATATCGACTTTCGAGGTAAGCGAGGGCTTTTACGAAAGGAGCCCCATTATCCGTGACTATCTCGACTAGTGTGCCCCATCGATAGATGAAGCACTTTAGTAACCATTCGCCAATCGATTTAGCGTTTTCCTTTCGAAGCATGTCGAATTCTGCCCAGTGCGTAAGGGAGCATCGACCTTGGACTATATACTTGTATCCGCTCGAAGGTGGTAGATGCATGGTATCGATATAGATTTTTGCGAACAAAGGTGCTGGGGTTGCGACAACCGGTGGTATGAGGACGTTTTGAGTCTTTCGCAGTTGACAGAGTCGACAGGTTTTGATAAACCATTGGATATCGTTGCTCATGAAAGGCCACCAATATCTCTGAGAGATTAATGCGTTAGTGGCGAAATACCCGTGGTGTCCTACGTCGTCGTGTGCTGCTGCTAGAATGAACAAGCGTCGAGACGGCGATACTACTAACTTGTGTTCTCCTTTGTGATCCTTTTTCCACAGCTTCTTCGATGCGATGAAGAACTCTACGCAGTATCTCAGAAACGTTGCGTATTCTGATTCTGAGAGGTTGGCGGGTCTTTCTAGCGTTTCGTGCCATTTGCAGACCTTAACGACTCTTTTATCCGCGTTTCGCGCTGCCTCGATACGTGGGACGACCTCGTATGGGTCGTTGCTATCTTCTTCGACCTCTTCAACTCCTTGGTCCTCCTGCTCTGCACTATTAGGTATTGCTACCCCCGTAATGTAGATCGTGATCGGTGGCTGTTCTATCTTCCTCGACGTGGTAGTAGATATCATATGCATGAAGCCGTTAACTTGATCGACCCAATCGTCGAAGTGTTCATCGTCTATTTCTTCTAGATCTCCTGATTGATGCCTTCGACGCGACAATCCGTCAGGCCCGTGAAACGATCCTGGAACATGAACCAGGTCGAAGTGAAATAACATAATGGATATGATCCATCGATTCATGCTTGCTGAAGGTGCGATATCCGGGTTCGATAGCATGCCTTTGATGTACTTTGCGTCGACTTCGACGACTAAGTTCCTTAACCCGATCAAATACAAACGTAGGGCTCGAACCGATCGATATAGCCCATAGAGCTCCAGTTTAGGCTGAGAGAAGCGTGCTTCTCTTTCGTTGAGGGTTATCGATCCAAAACGTGAAAAGTATCGAAGTCGAGGATTATCGACGTCGCACTGACTGAGAATGAACCCGACTGCGATGTAGGACGTGTCGACCGAGAGTATGACCGGCGATCCTGTGGTGTAATCGATGGGACGAATAGCTGGAGAAGTTACTAATGCCTGTTTAAGATCCTCCTGCGCTTTGAGCTGCTCTGGTCCAAACTCGAAGAGCTGATCTTTCCTAGTCAGTTTTACTAACTGATGCGCTCGATGTGCGAAGTTTTTGATAAACATCCTGCAAACCCCTATAGTTCCCAAGAATGCCCGTATGTCTGACAAGTCGATGCATGGTCCCCAGTTTGATACTTTATCGATTCGAGTTGGATCCGGTAGTCGACCTTTATCTGTGCATCGATGCCCTAGTACCATGATTTCTGGTGCACAAAGAACCGATTTGAAACCCGAGAAGGTCCCTCCACTATACTTCATCCGCTGAACGACTCGATTGACGCCTTGAAAGTGTTCCCAGACGAATCGACGAATGCCGGGATTATCAGGTATGGTTTCGAAGGTGCCGTCTTTATCCTGATACTTCGATCGAGGCCCTTTGATCGGTACGTCGTCGATGTATGGTATTGTAAGATGTGGGACTTCTGGCAACAATATATGCGTTACGTCGTCGTGGAAGACTGGAACCGAGTTCGTCCATCCCATAGGTAGCGTAGTTAGTCGCAGAGCTCCGTATGGAGACTGAAAGGTGGTAAGGTCGCGCGATGACTCTGCAAGCGCTCGCTCGTCATAACCGACGTATAAATCTAGCATCGCCCCACAGGATCGTCCTGCGAACTGTTCGACAAGTTGCTCCGTGAAGGGAGGAACGCCTGAGTGTGCAATGGTAACTGCGTTCAGGGGTTCGAGGGACTGTACTATTCGTATTGAGGTACCGTCCTTCTTCAGTACTGTGAACCATCGAGATCGATACGAAGAATTTGATGGCTCGAAGACTCCTGCCGCTATTTTCCTTCTGATTAACTCGCATATTTTTTCGTATATCCCTGGGGGTATTGGTAGGTTTCGTACGGTCCAAGGCTTATGTGGTATAGTAGGAATTTCGATGGGGGGGAAGTATTCTTCTTTGAAGTGACCTCGTTCTGAATCGTCCCAAGCGAAGCCGTCTTGGTGTAAGAGCATGAATTGATGCAATAGTAATCGCTCCTCTGGCCATAGGAAATCTCCTGGATGAGCCGCATCGATCACCTCTTTTCTAGCTGCTGTATAGCGTTTTGTTGGTTCGAAGGGAGTAGGTCGGGTTGGTAGCTCTGGCAAGGCGCTAAGAGGGTCGCCTTTAATGTTTCGAGTGATGCGAAACCGTTCTGGAAGTTCTGTCGCAACAGGTCGAATTTTCTTCGCAACAGGCTTATACTTCTTTCCAGCATACGATGAAAGGGGTGTTGTATTGGACGGATAGACTATCCCTGTCATATATGAGTCGACCGGATCTAATTTAAAACGACAAAGACAAAACAAAAAGATTAAAAAGAAATAAGTTTGTACAGCATCGAAGCTGTTTGGTTCGATCTCCGAGTTCGACCATCGCTTCGAAGCTCTGTGATGCCTCTGAAGCAACTGGGCGGCTCTCGCATATACTATAAACAAAAAGGAAAAGAAAAGATAACCTAAAATGATATCTACAGTGAAATTTAAGCGCGAAATAATTGAAATGCGAGAAACACCGAGGCCGAGGGTCGATACTTTAACTTCCTGGGCCTCTATCTGTGAAAAACCGAGTTTCCTTCGTGAAAGGGCTTCTTTGTGATGAACTTCGGCGGTCCTCGAGGTATAGTCGGTACCGTTACTGTTTGTCCTGTATTGGGGTCGTGGACCTCGATGGTTTGGTCTTCGTTCTTGTAGTTCCGTATCACTGACTCGGTCAGGACGTCGAAGGGTCTGCCGAACAAGATGTCGTATGCTGGGTTTCGAAGGACATGCACTTGCATGTATAGAGTGAGATCGCCGATGCGGAAAGGGACGTTTCGCGCTAATCCTAGGGATGGATCGATAGTTCCGTTCGCGGACTGCATGTTGAGAATGATAGTGGGATCGTATATCATAGCCAATTCATGGCAGACTTCCTCAGACATAGCGATTATTTGGCATCCATTGTCGAGGATGCATTCGACCTTTAAATGGTTGTCAACCATAGGCACTATCGAGCGTAATGCACACGACTCTTTGGCTACCACAAGTCGATTTGGGTCAGGGTTTTCTCCTGGATTCAATGTACGGTAGTACTGCTCGATGGGATCTTCTAGGAATATGGTATTGCGAGGTGTTTTGGTCGTAGATGGTTCGATCAAGAATGACTCGATGGAAGGTATAGGTTCGATGCCCGAGGTATAAGGTATCTCGTCGGGTAATAAGTAGTCTAGCTCTTCGATGCTAGGCCACAATTCTTCTTCGTCATATTCTGGCTCCGTTGTTAGCTTTACTTCGATTACCTGCGCTTTCTTTTCTACTTCTTTCTCCGGGACGATGCGTCGAGTAGTGGTGACGCTGCGTAGTTGTGCTCGAACCTCCGGTGACAAGGAAAGCAGTTCCTGTGTTGTGACTGTAAGGGGAGCGTTCAAGACTCGATTATAGACTGTAGCTGCGATCTGTGGGTCGTGGATCGGTGGAAGGGTTTTATACGCGGGATCCGGCTTTTTCGACTCTGTTTGTGAAGCCCTGAAGGGTGCTGCGATGTTTCGATTCTGTGGGGGGGCGTAAATCGCGTCTGGTGCTCGTCGGTATGGATGTATGGGATCATTTGAGGTCTCGATGACTCGATTTGGCTGAGCTGGAGCGATGGGTGGGACTACTGCTCCCTCCCTAACTGGTTGTCGTGATTGCTGAGCGACTGGCCTCCTTTCTGGCTCAGTTGGAACGATAGGCTTCGAACCTTCTTCTGCCCGCATTCTCCTCGTCTTGAGTCCTTCGAAAGCAGCGTTTTTCTTCTGCGTCTCTTTCCCTTTCAAGCTGTAAACTTCTGCTTCTAACGCCGCGATGCGATCTTGCGCTGAAAACTGATATTTGGGTGTTACTGTCGAGTCGTCACTCTTCGAGAACGTTAACGCCTGTGGTGTCGACGTCGAGTTTCTCGAGAATATGACCGCGTTGAAAAGCGTGTTAGCGGCCATCTGGTTGGGGTTCCTTCGATGGTACTCGTCGATCCTGTCCATAAACTTCTTTCCCTGAATGTCTCGAGGAATGTAAGCGCCCGAAGGTAAAACTACTTTACCCTCGAAATTTCTCTTGCACTTCCCTAACCTGATGTACTCGAGGACGATCTCGCAGTTCTTGATAAAATGTTCTAAACTTCCGCAGAAGTTGCAATTGAGGTGCTTCGTTATTGCTCCTGCTTCTTCGGTTGATAGAGGAGGTTTCCCTCGAAGATGCGACGCCATGTTAATAGCATCGACGATTGTCTTGGAAAATTCGGTAAGAATAGACCCTAACTGTTCTGTTTTCACGAAGCCAGTATCATGTGTGTGCGATGGGATCGATTCTGGAGTGGTCGATGATATCGCCCCTGGTAGATTGACTGCCACCATTGACGAAGCGGTTACGCCTTGTAGGACCCATTCTGCGGCTTTGTAGATGTCGTTAATCTGGTACGGCATTGAAGGATGGTGGTCTTTGTGCTGAATCTGGAGTCGCATCTGAATCGAGGCGTGTAGGGTGGGGTCGAAGACCCTGAAATATGACTGCGATTGCTCGCGTCGAGAAAGAAGGTCGCTCTTGATGAGGTATGTCGAAACTGCGTTATATTTGAGGTGGAATTCGGATAATTCTTGCAGGGAGCGAATCCCAAGACGCTGTCTTTCTCCAATAAGGCGGTCCAAGTCGGTGATAATCCATTTGAGAGTATCTTGATGATATAGCTCGAGTAGTTTCGCTTTGAACTCGAGGTACGTCTTGGCAGCGTCTGTATATTCTTCTAACGCCTCCCAAGTCTCTGCGGTATCTCCGTCGACGTACGTTGATGCGTACTTCTTCTTTTCGGCGTCGAGCACGACCGTACTTCTGATGAAGAGACTTTCGAGTTGTGTGAAGAAACGACCGAGTTCATTAGGTCGCTTCTGATTAAAGATGGGAGCCGCGCGTTCCCCGAATACTGGCATAGGCGTAGTCATTATGAAAGGTAATGAGATCGATGATATTGTTGTTGGTTGGATAAGTTGTGAGGATGATGTAATGGAGGGAGTAGAATGAGTCGACGCGAAGTCTGATGGATTTAAAGATAAGCTTTCGAGGTCTGTAGATAATTGGTCGAAGTCGATGTAAGAGGGATCGAAGCTAGGTAAGTCTTGATTGTTGAAGAGAGGCGAGTCGTATGAAGGTAAATGGTTATGAGTTGCTAGTGCGTCGGGGACTTCGACAAAGAGATCGTCGTCACTGGTTGGGTCGAGGCTATGAAATGCGATGATCGATTCTTGTTGTAGAACTCGATGAGGAAGGTTGCGAAGTTCTGGTGGTGATATCCTTGCTGACTAGCCCCTCGCGGTGGGCTCCAAAATGATGTGCCTACGATGCCACTAGCTGTGCTAAAACACAACTAAACCTAAATCAAAAGTGAATGACACCGTGAAGAGTGGCTCTGAGGTGCGAGGCGGGGCTTTAGTATCCGAAGTAGATCACGTAGTAGTTAGTAAAGTTGAATTTGAGTTGGTCGATGCGAGAAACGGCTTGAGGCGAAGTGAAACGATGCGAAGCGAAGCGAAACGAAGCGAAACGTGTTTGAAGCTAATCGTGCGTAAGCAGTACGGTCGAATGAAACGTCGGGAAGCGAAACGAAGCGAAACGTGTTTGAAACTAATCGAGCGTAAGCAGTACGGTCGAATGAAAACGTCGGGAGGCGAAGTCGAACTGAACGTGCGTGTTGTAACGATCGAAACGAATGGTCTTGAGTTGCAATGGAGTCGAAAGGCGTATAATAACTAATAAACGTAAAATAGAGATGGACTTAGCGTATCTGGAAGTCGAGTATATCGAGTACGAAGGTGATTGGTGATGAATGACGCGTCGAACGCTCAAGTTGAAAGTTTTTATTGAAGCTAGACGACGCCTTCGACGATGAAGACGCGTAGAAAGCGAGTTTTTTAGCTTCGAAGCTATGAGAGACTGATAGTACGAGTTTGTGGGGTCCAAAGTAACTGCCATTTGTTCTAAAACTCCTAGCCTTATATACAAATCCTACACTAACCACAAAGTAACAAAAGAAATAAAGAAATAATCCATTTAATATCTAATACCGAGTTTGGTAGGCTTTTAACCTGATCGAGCGATGACGCGACGACTCCACAGATCAGAAACCGAACTATTCGCTTCTATACTGCGCAGCAAACGCGCCCTTACCGCTTGCGGCCTCGACGCGTTTCCGTGACGTTTGCCGAGTGTGGAGTGAGTTTTAACAAGTCGAAAGGATAGCAAGGAGTATAGTGGGCCATACTTTGCTGGATGGACGCGTATAATGACAGGGATTTTCGATGTGGACTGATGAGGACGCGCGATAACGGGTTTCGACGCCTCGACGCGTACGTGCTTCGATCGGAACGCGCTAAACAGCTGTTCAACACGCGTTTCGTGAGGTACTGTGCTTGTAGCCGGTCGATCCGCTTTTGCGTTATTTTCCTTACGTTCTGATACACGTTCCAGGGGTCAGGGACGTAGCGTGCTCATCATCGAGCGACACCCAATCTTGCGAAGGTAATTCCAGTAATAGATCGCATCGACGAGAGTCTTGCCACGGCTGCATTGAACGACAAATACGCACCAGCAGTGCAGGCAGCAGTGACATTGGGGAAGAATTTACTAAATAAGTACTATAACATTACAGATTCTTCTGAGGTATACCGCATTGCGATGAGTAGGTCATATTTTTTCCCTCGACTATCCTTGACTAACTCCCCATTATTATTAGTACTTCACCCTTCCCACAAAACAACGTACTTCACGCTGGCCGGATGGGACCAGGATTGGATCGACACAGCCAAGGGCATTGTTCGTGCAGAATTTGACCGTGCATATGCTGACCTTGAACTCGAAGATTTGTCTACTGTTAATAGCCATGTGAGTGCTTACCTTTTCTTTCGTTTTTAATTCATTCCTTTCTTTTTCGGGGCTAGACTGACCGTCCAATCGAGGAGTCGGGCAACATGTTCGACAATCTCCCTGCTATCTCCACCATACAACGGTTATCGGCGCTTGTTGATGAACTCGATAGATATTTACAGGAGCCAACGGAAGCAGCACCAAATCCACTACTTTGGTGGAAAGAAAACCAATTTCGTTATCCGCATCTGTCTCGTATGGCCCGAAACTATCTGTGCATTCCTGGTAAGTCCTAAAATCTACTATCTACAGTCCATTAATTTCCATTACCTTAGCTACATCTGTTGATGTTGAGCGAGTATTTAGTAAGGGAAGACTAGTCTTATCGCATGTACGCAACCGTCTCTCAGTAGGCTCTACTTGAGCACTCCTTTGCCTTGGAGCATGGAGCCAGCTCAATCTTGTGAAGGCAGATGATATTATCACTGCCACCATTCTTCCAGATATCAAAGATGGTGAAGAGATTGAGGAAGACGATGAATTGGACTTTAGTATTCAGTAGTCTAGTACTAAACATTTTAACAATCAACCCATGTTACCCATGCGGGTCGGTTGACCCATGAAACCCACGACTGAGAGCAGGGGTTACCCCAACCCGTGTATGTGGGTACGGGTATAAGTGGGTAAGGGTACGGGTGGGCTCGGAAATACCCATGGGTGACCCGTGCTCTTCACTAGGTACAGATATTGTCTGTCATGTGTGTCACGGAGGAAGGGGAATATGGCGGTGTATGGATTGTGCAGACCATCGAC
>QDKV01004585.1_pt1 | contig 10557 bp, 12 predicted proteins | sample 1861101 | NCBI WGS metagenome assembly QDKV01 (sample SAMN04275158, study PRJNA302643) | Fungus metagenome, whole genome shotgun sequencing project. | isolation source: fruitbody | host: Mallocybe terrigena | place: Sweden | collected 2013 | reverse complement strand
TCGAAAACTGGAGGAGATGGATTGATGTCAACATGAAAGAAATAAGGGACAATGCATTGATTGACTGTCATCATGCTTTAACAGATCAGACCAGTGAAAAAGCGAAGTGGGAACTTACTGAGTTGGATTTGCAGCTTGCTTCTGAGTGGACAAGGCGAGAATGGTCGGTTGTTGTGTCGTCGTCTAAATTGGAAGATATTCTCTATCGGCGAATGGAAGAATGCATCAATCGAATTGTGAAGGAACAGGAGAATGGGCCATTGGGGGAGTGGATGCAGTCAGAATTTGTGGTTGGAGGGCGAAAGCGATTAGAGAAGGAAAGGGAGCAAGCAAAGGAGAGGATGGAGAATGCGATGAAGATTAAGGCTGAACATGCAGAAGCAGAGGGACGGGCCTGGAGAGATCAGAGAGATTTCAATCCCGAAAACATGTGGAAAGCTGGACAGAAGTTTATTGATGAACAATGGCAAGCAGCCATTGAAAGCAGAGACGTAGCGTTGTCATCAGATTTTGACCGACTGGTTAAACACAATACACCAAGGAGTGAAGAGTGGGAGGGTGAGGCACACAAGACCCGACGCATCTTTGTGGAGCAGGTCAGGGGCAGATTCAATCATTGGCAGGATCAAGGCAGGAATGAAAAGGATGAGATGGATGCTATTATCAAGCGCATTAGCAAAGCAACCACTAACCATTTGGATGCTTACCATTATCCAGAGTGGGATATACAGGTTACTCGTAAGTTTGTGGGACTCCGGTTCTCGGCAGCAAAACTCTGCTCTGCAACTGTGTGCGATGTCAGTAATTGCAATGAAGACGTCATCAATAATGTCATCCAGAAGAAAACCACTCGCTCTGTGATCAATGTGCCTGTCGATTCCATCCCAGAAAACAACCACCTTCTCTACCTCAGCTCTAACAGTGGACAGGAGCCTCCACTGGCATTCATTAAACGGAATCGTGAGCGATGGTGGAACCGAAAAACAAGCAATTCTTCAATGTTCTATTTCTCCCCACAAGAGGTTTCAATACCATCAGACTGTGTCCACAACTCTAGTCAAACAATTGCCCATATATTCATATTCCTTAGAACCCGAACTCGCCTCCAACTGTGCTTGCTGCATTGGAGAATTAATCAAGTATCTGTTTCTATTCAGGAGAAGGACAATGTGGTTTGCTTCATCTCCACTGATGAAATTCCAGAACAACCTCAATCGCAAGACTTTGAGTTGAATTGGTTTGAACCAGGGAGGCATGAGCTGCAGTTGGTCATTAGTGGGGAGTCTGGGGAGTCTGAAGAGAGTGGTCTATATTCCCTCCGGGACATTCTGGTCAAATCCCGAGTCGGAAACACCTCATTACTACTTAATTCTACTTAAATAACTTTTTTCAGACTGTCACACTTATATTCACTTTCTCTCGTGAGGCCCTCCCACCAGTGAAATTTACTTATTTATTATTTAAGCTATGCTGAAATCGAAATCCATACATATAGATTCCAAATGCAACTTCCTGGCAACTGGCCATCACAAACCGTAGCTTGCATTGCTTGAAAGGAATTCTTGGCATTTTTTAGATTATATCTGGCAGTCAACTTCTTTGCGAGATTCGAAAATTGGAAGCGCTTGGCAGCCCGATGGCGGACATTACGCTGCCGGTTGGTTCAGAGGACCTCCATTCAAAGGGCATGGTACAATCCTCAATAAGATGCCAAGCCATTACGATTTCAAGTTATGCTATAAGCTTTTTGTAGTCTAACGGAATAACGTTTGCAAATGAAAAAAATTGGCGGTGCTAAAGTCCACGGTACTTGAGTCAAGTCTGCCAAGACCTACACACTTGATTCACAGTTACTCTCATCCTGCACATATGTGCGTCACTTGCTTACATCTCCTCACTTGTCAAGTTCAGGTAATTTTGCTATTTGCGAACGCAAATTTCTCTCAAGTAAATCTGGTCCTACCATACCGCCCCTTATCGAGAAACTACGACGCTAAATTAGCTCAAATTCCGCGACGTTTTTGCCAGTGGACCTGGGTGTACCTTTTATCTGAGCCAAGAAACGCTTGGCTGATCTACAACCTTCGCAGCCAGATGTATCAGAACAACACTTGCATCACCTTTCTCGTGTCTTATAAGAACCAGTTTACACTACTTAGTATTGAGGTTAGTATCATAGGATAACTATGGCCCCCATGACGGTTCGAAGGAATGGTTTAGCTCTAATCATTCTGCTTGCGAGAGCTTCTTTCTCTTCCCCAATCGTTCGTTCATTCAGGAGCAGTGCCACGTCCACTGGCAGCATCGGGACAGAGAAAGGTTCTCCTGAATTTTGGTACTTCATTGCCATCAGCTCTTTCCTTGTTTTGGCTGGTGGTGTCTTTGCGGGGTGCGTGTGTTGTGACAAGATTAGAGGTCGACGTCGTCTCATGATACTTATTAGCCTCACTCTCGGTCTGATGGGCCTTGATGAGCTTCACCTTCGAGTTTTGGCCACATCCTCGGGCGATAAATTTGAGAAAAAGAGTGCTCAGGAAGGTCGGGGAAATTCCTGGCATACGCGTCCAATAAGTGCTGACTAGCCTCCACAGTACTGAATTTGCTACAGAAGGGTAGACACTGGGTATTGGTCGTAAGTCGCAATGCTCATCCCACAGAAACTTCTGAAAATGCTTTCAAGGTGCTGTTACTGGGAAACGTGGTAAGATTATATATAATCCGTCGTTTCCCATTTCTGATGTGTTTCCCTGCAGATCATTAATGAAAGTTTGCCTATATTTCTGGATAATGCTGTCAGTAAATCTCACATCATTAGAGTAAGTTGACTAATTTGTCTGTATGTAGCTGGGTGGCGGAGTAGCGGCTATCGTCATATCGACAGCTGCCATTGGTATGGTCTTTTCTGTATTCAGATATACGTGACTAACCGGGGAACCTTTTTAGTCGTGTTTGGGTATGCCTTTCGCAAATTCTTCAATGTATATGGGCTGACGACGTACTATTTGACGCTTCCAGAGAGTGCGTACTTCATAATATCCGTTACTTTTTTTGACAATCTTCGTAGGATTATTCCCCAAGCACTCTGTGTTCGCTATGGATTGTACGTCGGTGCAACGTGTGCCCCACTCGTCCTAGCCATGATGTATATATTCGGTATACCGTCCTGCCCAAACTTTGTTCTTTAGTAGCTAATCGTGACGAATAGCTCCTATTGCCTACCCCATTGCAAAACTACTTGATTATATCCTCGGGACAGACAAGCACCATATGTACAAGAAAGCGGAGCTCAAGTCCTTTCTGCAGTTCCACCAAGCTGGGGAGGAGCCTCTGCGCGACGACGAGCTTGCAATCCTCAACGGAGTCTTGGAACTCAATTCCAAGGACGTTGAAACGATTATGACACCCATTACGGTCCGTCCTTCCTCATATCCAAGGCAAATATTAAATCTAATCGACATTTAGGACGTGATGATTTTAAGTGCAGACACAATCCTTGATCATCCCAACCTAGCAACTATGTAAGTGGCCCCGCGGTTTTTATTAATAGAAGGTGTCTCATGTGTTTTCAATATTAACCTCCAGCCTGCAAAGTGGATATTCCCGCTTCCCTGTGCACGAACCAGGTAATTCGACGGCTTTCATTGGACTTCTTCTCATCAAGGTGGTACGAAGAAATTTTATTATGTGAATTATGTCCGGAAATAAGTGATGGTGATGTAGCTCTTGGCCTACGACCCAAGTAACGGACTTCCGGTGTCTTTTTTCCCTTTATCCACTCTTCCGGAGGCACATCCATCGGTTAATTGCTTCCAGGCCTTGGATTACTTGTGCGTGAAATAACCATCGCAATCGGACAAGTCGTGCTAATTAAACCTTTCAGCCAAACTGGAAGAGCCCATCTACTGTTAGTGAGTCGAACTCCAGGTATGCCTGGAGGTGCCATCGGAATTGTCACTCTCGAAGGTCCGTATTTCTTTTACACATTACGGTCGATTTCTTACCATGGTTGTATGTAGACGTTATCGAGGTTAGTGGTTGGAATGTATTACGCGTTGGAAGGAACTAATCTTTGCTTTAGGAGATCATCTCCGAAGAGATAGTTGATGAAACGGACCGATACAGTGATAATAAAACAAAGTCTATGGCGAAGCGATCTTCGTTTTTAAATGCCATACCAGGGTGAGCCATTTCCTGCTTCATGGCGTGGTTGGTTTACTTACCCAATGAAAAAATGACAGAATCGTTGAAGGTCGTCCGCTTCCCAGACCAGAGCCCGATCGCGATACCTCCAATGAGACTACACTTCTCCTTGGACGTGATCGCAATAAGTCCTTAGTCACAATTCACGGGTTGCCGGATTACAGCAGTGTTCAGAATAATGGATGGACTTTTTCCAAATAACGATTCTTTTTGTATCTTATGTCTTTCCCGAAAATTACATCACGACTTTATAATTCTAACATGGATGTACGGATAGCAAAGTTAGGACTTTTTACCAACGTGTGATATCCACTTCAGCTTCCCCGAAGATGCTGGTCTTCTTAATCAAAAAGTCTTCCTCGACCGGCTCATCAGCCGTTTTGTAGTACTGAGGAAATTCCCTCCTTAAATATCTGAGGATGTGAGTATTGATTTGCTCGAATTCGAGTAGAAAGCCATCATGGCCATCTGGGGACTGTATCACTACCAACTCCGCCTCTGGGATGTGTTGTGCGATCTCCTTTTGCTCGTAAGGCGTAAACAACCCGTCAGTAGCAATGCTGATGACCAGAGCCCGCGGGGGCAGGGTGGCCAGAACTTTCGCAATGCCAGAATCATCCGAAGACTCAACCCTACCGCGTGCGACATCGTGCGTGTCCAGCTTGCGAGTGATGTGAATATAGCAGTTGGCATCAAATCGAGCAGTGAATTTTTCGCCTTGATAACGAAGGTAGGACTGTGCTGAGAAAATGGGTGGTTTTGAGGAATACTCGGCTGGAGAGGAGATTCCACTCTGTGGTTTGAAATTTCTCAGGCCGTCGTTGTGAGCGGCCAGTGCATCGTCAGGGTTTGTGGCGATTTTTGGAGTCGGGGGAGGTGTCAACGTTCCGTCCTTTAGGAGTTCGTCCAGCTGAGGCCGACGTCCGAAACGGCTTTCGAATGAGTCTCGCGAGCGATAGGTGAGCAAGGCGCTCATTCTTGCAGCCGAGAGTCCAGATGCGGGCTGAGAAGTGTAATAACCGTCCAGGTAGCTGGGGTCGCTGTATACACACTGCCTTTGAGCTTCTCCCCAGCTGATGCACCAAGCCGAATGACGAGCAGACGTCGCGAGTGGTATCACTCTGCGAACATAACCTGGTGAGGTACACAGAGGCCATTCGAGTACTGCCATACCACCCATAGACCCGCCGATGACCACTGCAACTGAACTTACGCCAAGGTGGTCGAGAAGGAGTTTATGAAGTCTGAGAAGATGACTACTGAGGCGATTATAGACCCTTGCAGGTAGATACGTACCCGACGTCGTCACGAATCGTCGTCGGCGGAAATTCTGGGCCATAAGGTCTTCCTGTATCGGGATTGATCGTCACTGGGGACGCTGAACCATAAGGAGAGCCCAAAGTATTCACACAAATAATAAAGAATCGATAATGATCAAAGGCCTTTCCCCGACCCATCAACGGACCCCACCTATGTGATTCAGTTACCTTTGTCTTTATCCAAATGTATATAGACAACTCACCAGTCTTCGACGTCCGCACTTCCTGTGAATGCATGGCATATGATCATGACATTGTCCCTCTCTTCGTTCAATTCCCCCCATGTTTTATATGCGATTGGAACATCCTTCAGTTTAACACCACATTCTAAAGTATAAGCAGGGATTTTGTAGATGAACTGGTCAATCAGAGTTGAATAGGAAAGCATTTGCTTGGGAGGATTCAGAGTACGTTGATTGGCGAAGGCGCGTTTTTGAATCTTATGGCCTCTAGGTCATTTGGAATTGTAGGGATTACATCTCTACAATTCTCCCGGTCCAATAGGCAATCTCCGAAAGGACACAACTTTATCTTATCACCCTGGAATCCACCAATGAATGAAACGTTACAAGCTCTACCTGGTAATTTCAGATGCAGTAAATACGAGACATGATCTATGGCTAGCAGTGTTCTTCTTACCGTGAAGGGTCAAAATTGTACTTTTTCATGGCAAATCGCTCGACCAATTGGGGCCATAGCCAATAAAGCAAATGAGCATATTTCGTCACGAAGGGCATGAAAACTGCCTTCTCGCCGGCGTCGACTGCTGCAACACACCTCCTCGCTACATCTTCCCTCTTCAAACCGTGTTTATTGGGATTCGCCTCCCTCACAGGCCCACCATCTACCGCTGAAGCGCGGAAATCACCCTCAACGGTAGATGGGAGGACAAATGTAAAGGATATTCTGGGGTGTTCGATGGCAAGAGCCTGATACAGAAGGAGAGATGCGGATTTGGAAGATGCGTAAAGGGATCGTGTGGGTGCAGGGATGACCGATGCGAGAGATGAGACAAGAAGGATAGAAGGTGAATTAGAACTATTTATGAGAAGTGGAATCTTGAAGTTTATCATGAAAGAGCAACTTTTTTGAGTTTATACAAAGACTACTCACAAAAGTCGCCGCTGCGACGAGCGGTCCAGTAAAGTTACCGCGGATGGCTGCTGCTGAAACGTCCGCTATCCGTTGTATGCCTTCTTTTGTAGTTAGAGGTAAGGTACTCTTGGAGTCTTCTGCATCGGCTCCAGCGATAGCTAGAAGAGGCTGCAAAGCAGATACACCTGCAGCAACAATCAACGTATCCAGTCCTTGCCAATCTGTACCAAAACGTTAAAGAAAGAAATAAGTTCTTTTATAAGATTACATACTCTCAACCAGGATATCCCTCAACCTGACCATATCCTCTACATTCGTAAAATCTGCCGGAATGGACAGAACGCTGTTTTTCTCAATTTTGATGGTTAACAAGGACCTGGCATCGCGGCACTCTTGCTCAACTTCCTTGATAAGAACCTCTCGCCTGCCTACGATGCAGACATCTGCACCTCGCTCGGCGTATTGTCGTGCGATGGTTCGTCCAACGCCGCTGGACGCTCCAAGAACCAAGACTCGTTCTCCGACCTTGGCTACTTTTCGTGACCTTCTGAGTCTCCTTGAGAGGCGGTAGACTAAGAACAGGAGGGGTACCAATGCTAATGTCAAAGGTTTCGATAGATGTGCTTGGACTCGGTGCAACATGTTGAGTGCTACTGATAAAGCACTATATCAAATAATAATGCTGGAAACTATTATTAGCACAACCGTGTTATTCTGCACCATGTTGGTCCGCCCTCTCCAGCGACTTGTAGGACGACCTAGAGTGGTTTCTTATTTCCATACCAGTTCTTTTTTATGGGCATCTCGAAAGGTTATCAAAAACTTCAACCTCGCCGACATCGGAGAGGGGATAACCGAGTGCGAAATCGTCAAATGGTGCGTCTCAAGTTCCGGCCGAGTTGTCTCCATCGTACTCAACGTTGGACGCCATTTTCTAGGAATATAAAACCACAGGCTACTGTCCAAGCCTTTGATCCTCTGTGTGAAGTTCAGAGCGACAAGGCGAGTGTGGAAATCACTAGCCCATACGACGGTGTGATCAAAGAACTTCTCGTGAAAGAGGGCGAAATTGCGAAAGTCGGCTCGGGCCTTTGCCTCTTTGAAGTAGAAGAAGAGGTTGAAGAGAGTGTTGATCTCCCTTCATCCAAATCGACTGATACACCAGGGAAGGAAGTGGGTTCGAAGTTGGCTTCTTCAGAAACTAGCAACGAGGGCTCTGCCCATAAACAAGCACGTCGTTTGCACCCTCTAGACCCCAAGAGAATCACAGAGAATGGGACATCAAAACCAGACAACATTTTCGCTGCTCCTTCTGTGCGACATTTCGCGCGTAAAATGGGAGTCGACCTTTCATTGCTGGTTTCTGGAACCGGTAAGGACGGAAGGATAGAGAAGATGGACGTTGAGGCCTATCTTTCTAATAAGTTCAAACAGCCAGTTCAGACTCCAGAACAACAAGACGACGACGTCGTAATAGAACTAGGTAGAACGCGTTATGGCATGTGGAAAGCCATGGTCAAGGTATTTGTTTCCATATTGTAAGATTTTGACTTGCATTTAAAGCAATTCTTAGAGCCTGCAAATACCTCATTTTGGTTATTCGACCACGTTGGATATCACGGCTTTACACGACATTCTGCCCATGCTGAACAAGCACATACCCTCTCATTATCTACCAGAAGCCGCGCGACGTACTCTCTCCCAGTTTGTCAATCCGTCCGCTATCTATCCTGCTCCTGCCCCATCCTCAGTTCCCGAATCTCACCAATACACACGGCTCACCTATCTCCCTATTTTCCTTAAGACACTCTCGAAAGCAATGATCGAGTGGCCGCTATTCCGTTCTTCCATAATACCATCATCAGTCGATTCTAAGCCAACGCTGACCGTTCGTTCAAACGCCGACATCAGCATCGCTCTATCTACACCTACTGGCCTCTACTCACCAACACTTCAGAGTGTCAACACTCAGTCTATTTACTCTATTTCGTCACAGCTTAAGCACCTGTCACATCTAGGCAGACAAACGCCTTGTGCTCTTTCTCTGAAGGAGATGCCCAAACGCGGAGGCACCATCACGGTATCGAACGTGGGTGCAATCGGTCAAGGTGATTTTGCTTCGCCTGTACTTGTTCCCGGAGGCGGTGTAGCCATTGTGGCTATTGGAAGTGCTAAATGGGTTTGGGATGTGGACAGAGGGGATGGGAAAGGAGAAAGGAGGTTGAAAATCGGAGTTAGCTGGAGTGGAGATCATAGGGTTGTTGAGGGAGCCGAATTGGCTGCATTCGTAGAGTGTTGGAGGTCATATGTTGAATCACCACAGAGGCTCATTGGGGAGGGTATATAATTTAAGCCACAATACATGTACATCTGATAGCTCACAATTGTGATGTCCAACTTGCATCAAAGTACCTGTAAAATACATCGTCGACAAACCTAAACATTAGCGACCAGAATTCCGAACACATTTCGGGAATACAGCTGAACACACTCCGTAAATTTCAACATTTCGTATACGTAAATATATGTGCGATCACGAAAAAATTGCCTTCCAGAGGTCCACAATAGATAGAGGCTGGCCGAAACTGTTCTCCACTTGCGATTGCGCGGGCTGACAAGATGAGCACATATTTGGATGATCTCTCTGAGAGCTCACCTTGAGTATTCTCATGCCAGCTGGATCCTTGATACAACTCTTAATCTTTCTGAGTCTCTTGTTCAGCTCTGCTTCCTCAATCAGACTCCCATTGTACACTTCCTTCCCTGCCGCAATCAAATGCACGCACGCCCCAACAGCATTGATCTCATACCTCTCTTTGCCCCAGTGGGACTTGTAGTCTGACCCAGAGAAGTGTAAACCCCGAGTAATATGTCCTATTTGTGCTGAAGAGAAACAGAGACCTCTTCGAATGGCTGTCCCTGAGACGATGGAGGCGACAATGTAGCTGTTGCCTGGTTGGATGAAGGTTGTGGAGGATTCATGTAGCATGGCAGTCAAAGCGTTGTAGAAGTAACGGATGAGAACACCTTCAAAACTTTTGTCTTGAGCTGCACTGGAATCTCCAATGTTGGTCTCGGAGACTTTCCATGAGTTCTTTGCAGAAGTGAGAGCAGATGCATAGTCATCTGTTTTCTCTGGGTTCTGTCGAGAAAGCTCAATGAATGCGTCAGTAAGCTGTGAAATGGTGTCCAGAGTCGGACTGGCATTGATGATTGAGAGAAGTTCCTCTGAGTTACAAGAGGCAAGCGCAGCAGAGATCATAGACATGACGACTCGGAAGAGGAAAGAGTCCAGTCACACCGGGTTAGAATGACACATCGCCCTCCTACAGGTAAGCAATTTCTCCCGTGCCCTCACAGGAGATCCCACTAACGCTTTCCTAAGCTTTCCATGTTCCAGTCTTATCCATCTTCAAACGTCTAGGGAATACCACGGGTTGCGGGTACCCGCCGTGTGACCCGTCCACATCATCCAAGCCACAAGCCCATAAGTGAGGGACGACGACGACTGGGGGGGATGGCCATCCCCACAAAAAATATTCTATATTTTTTATTTGTTTTACATAAACTATTAACTGGGTTTTCATGCCAACGCCAACCCACCTCTCGTTTCGAGTGACGGAGGGGATACGCCCACCACAGAACTCTCCCTCGCTCGAAATGCGAGACGGTGCCTGGAAGGCTGAAGATCGGCGAGACAACACGATAGGTATTAGGCAGGCACAAAAGGTTTTGGGGATGGGTATGATTCACCCAAACACCTCAAGGTACGTTTTTCATATGATATAACCTTTCTGTATGTACTAATCATACTACAGATCTTCGAAAATCACCCATCTTGCCAAGGTGTGTTTCGCCGCCGTTTTGCACAGACCAGGCACGAAAACCACCCAGATTGGGTGGTTTTCGTCTTTCGTCTTCCTCTGCACATGTTGAGCATGAA
>QDKV01004586.1_pt1 | contig 10582 bp, 12 predicted proteins | sample 1861101 | NCBI WGS metagenome assembly QDKV01 (sample SAMN04275158, study PRJNA302643) | Fungus metagenome, whole genome shotgun sequencing project. | isolation source: fruitbody | host: Mallocybe terrigena | place: Sweden | collected 2013 | reverse complement strand
ACTCACAACACGGTTTTGACCATATCTCAGTCAATTCTTATCCGTTTTACATGATCTTGGGCTCATTTTAAAGTTCATGGGTCAGAGATTTCTGTCCCGCACCCCGACCCGTCAACACCCTGATCCGTAACCCCAGCGGGAATCCCCAACCCCTGCCATTCCCTAGCACCAGGGGGTTTAATTGATGAGGCTACTGCAGAGGAGAGGGAGCTTGCATGGATGCATGCTACAAATGATGAGAATGAAGGAGTTTAGGATCTTTCCAACTTCTTATGCGACGGCAACCCCAGCTTACACAATGCACTGGCCATGTATTTTCGAAATAACACACAAGCATTTATGGCAGCAAAATTCACAGAAGAGGAGGACTACCACTATCTACACAGGCTTGCAAGAGAGGGAAATGGGGAGGAAAGGAAGCAGCGCAAGGAATTAACTGAGTTCCGTGACAGGTGGCAAGCAGAAAAAACAGAACACAAAGAGGCTTGAGAGAGAAGTGCAAAGGCTACAGCAGAGCGGATAGCAAAACTAGATCTCATACTTGATAAGGAAAAGATTCCAGGTCTCAAAGAACAACATCTAAAGGACCAGCTGAAGCTTTTCAAGACTGCGGGTGCTCCAAATCTACAAGTGGGCAAGCAGTTAGTTGCTGATATCCGTCAATCACTGTTAAATGCAATTAATCTGCATCTAGAGGGTACTTGGAAGCTTATTGGTGATGAAGAGAGCGAGGGTGATGACACAGAATATTCAGAGAATGAGGATGATGAAGAGAATTGGAAGAATAAGGAGTAACAGTGATAATAAGTAGTTTTGAATCATATTTCCTGTATATAAAATACTTGTTACATAGTTTATATGCACCAGACTGACTATAACTTCTATATCCTGTAAAAAAAATGAAGAGAAATGGAGAAGAACTGGAGGAATTGCACTGTATCGACATTTGTGACACCAGTGGCTGTGTGACACGATGTCACTGGGATGTCACATCACTGATGATTGTTCAACCCCATTTATGGATTTCCTAAGCAGTTTAAAAGAAGGGAAAAGAAATTAAATTGAGAACAGAGTGAGAAGAGACGGACTGGTCCACCGAAAAAGTAAAAGGTAATGTTGGCCAACGTGGGGATCGAACCCAAGACCTTCGCATTATTAGTACGACGCTCTAACCAACTGAGCTAGTCGGCCGATGTTAATGTTGTGGAATAAAGCTCTGAAAAAGTGACACATGTACTAAATTTTTTTTTTTATATCAACCCTTATTCATTGTATCGCCTTTGTCCACCTGTTGAGCACCAGTCCACTATGCCACAGGACCAAGTCCCTGTTCTGCAATCGAACACTGCGAGTTGTAAAATTGTGATTCAGCCCTGATCTTTCTCGGAGGACATCGAAAAGACTCACACAAAAGGATGTATGGCGCCCTTCTTTGATGTTCTACGCTTGAACCAGCTGCGCCTTCCATCACCTTTGGGGGACCCACTTATCATCACAAAAATCGTTCGCCTCGACGGGCACACGGGTAACCTCGCCTTGATCAATTCATACGATCCGAGAGGAGCGTTTCGAGGAGCTCGGTCGCTGTGGTGAGTGGAGAGTCGGGAATCCAGAAATGGGCACGTTCGTTTGGATCACTGATGGTTTGAAAGGTAGGAAAATGTGGAGAGGGAAGGACGTACAATGCAGACGGCTGTGGGAGGTATTGTACCGGGATGTAGATCTATGCTTACTTTCATCAGAAGTGCAAATGTGTGAGTAAGCTGACTGGAAGGGGGAAATAACACATGCGGCGAATTCCGTCCTCATCTGAAGACTTCACCTTCGCCACCATCACTTCTGAGGTTGCTCGAAGCTTTCGCATGCGGTATCGTGAGTCGTCCGTTTCTTTGTCCGTGCATTCCCCAGACTCCTCAAAGAGGGCGAGCCGCAATTCGAAACTGCCGACACAGTACACTCGAGATCCATTATTGTTAAACTTGGCTAGTTATCACCAGAGGCAAGCTAAAGAAGACCAACGCTCCAGCTAAACTTGTAGCTTTTCATCCGCTGCCAAAGCTCTTGCTTCGAGAATTGCCTCGATGTTTCACATTCCACCGGAAGGCCTTGGTGTCGCTTTCGTCGAATCCAATGACTCGGTTACTCTCTCCAACGAGGAAAAACTTCAGGATTTCTACAAGTCCCTGATCTTTTCTAAAATCAAGTTTGTCGTCCAGGATCGAAAGACTCCTGATGGTGAGCCCACTTCAGTTGATTCTCTCACATAAGTATTCGCTCCTTCCAGCCCAGCCACAATTGCTTCAACCTGTCTGACCTATCCAGCAGTCAAACCAGTAAATCACGCTTTCGTCCGGCCAATAGTAGGCTGCCAGATACAGTCTACTTTTCCTTTCCTATCGCAATGAGGCTCCTTGACTGACGTTCCAACTGGTTATCGATATGGGAGAGTTTAGTTACATATGGTTATCGAGCGATTAGAAACTCAGTCCAGGAACAGTTATGATAATCTTTCAGGGACAGCCAAGGGTTTCAAATATTTTGTTGACCACTTAAGCATCAACGAGCGTAGGCACGCTGTATAGGTGTACACTACTGCAGAGGAATTTGCCATGCCTAACACAGTTTTATTCGTAATGTACTTAACTTGATCCATACAAATGCACAAGCGCCCACAAAGCATTTCTCAGTGGATAAGAATTCAGTAGACGAGACGAGACATTAATTGGGAGGTATCCACCCAATCATAAATTATTTACACCTCACTGTATAATAGCCCGCCGTCTCGATGCAGGTTTACTTCGTTTTCGTTTCTTGCCTTGCAAAAATGAATTTGCGCTTTTGAGGTCACGTCCAAGAGGATCTTCCTTTTTAACTTGGTAGATTCGAACCTAAAAACAAAAGGGAAAACTGAATAAATAACAACGTAAACATCTTATAGTTTCAACTCACGATCCAGTTTTCAGATGTGAAAGCTTCGTCTACAAAAAATGGTTAAAACTTTGTTACTGACAATACACGGGACCATTGAATACTTACCAACATAATCCAAAGTGGGTCCTGTTTGAGGTATATTCTGTTGACGGACTCTGTCGACGGGTTGACCCCCTCCGAAGAGATCTGCAAAACTAAAGACGCCAGATTCATCCAAAATAATTCCGAACCTAGTCAAAGCAGCACGTACCGGTAGTACGACATCTTGTACATAAGACTCTCTTTCATAGCCTTCGAGGCTCTTTCGTCCACTCTGTACTCCCCTGTTGACGTGAAGTAGTTGGATTCTTGGATTTCATCCGGCCAAATGCCCTGTGCAATGCGAACCATCCACAAAAATTTATTGATGTCATCGCCAGAATATCCGATGAGGCCACCGAAAATGATGAGGACATAATCGACATCGTGTTTTCTCAAAATAGGATAGGCAACCTCCTCTGAACTCGACATGGCTTTCCCAACCGTGGCAATATGAGCTAAGATGATCAAAAGTTAGTGTCGAATTTTGATAAAGGGTTCATGGCAAGTTAACTGACTATTATTCCACGTGTTGTTATCGACGAGGGTTGTCCGGTCAGCCATTCCTGCGATCTGGTATCCGTAGTCCCACCAGCTCATGACGACGGCATCTTGAGGGGTGTTCTGTCGTAACCAATAGTAAGCCTCTCGGAAGTCGTCGATGAGATGCTGGCTGCCGTCGGGATTCGAAGAGGCCAAAACAACGGAGGGCGAAGAATAGGCATTGGAGGTGACCCATGTACAATGGAAGACAAAGAAGGTTAACATGCCCAGGGTATTGAAAATAACCAACAAGCGAACATCAAACCCGAAGATACCCTTTAGTTTCGGTGCGGCACCTCTGGGCGAAGGTGAGTTAGCGACCGGAGTAGACTGGGTTGGAGGCGGAGCAGTCTTCTTGGCTTTTCTCTGGACGGCAGGGTTCCGCGGAGCAACTGCACTTGGGGCGACGGATGTACCGGCGGGCTCATTCTTGCTTTCCTTGACAACGGTCGGCTCGGATGGGTCGACGAACGTATCAAGCAAACTTGAAAACGCAACCGCAGAAGCCACACAAACGACAGGGGTCAGTGCAAGCATGAGACGAACCATGACACCAGCAAAGTAGCTGGCCATGACAGCATAAATGATCACAAAGACATGTTCGTCACGCAACTCTCTGAAGCAAAGAACAACTCCTGCTGGGAAAACAAATATTAGGAACTGAAGATCCATAAAGAACGAGGGCCAGGCTGTAGGTTGATGCTCGGATACTGAAGCGATGATTGGGATATACCTACAAAAGATCGTCAGGAATGACCCTTTATAATGACATGCAGGCTTACTTTTTGGCGTAGCCTGTGTCCCAAAGGGAGTAGAAACGACCTGTCCACGGGGCGATCTTCCCCTTATAGGTCAAAAAAGCGAAAGCTAGAGCTCCCAAAACGCCGATCAAAACAACAGCGACTTGAAGAAGTTTTTGGAATTGTTGGGAAGAGACGTGAGTTCGCACAAGTTGTGCAAACGCCACGATCTGAAGGAGTCCGAAAACGCCTAAATACGAAGATTAAGTAATCATCGCGCAAAATGAGAAAGAACTTTATACCAAGTGCGCCCATGTGTTCACTTGTGCTGACAGGCTGGAAACCAACAAAAGGTACTTGCATGCTAGCCAATGTCCCAATTGCATACCAGGTCGAGTATGCTACATACAAGCGGTCTGAAAACCGTCCCATCAAGACAAGTACCAAAGCGTGCAAAGGGATCATGTTTGTAATGAAGACGTATCCACCTTCAAAAATACCAAATTAGAGACCACGTATTCTATTTATGACAACAATACACACCCCATGCAGCGACCATGTAGAAATAGAACACAGCAGCGATTGTACTGAATAGGGCACTTCCTTGTTTGAGAGCTTTGATCCAGCAGTAGAAAGTGAACATCAGAAGGAAAATGGCGATAGCTTCGTTATCGTAACTACCGGCAACCGAACGCGATATGTAGCCCGGGGCAATACCAATGAAGGCAGCAGCGAGTAAACCTGCGCTGTTGTCCTTCATTTCCTTAGTAAACCTTCGTTCCAGGTGAATAAGTTTGGCGGGCAACAGAGGTAATTCTCACATGTACGTTGCCCAGGCTGTCAGGGCGCTAAATCCTGGTGCCAGCAACACACAAATATTGCGAATGTCGACCGGAAGATTGATGGCGTGGAGAACATTATATATAACGCCACTGGTAGCCATTAAACCTGGATAGACTGTGCCTCCCACTACACGACCGAGGGGATACCAGGCAGTAGGATCAAACCAATTCCAGAATTCCTGCAAGATATATTTCAGCATGGGAGGACACTTGTGTTAACTATAGTGTAACGGACATAGAAACCTTTCGACACCAACACCCTGGTCGCCCGACTTTGAGGTCCTTTAGCATTTCCTTAGTTCTAGACCAACAGAACCACTCACTAATTGAACCATGGATCGCTTTACAAGACTTTTAGAGCATAAAAACACGATAAAGTTTTCAAACATACAATTCATGGATTATACTCTCGAAATTGATGACGGCAAATAAACGAGACGCGATAGCAGCACCCGAAATCAGGGCGAGAGCCACGATGCGAAGCAACGACGCAATGTTTTTGACGGTCGAAGACGAAATTTCGACAGGGTAAACCGTCGACATGGCGTTATAACTACGCTTCCGTCGTCGTGAGCGGCGTTCACGTTGTCACGAACTGAAGAAGAGACAATGTAGTTACGAGTAAAGAATATGTGCGTCAACTTTGGTCACTTTCGACGTGTCTGCTTAGTCAGCCTATCATTTCGACTGCGCTTAGAATCTGGGTTCGCAGTTGTTTGCGGTTTTGGTTTTGCGCCTTACTCTCACATCGGAGCATCCTCAAATTTGGTCAATAAATTTGAATTGCTTGTACTGACATACTTGTTTAATTTTGGGCAGGACACTCTCGCTGTGAAATTTAAGATATGAATCTTTCACAGCACCAAAAAGGGTATGCAAATCTCGGACCTGATGGCGGCACCTCAAGGTTCTCCACAAAATACCAAATTTCATACACCCATAGACCAGCATTTGAGCCACTATACAAAATTTCAGAGGTAAAGGCACACTGATATTTAATGATTAGTAGAAAGGGACTTCTCCACGTCCGCAAATGATGCCGAACTGCCGAAGTCAACATGCCTCGGGAAGCATCCGCTGGGCTCAATTCCCTGAAAATTTTTACATTTTCCGATATCCATGACAAAAATATATATCCCCAGCAATTCTTGTACTTTTTGAGTGATCAGGAGGAAAGAAACAGATTTATCAATCCAAAATACGCAAACATCTAGAAAGCTTCGTATGGCGTGGGAGGAAATGATGGCATAGACCCCTGTGTCAAAAATGGGAAACGACGCAACGCATTCGCTGCCTGAGGACATATGTTTCCAAAGTACGGAGGCGCAGACTCATTGCGTCGAAAAAGGAATGACCTATAGCAGAATAATTAGTATCAATATAATATAATAAAAATAAAGAAAAATGAACCTTTCTGGGAAATGGGCACAACGCCCCTCATCGTCGTCCTCCAGTGCCCTTGCATTTCCTGGCACTTAAACACAATCGGAACTTGGTTGAGATTGAATAGCGCCCATGTTTTTGAAAGCAATCATCGTTTCAGTAAACAACTCCCCGCCATGAAATTAGCAATAGTTACTATACCTTAGTCTACCTATGTTCGGATCAAATCCCGCATCATCACTGGACACTGTGACAGCTTTTTCGACAGGTCCGACTTTGGTGGTCAAAGGGAGCACTGAATGGGGATTACTTTGCGGTCCAATGGATGTGGAATCGACATTTCCTTTCCCAGCCTGTTGTTGGTCAATTTCCTGCCAGCTTCTTTTTAAATTTTCATTGGATCACATTGCGAACCCCCGAGTTCGTTCTATATTATTGTCGCCAATGCCTGAGTCGTTTGTACCCAACGCTCAAAGCCCAAATTCACCACGATAATAATCGTCTCATTTGACGCCACATGCAGTATGCATAAGGTTAGAGTGAAGCAGAAAGTGCTACCAACATAAGTATACACGTAATAAGTAATTCCGCTTGTTGCTCCTTGCATGAAATCTGGCAATTCTTCAGACAGTGTTTTCAATAAAAGTCGATTATAATTCTCGGGTGTGTAGACTTGAATTCCGGTCGCATGGCTGTCCACAGAGAAAAGGTTTAATATCACCTGTCAGGAGCTATCAAACCGATTACCCTTAGCATGCCGAGTCATACAACCTGGCACTACCCCATATAAAACCTTTACCCACCCTGCTTGGCTCAACTTTTTCACCCATTCTTGTTTCCGAATCCTCACCATGGACTCTTTCAAGAATTTGTTGTCCCCCCTGGGGCTGAGTACTGGTGCCATTCAAGACACTTTGGTATGTTAAGCTATGCATTCATAGCGTCTCTAGTACGACTTTTTTTTCGTTTTTCAGAGATTGGTTGTCATAGGTGGCACCGTTGAGACAGCAAGGAGAGCCTCCATGTCTGCATGGAATGGGTTTATAGATTGTACGAATTGATGGACTCTTTCTTGACCCAAGTATTTATTTTCTTTCAAGCGTTCTTCCTCACTGCCCATTTCAGCCAAGGCGATTATCCCTATGACTGGTATGTCCAACCTGCCAGTTTTGTGCTACTTTGCTGACTCTTGCTCAGGCTCATGCATTGGTTATCCAAGGTAAAATAAAATTTAATGATTCGACGAACTTCTTTTCTAATTCCATGATAAATAGCAACCTGCTTGGGGTCGCAGCCGTGAATTCGAGATCACCACTCGTTCTTTGAACCGGAACGGAATACTTAAATCCACGACCGGAGACTTGGATGACGAAGGGGACGATGACGATGGCGAAACCTTGGTGCATGGTAGGAAGAAACGTAAAGTTCAATTCATGCCGAGTCCTGGTGAGTAACTTTGAGTCAAATTATCACGCACGGCGCTCAATATGAAATTTTGGCCAGATACAACTCATACCATATACTATCGGGGTCATTGGCTTCGCGTACGTAGTTATTTATCCCATTAATTCAGTTGCTCACAGTTCCCCCTTTAGATCACCCGTACGAAACGATTTCCCGATCCTTATGGTGGTCAAGCTTGTGCACTCAAGATTAGGTATTTTTGGAAATTTTTCTTGGGGTTATGATTCTTAATGATCATATTCAAGTGTCGTTGCTCGCAACAACGACATCTTGAAGAAGCTCGTATTGGAGGCAAAGCGCGAATACGAGAAAGACGCCGAACATCGTGTCCATATATTTTTAGCTGATACGTGAGCGAAATTCAAAAAATTAAAAATAAGGCTCTTATGGAATGTTTACTTCCAGAACTTACGGTTGTTGGCGATGGAACGGAGCGCGTCAAAAACGGCCTATGAGCTCTATTGTTTTGCAACCCGGTGTCAAGGATATGCTCCTTGCTGATTGCAAGGATTTTTTGGCTTCGGAGGAATGGTATGTACAACTAAATTCTTCGTACTATTGGCGCTAATTCTTGAGTAGGTATGCTGAGAGAGGTGTCTTTTCTTTAACTAACGGTCGACAACTTGTTTAACATAGTTTGTAAGGTATACCTTTCCGGAGAGGTTATCTGTTGCACGGTATTCCTGGAAGGTATTTGTATTTATTGGGTTGTACCCTGCGTTTGTCTAAGTCCGTTTTGATAGTGGGAAGACGTCTCTCATCCATTCGTTGGCTGGAGAATTGGGTCTTGATATTTATGTTGTTTCTTTGTCGTCGAAGGGGTACGCCTTTTTTTTTGTCGTGCATTCTTTGCCAGTTTGATGACCTTGATGTAGGATGAGTGATAACATACTGACAACGTTAATGGGACATGCTCCTTCGAGGTTAGTGGAAGTTGTTTTTTGAGAGAACGACAGTAATAACAGTTTCGCTATATCAGGTGTATTCTCCTGCTGGAAGATCTTGATGCTGCGTTTACTCGGTCTGTCAGTCGTGACGAGAAATCAACAGGTGTTCCTACGGTTGCCACCTCAGAAAAGGCGAAGAGTGATGAGAATAACGATGGGTCCACTCTTAGCCTGAGCGGTCTTTTGAACAGTTTGGACGGTGTGGCCGCAGCCGAAGGCCGGTATGTTAACCAACAATTTGTTATTCGGTTCTATATATATGGTTTTGTTTGCAGCCTCCTTTTCGCCACCACGAATCACATTGAGCGTTTAGATCCGGCTCTCAGCCGACCTGGCCGAATGGATGTATGGATCAACTTTACTCATGCTACGAAATGGCAGGCGGAAGGCATATTCAAGTGCTTCTTCCCTCACAAACCATCGAGCGACGCATCTTTATCTGATTCGGATGAAAGAAAGGACGCTTCGCAACAAAATCTGCCTCTGCCCAAGCGCAAACACACGCTTGCCGTTCCTCTTCTGAGTGAGGAGGAGATCTCAGATCTTGCCAAGCGATTTGCCGATGCTATTCCGGAGAACGAACTCAGTGTGGCCAGCCTTCAGGGATATTTGCTCAAGAATAAGACGCGTCCCCGCGAGAGCGTTGATGAGGTTGCTGAGTGGGTTATTCAAGAACGTGAGACACGTGAGAAGCTCAAGAAGGAGAAGGCCGAGGTACGAGCAGTGTTTAGACCCTTCTTATTTGATATTAAATGCTCTATTTTAGCGAGAAGCCAAAGAGGCTGAAGAAAAGACTAAGAAAGAGGTGCGCCTTTTTTCACGTTATCCTTTTATCCCTTCACACTTTATTAATTTCTCCGTTTACTAGAAGGAGGAGAAGGAAACGAAAGAGGTATCTGTCGTCTTAATTTATCAATATGCAAAATGGGTTTGTTGACAAGTGTTGTGAAATCATTCAGAAAGAAGAGAAAGAGGCAAAGGAGGTTTGTTATTCCCATGAAATTCCTACCGTCTTTCTCACTGTTGTGCAGAAGCTGGAAAAGAAAGACCGTATCAAGCTTAAGAAATCTCGTTCAGAAGTGACACCTACTGCGCGGGGTGATACATCCGCCGTGGTGGCTGCGATTCCTCAGTCGCCTCCGGCAGCCAGCGCAGCGGTAGAAAGTGACGCTTCTGAATCGACATCACCCTCTTCTTCTGAATCGGAAACCACCACAGGTGTTGATGCTGATACTGAAGAAAGCATGACGTCCGAAGAAGAGACTGAGAAACTTCAGACCAAGGAAGCAGATGGGATGAAGGAGAAGTGGGTTGCTGTCAAAGGATCGCCAACGGCAGTGGTGACCCCAGCTTCTGCTACTGTTTCTGCTACTGACGCGTCATGAGCAGCTCAAGCGCTGATCAATATTGATGGGTGGTTTTTGTGACTGCGATGCTGCACAGCTCCACTTTTAGAGAAATTTATAAATGCTTATCCTCTCCATTGTCTCTGGTGATTGCTAATGTTTCCAGCTCTACTTTCGCTTGGGTTGCATTTCCGTATTTGTGTTCGGTGTCTCGTGAGCGTGTTCCATGGTTTTTCTCGCCATCTGTTGTCGGTTCCAGGCTCCAGCATACTTGACAGTATTGATCACATAACTTATCTGTAGACAAT
>QDKV01004587.1_pt1 | contig 10588 bp, 13 predicted proteins | sample 1861101 | NCBI WGS metagenome assembly QDKV01 (sample SAMN04275158, study PRJNA302643) | Fungus metagenome, whole genome shotgun sequencing project. | isolation source: fruitbody | host: Mallocybe terrigena | place: Sweden | collected 2013 | reverse complement strand
GTATGCTACAAGAGTGGGAGGATATGTCGGCGGAAGACCAAGAAGACTTGGCGTTGGAGAGGTGTCAAGAGAATGTCTCCAACCAGCGTGGATGGGGAGCTGTTCTGATGGTCCCGGGGAGTCTTGTAGCACAAGCTTGAATGTAATTCTTCCTACTTGAGTGATATTTTGCTTGATTTCAGTCTTTCGTTCAGCCGCTGTGTGGATATTCAGGGAACTAGTATACATCTGAATCTTGATCGTGCTCGCGATGAACTGGTGAAATGGTTAGTGAAGGGGTGGCGAAATTATAGATGTGCACATCTGTCTTCATGAACAACTAGACTATGGACTCATATATGCCATCTCTGTGCTTATAATGTGAACTTTCATCCCACTTCTTGCCATGAACAAAGTTTTCAATATCCAACCGTGTTATGAATATTTGGGACCCAGAACAGCAGTTGGTAAGCCTGCAGAAGCGGAGCCAAGGCAGTCCGTAGATGATTGAAGTGATATTATATACGTGATTCATTGTTCACTTTTTAAACTGGCGATTGAATAACAGAAGAAAGATAAGAGCTGGCACAGTGGTTGGTGACAGAACAATGCAAATATGTAAAGCTCGCTCCGGCCCGGGTGTGCTATACGATCAAATCCAAATTTAGCACTATTGTTCACTCCACATTGTGCTGATGGAAAAGAGATTCAAGTTTATAAAACAGTGAAGTTTTCCATATGTTTTTCAATTTTATCTTTCTTCTCTACGACAGGTCGTAGCATATTGCTGCGCTTTTTCTTTCTTTCTTTCTTTTATTTTCCATTCATTTCTTGCGACACACTCTTTCAATCTAATTGACGACCATGCATGTTGTAACGCTTTCCCTCAGCGTGCTAACCTTTCTGTCTTTTCTCAGTGCTTTCCCTCTTCCTTTTCGTCGTGCTCCCGGTGAGACTCGAAATGCTACCACCAACGGCACCAAATATGTCGTTGCCCATCATATGGTTGGAAATACCTTCCCATACACTCTCCAGGATTGGCTGGACGATATTAACCTAGCGCATTCAAAATCTATCGACGGTTTCGCTTTAAATATGGGTATTGATGAATGGCAGCCCGCTCGCATTAACGATGCGTAAGTAATCGCTATTCGCCTTGCAGCACTATAGCTCACAACTACGATCAGTTATACAGCGGCTGAACAGTCTGGAACTGGTTTCAAACTTTTTTTATCACTCGACATGACGTACGAGTTTCGTTTCCTTGGTTTAAAATATCAATCACCCAACAATCCTCTATTTAGATCTCTCCCCTGCGGTTCAGCTGCAGACGGCGCACGACTCCGCAACCTCGTCACATCCCAAATGAACAAGCCAGCTCAATTCAAGTTCAATGATCGTGCATTCGTCTCCACTTTTTCCGGTGAAAACTGTAATTTTGGTCGCAGCAACGCCATAGACGGCTGGTCAGCCGAGTTTACGCAACACCCGGACCTTGCAGGCAAGATCCACTTTGTTCCTGCCTTCTTCGTCGATCCGAATCGATTTGGCGACTTTCACGCTGTCATGGATGGCGCATTCGCTTGGGACTCTGGTTGGCCACAGAAGGTTGATGAAGGGTTTGCTCAACAACAGCTGAACAATAATGAGCAGAACAAACTTTCGATTAAACCTGTCGTACGCGTGATCAACAAAGTTTTGGCTTCGAGTAGTCAAAATAGCTCTATAATTCGAACCCTTCAAGACGAATTGGCTGCCGTTTTGAGCCCGGTACAAAAAGCCGTTTCTCGCTTTATTGGAGACACAGATTTAGACTCTCAGTTTTTGAGTGGGCTTGATATCCTCCACTCCAAGTTGCAAAGGAGGGATAGTTCAGCTTCCTCCAGACCAACTTACATGGGTGCTGTCGCAGCCAACTTTTTCACCCATTATGGAAAGGATACCTTTGACAAAAATGTTGTGTATTTAGCTTTATTGGCATTCGTTTTTGACGACTCATTTTTTCTGTTCTAGTTCGCCTACCTCGGAGACCAGCATCTCTTGGCCAAGCGTTGGGAAGCCATCCTCGACAATCGTGACCAATACGACATTGTCCAAATTCTTACTTGGAATGATTATGGCGAGTCTCACTACGTTGGACCCATCAAAGGCGCGCTCCCGAAATCAGAAGCATGGACGATAGGCTTTGACCACACTGCCTTCCTCGATGTGCACAAGTTTTACGTAGAGGGTTTCAAAACGGGCAAGTTTCCTGATATCACAGAAGACAGGCTAGTCCTGTGGTCGAGGCCCCATCCTGCATTGGCAAAAGCCCCAGGTGATCAAGTTGGTCCACCGAAAAATTTCGATCTGTTCCAAGATAACGTCTGGGCGTTGGCGATCACCTCTTCTCCGAGCCAGGTCACCCTGCAAACTTCACCAACAAACTCCAAGACTTTTAGTGTTCCCGGTGGAGTCACGAAACTTGCCATCCCTATTTCGCCTGGAGATACCATGAGAGGCACTATTGAAAGGGATGGAAAAAAGATTGTTGAAGTTACTACGCCAGGGTTCGCTTTCCAGGCGAATCCCAGCTCGTTCAATTATAATTATTTTGTCGCTGGTTCGGGGAGTGGCGACCCCGCTCCGAATTCCACCCTTTCCTCCTCACTTTCGCCTCCAAAACCATCGACAACCAGTGTTAGTTAGTACTCTGTGTTTCCTTCGTTTGGCGCGCACTTGGAGGTATGCCGTTCCTTGGGTGTTGTGGCATGTCCACATCGGTTGACCGAGGACGACTTTTTCGTGGAATCGGTCAAAAATGTTAAGTTGATGACGATTTCGTTTTCACATTAAAATTATATGTATTGATATTGGTTAGCTGTCACGAACACAATCTGTTGTACACCGTATTATCATCTGTAGTATTAGTATTCATTATCGAAGCTTCAAGGCAATATACACTTGTCAATTCATATCAACACTTGCATACTTTCTTACGGGACAGCAAAGGCTTGCGCCAAAGTACACGAAGTGACACTTAATGGATCAGAAAATGGGTATAAAGTCCTGTATCCTATCCTTCGCGTCCTGAGCAATACACTCCGCAATCCAGGTCAAATTGCGAATTTCTTGTTCCTTAAGCTTCATATAACTGTAAAACACACCATACTGGAATTGCTGCAGGAACGATTGCCTGTTAAGCTGCACTTCCTTACGGAAGAACCTGTCCTCGAGGTTCGAAGCAGCAGTCAAGTCGTCTTCGCTTCCACCAGCACCAGTGTTATTCAAGTCATTGAAGAACGCGCGATATTCTGCGATATTCTCGCATGCCATACGGACTTGATCCATCTCGTCTGCTCGCGCAAGTTGGTTATTGCCCTCTGGCCATAATCGTCCAATTGTAGGGAAGAGTCTTGCTCGCTGATCTTTTGTGAGTTCAGTACCAAAGGAGTTGATGGTGATGTTGACTGTACGTCGGTCGGCTTCGAAGGAGAGAATTTGGTGCATCACATCGGAGGTGGGCGATCCAAGAGTGGTGCAGAAAGCGTAAAAGTCCTCAAGGTAGGCTTTGTAGACCGTGTTGCGAATGATTTCGATATTGAGGTCGTCAAGATCGTTGGCGGAAAGACAATCACGGAAGTAAGGGGCTAAGTAGAAGAGGGTGACATGTGAGATGTCGCGTGAAATGACGAGAAACTGCGCACCGAGAGGTGTCTCAACCAAGACACTTTGATATAGTTCCTCCACATTCGTAGCGACGCAAAGAGCAGGCATGGTGTCAAATACACCAAGGGGATGGCACCGCTCAAGAAGCTCGTGGGTGTCGCGTTCGTGTAGCGTGCCAGTGATGAGCAAAACAACATTGTCAATCATGTAACCGTATCTACAAGAAAAGAGTTTTCTTATTAGATTCGAACATCGCTAACCGAAAGACAGAAGCATACGTGATATACTCCAAGAACTTCGACAAAGGCTGTACAGCATTGTTTCGCAAGTAGTTGAATTGGTCAACCAGCACTTGTGTAGCCTTGTCTGCGATGGTGGATGTTGAAAGTGGGGAAGGTTCGTTTGCCAAAAAGTTGCCATAGTCCGTCGCAGACAATTGCGTTCTGAAATCTGCACCCATTATGTGAGTAAATGAATGGAATGGAACACGATGAGGACGCTTTACCTTCCAGCGTTTCGCACTGGGCAAGGTTGGCATATTGATTGTTCGTGAGGATGCCAGACCTGTAGCCCCTTATGACACCCTCAAGGAAGCCATTGTCAACCTGATCATAAAGTCTATGAGCAAATTCAGACCCAATGAAAGAAAGACCAATACATTGAATAGAAGTGCTTCCATGGGAGCAGGAACAGGTTGTTGGGATGTATTTCCTTTATAGTACTTGTCTCGAACCACATCATCATCATAATCAGGGTATCAAACCCGGCAACGCATTGCTTGTCATACATCTTCAGTCCCGACTCCCCTTATCCTGTAAAGCCTTTCATTTGTCCACCCACGATCCCAGACGACGAAACATGCCTTCCAATATAGCGTCAGTTGATACTCAAGCCTAGAAGCTGAGATTGCCTCACAGACTACTAAATTTAATGAGCTTCGCGTCTCTAACCTCTCGATAAAACAAAAAAGTCACTATCGGATTTGAAGAAGACGCTGGCGTTAGCCAGGATTGCGAGAAAAGTAAAGGACAAGGAAAAAAAAGAACAGAGGAAAGTGAAATATCAGGAATTGGGCCACAAGAGAAGAAGAAGGATCTGCTACTCTTGAAGACTGCGAAGGTATGTCGACTTGAACCACAGTTTCGACTCGTATGTGACAATAAAATAGGGAACTCGCGACTATGGCCCCACGGAAGTGTACCTACGCTATCAGATCGAATCCGTTGTTAGGGATTGCTTCTCTGCCTATGGAAGAGCATGCCTTGACACCCCCGTCTTCGAGCGCAAGGACATCCTTACCGACAAATACGGCGAGGACTCCAAACCTCATGGACCAAGGAGGCGAACAGCTCGCCTTGCGGTACGGCCATACCGTCTTGCGAGGTATCTTGCCATGCTGGGTGGAAACGCCCCGCAAAGTGAACTGTGGCAGATCGGGAGAGTATACAAGAGAGATAATCCAGTTATGAGTAAAGGGAGGATGAGAGAATTCATGCAAGCCGTAAGTGCAAATCTATTCTTTTCGATTACCATGGGATTTCTCTGTGGAACTTGGGATACCATGATGCAGAATTGCTTGTCTTGCTTTCTACAACCTTCACCAAACTGAATTTATCATAAAGGTATGATCCTCACATCATCTTTGCACAATCTTTATGGTCAGGTAAACCATCGCAAAATTCTGGATGGGATCTTCGAAGTCTGCGGTGTACCTCCAGAAAAGATTCAAAGTATATTCTCTGCCGTCGATACACTTGATAAGGTCAGTTGTTCTTATAATTTTCAGATACCCATCTGATTCACGATAGCTTCCTTGGATGAAAGTCGGTCCTGAGCTTCTTTCTCAGCTCGAATTCTATACTCTTCTCGTCTCCCACAAACGCGCCAAGGAAGGCCTCGCTGATATGTCTATACTCTTCAACCTCCTCAAAGCTTATGGCATCCTTGATAAAATTTCCTTCGACCCTACGCTTGCCCGGTATCATCTACGAAGCAATCGTCGAGGCGAGTGCACCACCTGGGTTCAAAGCTAATGCATTTACTCCACCCACCACGGACGCATTGGCTGGCGCTGCTGCTCCCACATTCAAGAAAGACAAAAAAATCCCCAAGAAACAGGGAGAGGACGATGAAGAAGAAATTGATGACTCTCAAGCTGGCATTCGCTATCGCCGCAGGAGGGCGATATGATAACCTCGTCGGTGCCTTTCTTGCCAGCAGCGTTTCTTCCGACCCCAGCTCGAAGGAATATAGGAAAGCTCTTGCTAACACTACTCCTTGTGTGGGGTGTCCATTGGTATGGCTTGCATCTTTGCCCTCGCATGGCCACGGTATTTAGAGAAGGGTGTGCGGATGAAGAAGACAACGGTGTACGTGATGAGTGCGGGTGAATTTATTGGAAGAGCGAGTTAGACTCGTACAGGAACTGCGGGAAGCAGGTGTCAAGGTGTGTTAAAAAATATATCATAAATAAGTCTTCTTTTCACATCTCCCTTTCCTCTTTGCGTCTCACTTTAGGTCGACTTTCTCCAAACCGAAGTTCCTTTTGCCATTCTCCTCGGTGCCGACGAACTCGAGGCTGGATTGGTAACAGTTAAGGAGCAAAGGTGAGAATTGTAACGTGGCTGAAGAAGAGTGGAACGTAGAAAGAATATGAAAGGACTAGGTGTTGGTGTTACAATACTTATGCATACATAATAATATAGATATTCAATCCGAGCGGTAGTATGAAATGGATATGAATGTTTCACACTCCTTGCATTTAAAATTTGCATCAGTAGATAAGAACGCAATCGGGTAGAAGGACAGAACAGTATATGAGAAAGTGGGTACAGGATATCAGATGGATGGGAATGTTCAGGACTACGAAGGCACGTTTGATGCATTCAACCCCGTAATTTACAAAGTCGAGAGAGGGACGAGGAGAACCAAGATTGCCACCGTTAGTGCCCAGACTCGAGCTTGACAACCAAGAACCAGAGAATAAATATGTTGAAGTTCTAACCATAATACTTCCTCAAATACTCCTCGACAGTCAACGGTCTGACATCAGGAAACAAACGATTCAACCTTCCGTCCAACCATCCCTCTCCCTCTATATCTCTCGCATAAGACAACCCCATCTGCGCCCACAACTTCCTCTCCGGATCTTTCTCAGACCCAATCCTGACTTCCAGTTCCTCAGGGGTCAGTTTTTCCATATCCCATTTCTTCCCCATCACCTTCTCCGCGATCTGCACTACTTCATCCATGCGCAACGTCTCACCAACGATATAGCTCGTCGTCTCCCAGGTCCCAGATGGCAGCTCGAGACTTTTAGCAACAAACTTTCCGATATCCTGGATCGCCGTCAACGTGATCCTCGGAAATGTCCCATCAGCCTTGATCGGCAGCTCTGCTCTGCATGCACTCGTATAATAGAACGATTCTCCATCCTTCTTCCTCCCACCCAGCGCCTCCTCTCTCACAGGGTCATGAGACGGGACGCCAAACCCCAAATAGTTCATAAACAGCCCACATTCATACCGTGTCCACTCCAACCCTCCTGCCGCAGCTGCTTCCTCACACGCCTCCCAAATCCGCACGCTCCCACTGAACGCATCGATCTTCGGCGTAGCAAGCACGCCAATGCCATACTCTGAAGGGGCGAAGCGCTTTGCACCTGCTCCGACTGTGGCCTTCAACAGAGCCAGTTCGGTAGGGAACCACGATGCCTCTGAGGTGCTGAAGCCTATGGCGGAGATGACTGTATGCGTGCCTTGTAGAGCAGACACCAGACTGGAATGATCCGCGTAGTTGACGCGATGGAGCTCTGCTCTCCCACTCTCAAGGATAGGGTACAGCCAAGTCGGGATGGGTGTAGACGGCCGGGAGAGGATTGTGATTTTCCAGTGCGGGGCGAGGGTGAGAATACTGGTGACGATGGAGCGGCCGAGGAAAGGGGAGGCGCCGCCTGCTATTGCTACTGTGGGCATGGTAGGATGGTCCAAGACCTGTCTATTTGTACATGTGACTTGTGGCGCATGGATGAAAATCGCAAGTGTCTGAATCTACACAAGTGTTGTACAGTCATTTGCATAACCAATGGCACAGCGTGTGACCTCAAATGGCCACTTCAGTCAGGATATGCGGGAGGATAGTGGTATGGAGCGAGGAAGATCGATCACCTGAAGAGATTGCCGATCTTGCAGGGTGCAGTCGTAGTGCGTTCAGAATTCTTGCATATCATCGCGAGTATGGTACAATCCAGAACCCATTTGCCGAACACACACACGGCGTACCATCATCGTGGTCGAGAAGTTTCCATCTCCACCCTCTCACGCACCCTTCATCAAATACAAATCACTCATAAAAAGGTTGCAAGCGAGGCTCTTGAGAGGAATGAACTTGAACTTAGTCCATCAACGTTCAACATCAATACAGGCATGTGTTTCACGTGATACGTTTATCCAGATGGAGTTGTTACACTCGACATTTTTGAAGGATCGGTCAATAAAGAACACTTACTATAAGTTCACAATTCATGGTGCCAGTCGGCGGAATGCTGACTACCTCTATCTCTTCCAAGGTCGGCTTGCAGCGTTTGTGCGCGAAAAGGTTGATAGGCAGATTATCCCCAGGCACAATGCTCCCTCACGAAAGCCTGCTTCGGCCTGTTCATCCGTACACTGAAAAATCTCCAGAAATTCGTGTTGCAAGACAGATTGCCCCGGCTGGACTCGGCTCTTCATTCAGTATATCTTTTCAAGAGCAATCGACTGTACAGGAAGTCGTGACAGAGCTCTCTGAATGCTTGCGTCTTTGCCATCGAAAGTATATCAATTGGCTCGAGCCTTCCCTGACTCCCCAAACTGAGTGAGTGCGGGCTAATGACCGTGATCCCCCGCTTGACTTACTGATCGAAGCTTCAGATGGTTTGAATATGTTCACGATTACCTCTTATCTCCAATACTCCAACTCTTTCGACAGCTGCGTGTAAATGAAGTCAAAGACGACATGTTCTCTCATGCAGAGGAAGATGAGCAAGGTGAGTCGTGTTTTCAGACAATATCCCGCAAGTGGATAAGCTTCGGGATTAGGCACCGTGAAAATCTGGTTCTCTAGCTTCGATTTTGACACCTGGGAGGATTCGGTATATCCTCCTACCTTCTTTATCACAGTGGGTTGCATTGTTGCATTGTTGAACGTTGAGGGCTTGAGGTCTTCTTTCACTCACCGAAGCCGCACAGCCTAGACCTTTCCCTAGTTTCATCAACACCGAGGCGATTATATGTGCATTGGCCCCCATATTGGATCATGCTTGGTCAGATCGTCTCTCTAAGGCTATCGTAACGGATCTCAAAACCGTCATCATCATTCACCCTCCTAGTAACGGAACACATTCGAGCAGGGTGGAGGTCGTTCCTCTGAGGGATGATCTTCGAGCGTTCCGAATCATAGCAACTGCCTATCTACTGGAATCATTGCCCCAATCTGCATACCTCAATCCACCCACTGAGCCAACCGGAAAATATCTGTTCTGGCTTCCTCCTCGTCATTATTCGAATTCCCCACTCGAAGATGAGCAAGTATTTCAGACCAAACACCGCAATTCAGACTTCGATATTTTGAATTTGACAGAAAATCGGGAGGGTGCGCTGCAGTTTTTTCGATGGAGACGTCATGTAGAGAATACCGTTTCGCCTCACATCACTACCGTCGGTGATCATGTTGAATGTATCACCGACGAGTTTGTTCAACGATACCGACCTCCTCGGGGAGTCTGCCGGAAACCAATCCCTTTGCATACTGTACATCACATGGAGACTATCTTGCGTCCGAATCCGCTCAGCTCCGAGCTTCTTTCGGAGTTGAACAGTTCCAATCGCTTCACTATCAAACTTGAGAGAGCCTTGGGAAATCCTGATGTCGCACATGCTATCGCGCGAGTGCATCTCTGTCGCATCGCGTCAATTGATGGTCGACCCGTGGAAAATTCTCCTGAGCTTGTGATGAAGATATTTGACGATCGTTTTATGGAGATACCAAACTTGTATGATGAGGACGGATTGTTAGAGGATGTTGGCGAATTATCTCTTTGGTTCCAGGCAGTTCTGACAGCGGAATGGCATGTAAGAGGGGAGTTGACAGCATTCGAGAAGATGGAGAAGGCGCAAGGGTCTTTGATTCCTTATTTCTATGGTGCACACAAGGTAAGACGGCATCAGTCTTGACCTGCGTTGTCTATCTCATTTCTGTTCGATGCTCAGTTCCGATTGGCTAATAGTCACGAAGTGTATGGAATATTAATGGAGTATGTAGATGCCCCACCCATGGATAGTGGAGTTGTAGGCAAGTGGGAAGAAAAACACCGAGCTGACTTAGTATGCCATGTCCTTTTCCAATCAGATCCCCGCTGTCATATTGATGCAGTAACTTCCAACAGATGAGAAGTCTTAGACAAGGTCTCCGAGTAATGCAAAGTTGCGATGTCTCACAGCATGACTGGCATTCTGGCCAAATCCTCTGCAACCTCCCTTCGCCCCAGGCGCTGGCTCATGCCGTTTTGATCGACTTTTCGGCTACAACACAGACGCTCGAGTTGGACGTTGACCTCTCAAAGGATGATTACGGAAAATGCATCTCTGCCATTTCGCATAACGATGTGACTGGTCTGGATCCGGAATGGGTGTTTGCTCAATGGGATAGAGAGGATATGAAAAGGGAAAGCTGGGATACCAATAGCGTCGCTATGGCAAGGAACGGTCATCACTGGTCTTCAAGTGCCCTGGATCCGTACAAGTTTGTATACGAACACATTTGATTTTATTGTTATTTTTACAGTATGTCTCAGCGTATGGAGTAATCTTCCTCGGCGCTGTATTTAATCCACTCATGATTGGCACTTATTGTAAAAGTAGGTCTCAGTTGGTAAAGGTAACAACTGACATTAGTAGTCCTAACCTATTGTAAAAGTAGGCTA
>QDKV01004588.1_pt1 | contig 10604 bp, 10 predicted proteins | sample 1861101 | NCBI WGS metagenome assembly QDKV01 (sample SAMN04275158, study PRJNA302643) | Fungus metagenome, whole genome shotgun sequencing project. | isolation source: fruitbody | host: Mallocybe terrigena | place: Sweden | collected 2013 | reverse complement strand
CTACACCTGCCTTTTTACATCACTACCTTTTTGCATTCTTTATATACAAATGTAAATAGTTAAAAGGCATGTTTGAAAATGTAATCCAGCTGCCATGGCTGTGGTGTTGTGATGTGTTGATGACTGCAGCTACAGTCATCATCATCGTTCTTGTGAACACGAGCTAAGGGGGGTTGTGGTTGGCATGAAAATCTGCTGTCTCATGTTTCAAGTGAGGGCAGGGAGCCAGCACTGGTGGGTATTAGTTACAGTAATAAAATAAAACCAAAAAAATACCATTTTAGAGAGATGGGACAATGCAGTCTTTGTTGTTGTTGTTCTCAGTGCTGGTGTTGCGGGTGGTGGTGTGATTTGGAAAGGTGGTGATGTGCGGTTGAATTGAGGTGACGTGACAAGACAGGTACCCATACCCACATCTGACCATGGGATATGGGTTTCACACAGGTGTGGGTGTGGGGTGACCTTGTATGCCCAATACTTCGCCCCCGCCTCTTTTTGGCCCTTCCTGCTTGTGTCGCGTTGTGTAATTAGTGATTTAAAGTCTGGTCCAGTCCAGTCTTTTGCTCTCTAGGGCTTGCAACCGGTGTTAGATAGACAAAAACGGGGGCAAGAACAGCACAAGATCACTATATATTTTCGTAGGCAGTAATACTTATATACATACAAAGACTCGGATGTACGGTACGACTAATCTACCAAGTGTAGCTACAAAGAGTCCATAAACAGAAGGAATCAACAAATCGGGCAGAGCAAAAATTGCCTAAGAACTCAGAGCCTCGATCTTCACGCACACCAGCACTTACACGCTCTGACTTTTGTGTTGCGTTTGTCCTGCGGACCTTTATATTTCCAACAACTGGAACTGCAACCGGTTCAAATTTATCTATTTTTAAAAAAACCAGACCAAAACCAGTATAAACCAGTCCCAATCTGTCTTTTGTGAATTTCAACCGGTCTTGCAACTGGTCTGGACCAGCTGTGGTCCAAACCTGCGAGACCAGCAGTATAATCTACAATATTAATATACTTTAATATAAATTAAATATGTATCGAACATGCCCAAAATGGACGTGTTTGGCTAGTGGGAAGGGCAGGGGTGGGTGCCGAAAAGGTGGATGTTGGATGGGCAGGGGCAGGGATAGCCGCCAACGTGAAAGGGTGTGTTCTTGGTGTTCGGCAGGTATGGAAGGGGAGGTGGAGTTGTCGAAGGGTGGTGGGGTTGTTGTTGTCGTTTTCAACATGTCGTGATGTGGTGGCATTGTTGTCGTGGGTCGTGATGTGGTGGCTTAGTAGTAGTGGTGGTGTTGTTGAATGGTAGTGGACCGCTACCGTTCGTTGTTGTGCTGTAGGTTAAATGTTAGTAGTTGAAATTAAAGTTTGACGTGTTGTGATGAGGTGGGGCACCCCAATTTGGGTGTTTGGTGGATGGAGGAGGGCAGGGACACCTGCCAATGCGTTACAATACGTCGGCACTCATAATTTATCATCTTGTTACAAGTCAGAAATGTTGTTTAACTTGGTAAAACTATTATGAACATCAACAATAACACTCTCTACAAAGTATCCAACTGTTTTCAAATGAAGAAAATTGAAATTAGAGGCCACACCAGGCCAGAACTCCTTCACATATAGTTGAACAGAAAAATACAATTTAAAAAAATTTATATTAACATGTCAAACTGAACTACCATACCAACCTTGAAATAAATAATTTGATTAACTGAAACTGAAATCAATCACTTAAAACAATATTGAAAAGAAGAAAATGTTAAAATTGTCAAATTTATATTATTATTTGTATATTTTACTAGTAGAGATGTTTTGACTTGGTGTGGTCTCTAATTTCAATTTTCTTCATTTGGAAACAGTTGGATACTTTGTAGAGAGTGTTATTGTTGATGTTCATAACAGTTTTACCAAGTTAAACAACATTTCTGATTTGTAACAAGATGATAAATTATGAGATATATTAAATAATTAGTGTATATTATATGATTATACACTATTACAATGCTTAAATCATGAAGAAACAGTGTGAAAAATAAATACTCATATTATAAAAAGTATTCTATTTACAATAAACTTAGATACAAGAAAGATTTTTTCTTCATTGGCACTAATTTTACCTCTATAGACAGAAACAGAATTTTGATAGAATATGAATGTAGACTTACTCACATTCCAAATTTCAGGTCAATAAGTGTATTGGCTTTTGAGTTATTCAATTTTGTTCCTCACTGTACCTACAGAAATCCTCAAGAATGAACAAGAATCCTCATGAATCCACAGAAATCTGCACAAATGGACAGAAAACACTATCAGAAATTCTTAGGAATCCACAGGAATGAACAGAAATTAATAAATTTACCATAATTGCAATTTCATTATATATTTTGTTCACATAATTTTATTAAAGTAACATTCAACATTATTTTGCATTTTAATAGTATGAATATTAAAAATGGAATCTATCAAAATAGTTGAACAATTTCTAAAAATAGATCAAATTTTATTTGTAAATAATTTTAATTAAAATTATTATTTATTTTAAAAAACTACTGGAAATTTTTGTTATTTCATCCTGTTATTCCAGTCCTGTCATTCCTGTGACCATTCCTGTGACTGGAACTCTTTGTTTTAGATACTTCATAATCATGTTGATGTTTGTAAGATTGGTGTGAAAAGAGATGAGAAGTAAGTTTGTCAAAGAATGAAGGTCTGCACATATATTGCATAGTCATAATCATGTGAGACTAGGGTCAGCTTTAATAGAAGAGAGAACACCTCCTTACATTTTGAGTGAGAAAGAAGAATAGACTGAGCAGGTGAGAGAAAACAGCTGCTTCTCAGTGTCAAACAAGCTGTGAACCCGTCGCTTCGCTGACGGCTGTCTCGCTTCGCTCGACAACCTACTACGCTCGGGCTCTAAGCTTGTTGGGGGCTGCGCCCCCTAAACCCCTGCTACTCAAAGCACTCCGCTTCGCTTCGCTTTTTCGTTCAGTGTAAACCACAAAGTGTATATTAATATATATATGTCAATTACATAAAATTGAATTCAATCAAACTCCACAACAGGTTTAACTCTCAATAAATAAATTCTGATTTTATTATACATATTTCTTGCGAATTGCTTCGCATTCTTCCTCAGAACACGTGGGGACTTGCCTGTGCTCAGAATTTCATTTTTAGCTGTATGTAAATCCATTTACCTTCATAATATTTATTATATTTTACTGCAAGAGAGAACCCTATATAAGCACACTTAACAAAGCAATATTATTTACACTATACAATGTGTTTGTATCATTCAATAGAGGAAGCTGAAAACAAATTTTGATTCACTGAAAAATAACCCGAAAAAAAGGCAGACAAATACCTGTAATTTTATTTGGATTTTATTCGATTTTATTGAATTTTAACAAAGAGCAATAAGACAGGAAAGAGCCTGAAGGAGCAGTGGCTGTGTACTAATAGTAAGAGAGGACAGTTCCCACATTTCTACAAAAGGTAAATTTACGTCAGCCATCAAATTCGTGGGGACCGTGCTCTTTTACTATTAGGATCACTCTAACAGCATGCCCTGCCATCATCATTTCCATGTTGTTAAATTTTCATTCCCCGTGTCTTCGTATGTCTTCACCCGTCGTTTTGTGATGTGATGGTGCGACGTGGGGTACGGGTTTTCGTGCAGGTGTGGGTAAAGGTAAAATTAGTTGACATAGATTTTTCGAATTGAAGAGGGTGAATTCTCGTCCTTTTTGTTGATGGATGAGGTAAGGCTTCGAGGCGCACTGTTGGCACCCGCATTTGGCTCCAAACAAAAGCAGCTTCATTATTTTATAGATTCAGTCGGTGACGGTGATATGTGTCTACGCACAGGAAACTAAAGGTTTAAAAAATATATTGTACAATCCTTCGAAGAATACCACAGTTCCTGCAAAAGCCAGGCTCGATTCGTCATGGTAGCCCTACTAATGAAGTTGATAACCAATGTATGAGGATGTAAGGGATGATGTAAGGGATTTATACACCTGAAAAGGTCCTGATAGTTTCTTGATAGGCTGCACTGCCAAACCTGCTCAGGCTTTGTCGAATCTTACGACGCCTGATGAGCCAGTCAGGCACCATGATGCCTGATATGCCTGAGTCTGATTTTTAGACCTGAAAACCTACGGTGCCAATGCTGATTAGAACTTACGAGGCAGTCAAGCTGATGTAAGAATTACTAACCGATATCCACTCCTGAAAAGGTCTCGATAGGCTGCACCACCAAACCTGATCAGGCTTTGTCACATCTTATGACACCCTGTGACATCATCAGGCGGGGCAATGCCTGATCGGCTAAAGTTCATTTTTCCGACAACTTTACAAAGGTGAATACTTATTTCCATTGAATAACTCTCCCAATATTCAACTTTTAGAAAAAGTAATTATATGGGGTTTTGCACTACATGTATTTCTACAATCCTCATGAAGCCGATTTTGCAAAATGAGCATGTAGAAAGAATAATCGTGCTTTTTGCCTCAGATCAGTGAACTATTTCCGTTATCTATCAGGCACGTGATCTAGGTGAATCGTGGATGTCTACCTTTGATGTTTCGGATGGGTGTCTGGGAATGTTGTTCAAATTTCATCAGGAATCTCATGAGTTGCTATGGAGCACTACAAAGCACTTTATAGTGCTGTAGCACCATACCATGGGTCCCTTGCTACTTAGGTCACAGCCACCAGTATGTAGTGGTATGTAGTGCTACAAAGATGTTTAAGGTAGATACAGATAGCTATGTATTTGAGTATTCAAGATACATACTTGCCCAGGCTTGATTTGTAGTCATCTATATTCTGTGTGGTGGATTTAAAGTTCTCTATATTTTTGTCTGGTAGCCTGGTAGGCTTGCTATTACATGTAAAAGTTACTTATCACTCAAATAATTGGTATAAAAATTTTTATTGCTAATTCTAATATCACTAAAGTTGCCAACTGCCAGTGGGAGTTGAGAGAGAGGAGATAGGACTAGGGAACTGCACGGGTAACCCAGGGGGTATTTCAGAGAATCCCATACGCGTACCCGTGAAATCCCGTACCCAGCTCGTTTTCAAGGGTGGAGGGGTGGTGGTGGTGGGCTGTAGCAGAAAGATACCAACCACCCTTGAAAACGAGCATAAGCAGCTCGTTTTCGAGGGCGGCAATGGTGATGGTGTGTTGCGTGCCTACGACACGACATTTGAGGGTGGTGGATCGTTGATGGGCGGCAATTAGTGATGGACACGGGTGTCCCGCGGGGTATTTTTAGCTCACCCGCCCCCGTCCCCGTCAAAATCCCGTCCCGTAACCACGGGGGCGGGATTCCCGCACAGACAGGGACGGGGGCAAAAGGGACCCACGGGAATGGGAACCCGTGCGGGACTGGACCACGGGTTGATTTTAAAAAATGTACACAGCGACGTAATTACAGCAGAAACTGATTACAAAACCATATCAAACTCCTGCTCCCCTGCTGCATTATCCTCTGACACTTCTGGTAGACTGGCAGCTGCTTTAAGATCTTCCATCTTCACAAGGCCTTGTTTACTCCAGTTGTTGAGGCAGAGGAGTTCGCGAGTGGTGCCAGCCGACATTCTATTACGGACATGAGAGAGGATTAGTCGGCCCTTACTAAAAAGGCGCTCGACGTCGATGGAAGTTGCTGAATAGTAGAAGATTAGAATAGAAATATTTTGAAGCACAACAAATGTACCAGGAATGCAAAGATAGTCACGAGCCATGCGAGAGAGGCGAGGATAAACAGCTTTCATTTCAATCCACCACAGAAGGGGATTGAGAGTCCGCTCCAACGGTGCCGACAAATAACACGTCAGCTCGTCAGCCAACGCTGCCTTCGTAGGTGCGGAAAGAGTGGGTAACGCGTCGAAGATGTTGTCAGATATCACAGTGTCGTTCGTCTAGCAGTGACATTAGTATTGTTCAAAGTAAAATGAAAAGAACTACTCACGTTTTGTGTGTTTTGCGAATCCACAACTTCAAGATCTGCATACGCCCGCTCGAATTCAGTCCGCACAATCTCTTCGGCAGTAGCACGCCATTCGTCATCCCATCCAGCTTGAGCGAAATAGGCGAGCTTGTGGCTGGGATGGAGAACTACGAAAGTCATGTCAAAAGTACATGAAACCAAAGGAGTCCACTCACCCATGGCAATCCGATATAATTCCGAATGATCTGTGTACGAGTAGTACTTATTTAGCAATTTCTTACCCATTGCGACAGCTGCTTGAATGCACGGTTTGTAGGTATTTTTGGCTGCAGCTGTGGCGAGGTGCTGGTCGATGTGATCCATGGCTGGGATCACCTTGGCAAGATAGGGAGTTGCGCGAGAGAAAAAAGCGGTCGCATCTTTGAAAAGCTAGACAAAATGTTATCGACATCATTTGCGACACAGAGTGAAACACTTCACCTTGAGAACATCGGCCAACTGCTTTGCGATCTCCCATTCGCCATTCTCGATTTCGTATTTCCGCATCTTCATATCGCGATTGCTGCAAAGTTCGTTGTAAGCATCACGGTAGATATACGCAAAGTTGAGCATCTCGTAAGTGTAATTCCACCGCGTTGTGACGTCCCGAGGCATCATCCGTTTGGACAATGGTTTCTCCCCTTTGGACTTACTGGCGGCGGCCATTCGGTCAAGGACTGCGAACCACTCAGGCAAGATAATGGTTGTTGAATTCTTGATAGCGTGTGCGGCCTTTCGTAACTAGAAAGGTTAGTATCACATGACCCAAGTCGTACGATTTGAATTTACCTTGCTAAGTACAGATCGTACCGGCTTTACACAATCCTCTAGCTTCTCAACATCTTCAGAGGTCATACCGGCTCGCATATCATTCTCCCAATTGTCTTCAGCATCCTTTTCATAGTCTTCAAGTTCCTCCTCAAGGTCATCAAGGGCACCAGCAACCTTGTCTTCATCGTCATCCATCCCACCGTCTGTCTCCATCAATTTCTTCTTTTTGGGTGCGTCAAACTGTTTCATGATACATTTGGCTACAAGATTTAAAATGTGTGCAAAACAGCGTGTTCGATTTGCAGCGCCTGGATAGGTGTCTAGCAGTGTCACGAGATGATCGATCATCGTGTCGTTGTTCGAGGCATTATCGCATGTAATCGAGAGAATCTATGGGCGGTCGAGACGAATGAGTGGGCGTTCATGGTAAGTCTTTTATATTCGTACATCCTATAAATTACTGACCTTGTCTGCAATCTCAAAGTCGTTGAGAACATCCGCAAAAGCTTGCGCAAGGTTCCATCCAGAATGCGACCGTGCAACCTCGATGATATCGAGCAGGAGACAAATCGGTATGCCCTCATGCTCGAAGTGTACGGTGATTGCTACTAATGCTTTGTGATTTGGCGACGTCCAGGCATCCGTCGCAAAACTCAATGCTCCGTCGTGGTCCTGGTGCGCCAGATTCAGTTACAATCACTTCCCAAAAAATTAACCAGACCTTTAGCATTTTCTTCATCCTTTTCCGCGTTTTTTTGAACACCTCCTTCACATCTCTTGCAACGGTGCGCCGCTTCGGTATATAATGGTCAGAGCGGCCGGTTTTCATCAAGGTCTTAAAGCCTTCATCCTCAACAATACTAAACGGCCTCATACTTTCAGCCACCCATTTAACAATCTCGACACTGCTCCATTCCAATTATTGAGTAAGGCTGAACGTTACAAGGGGGATTTCTTACTGAGTTTCTTGGGTGGTGTGATTTCGATGTGAGTATGTTACCTTTCCTTTTCCTGTTCTCTCAAATACTGCGGTGATTGACCCATCCCGAAGCTCTGCTCCATTTAGTGTGTCTCTGGCCGACTCGATATTGGCCGCGTTCTCCGAACCATCAACATTCTCTCGGCCCCAGCAATTGATGGCATGCACGCGAAGTGTCTTTGTTGAAGCCTTGTCTTTTGTATCGAGGAAACGTCGTACAATGCGTGGATTTTTTCCTTTTCCTTTACAGTGCTTGGCATTACAGGTGAATTCGTGGCATTTACGGTGATCAATATATGTGATTTTGACATCAGGGTGAAAAAAGGCATACACCTTCGATCGCCAATCCTTTTTCAGACGTGCTAATGAATATTCAGATCAGCTTTTCATGGGTAAGTGGTATTGACTTGCCAAGCTCTTCTTCATCATCGTCTGATTCCTCTCTCTCACAGTTATCTATGCCAACATCGGTTGTTTGCTTCTTGTGAGTCCCAGTTTTCGGAGCGTTGGGTGGTGTCTCGTATTCGTCGTCCTCATCTTCTGTTGATTCAAGAATAACATTGGGATTTTTTGGCCGTCTGGCATTACGGCGGGAGATGTCATCTTTATCAGCAACTGTTTCAACAGAAGCTTGACGACTGGATTCTGATAACTGGACCGATGAAGATTTCGAGGCGCCAGTCGTACTGTGAGTGGAAAACTTGGATGCCTCTACCTTGCGTCGTTTGATAGCATCTAGAGATATATTGTCACTGTCAAGAAGCTTCGGATTGGTTGTACGCTTTCGTTTGGCAGGGAGCTCTTTGTCACTAGGCGCCATGAGGTGATGGGCCCACTCTTTCGATTCGTTTTTCCTATATGTAGATACATCAATACTGTATAGTCTATCAGCTCAGCCACATCAGCCGGAATTTGATTGCAACCCGTTGGCGACCCGTCACCCGTGCCTATGGGGACGGGAATGCCTTGGGGTAAAAAAAATGATCCCGCACCCGTACCCGTGTTCCCCGTACCCGTGCACCCGTGTGGGAGTTCACTCCCTTGTCCATCACTAGCGGCAATGGTGGTCGTGTCGTGTCGCGTCATGTTGCGTGCGTACGACACGACATTCGAGGATGGTGGTGGTCTTGTGTCGTGTGCCTACGACACGACGTTTGAGGGACCAGGAGGATGGTGGTGGTGGTACTACGTTGGTTGAGGGCTGCAATGGTGGTCGTGTTGCACGCCTACGACACAACGCGACATCGTGTCGTAGCTGTGTTATGTCTGAGGATGTGTTAGTGAATGTAGAATCTCATTATAGTAAAAAAAAACATACAGTGGGGGGGATGGGCATGACGGCCTATCCCCCGCCCTCCTTATCGTCTCCAGGCCGTGTCGAGACGTGGTCGAGACTATAAACGACCCCTCCAGCTCACATTTGAAGCGAGGGAGGGGGGATGGGTGGCGGTGTGGTGAGTGAAGATCAAAAATGACCCCTCCGACTCGCGTTCATCAGGAAACCTGCACATTACTGAAAGTCACTTAAATTTACTTAAACTGACTTAAATTTACTTAAACTGACTTAAATTTACTTAAACGACTTAAGTGGCTGAATAACCTTAAAGTGCCTGATTGGGCAAGGAAATGTGACATTATTTAAGGAATTTTCAGGACAAAAGTCATTTGTGTCATTAAGATCACAGCTAATTTTAAGTACATAAGTTGAAATTTATTAAGTTATTAAGTCGTTAAGGTAAAATACAAGGTAAGTATTTAAGGCTCAAACTTGAAGGCATTGACTGAAATGAGATTGAAATGCTTAAGTCCAACTTCCCACACTCATGCGCATTGACAGTCGTGCGACATCAATGCATCAACACTCAGTACTCATCCCTTAGCACCACCTCTCTTCAGTCAACCCCACCTAGTGTTGCCGGGTATCGAGTTCGAGCTGAACTCGAGCTGATGGGATTTTCAGCTCCGACAGCTCGAGCTGGAATCGAGTCGAGCGAGCTCGATCAACTCGCACAGCACTTCCGAAAAAAGATGGAGAACTGTTTGCTTGTAGCCAGCTTCAGGTGTCACAGGATTATTCCAATTATAATATAAACTGGTACAGTAAGACTAAAAGTAAAGTTAAGAAATATATCATTCCAAGTCTGTGTGACAGTGTCATCACCCTCCGAGTGTTTGTCGAGGATTACTGCAGGAACAAGGCATCTCACAAAATGGTACTATCCCCCTCATTATTTATACCCTGTCCCAGCAATGATCAAAGACGCGAACGCGAAGCGCCTTGGTGCGTCGCACTTGTCTTGGGCGTTGCCATTGTTGGGGATGTTACCTGCAAAGGTTAGAGTGAGGAGCAGTGGAGCACCATCATGCAGCTCGAGCTGAACTCGACTCGACTACCATATTTGGGTTCACATCAAACTCGAGCTGACTCGAACACCAGGACGTAGGCGTACAAGGTGCGCCTGCGACTACTTACTTATAATTTAATTTGCTGACAACAGAACCTACACGACGAAGAGAGAGACATCTCTCTTCGTCGTGTTGCTGCATCCACCCTCTCCGTCCCCTCCCTCGCTCGAATTGCGAGACGGAGGGGGTGTTTCTTCTGTTGACACGCCACCACGCCACCACGCCACCACGCCACCACCAACCCCTCCCTCGCTCGAAACGCGAGACGGAGGGGGTGTTTCTTTTGTCGACACACCCTCTCCACCCCTCCCTCGCTCGAAACGCGAGACGGAGGGGGGTTTTCTTCTGTCGACACGCCACCACCAACCCCTCCCTCGCTCGAATTGCGAGACGGAGGGGGTGTTTCTTTTGTCGACACACCCCCCACCCCTCCCTC
>QDKV01004589.1_pt1 | contig 10626 bp, 13 predicted proteins | sample 1861101 | NCBI WGS metagenome assembly QDKV01 (sample SAMN04275158, study PRJNA302643) | Fungus metagenome, whole genome shotgun sequencing project. | isolation source: fruitbody | host: Mallocybe terrigena | place: Sweden | collected 2013 | reverse complement strand
CCTATTCAGCACTTTAAATATTTAATTACCAATTGGATACAAATATAAATAGCATTAAAATATTGGAAACCCCGAAGTGATAACATCTGGACGTCTGAACTCTGACACAGTGTATAACCCTGTATAACCGCTGTTCTCGTGTCGAATTTGAAGTAACTCTGATACACAAATTAGAATGTGAGGCGGCCCGCTATTTCCGTTTTTGACTTGATGAGATGTGTTACAGTGTTCTGTTTCCAATAACCATGTCGATAAACGAAATTGTACCAAAACTGTGGATAGGCGACCTGAAAAGTGCTCGAAATTCCCAGGAATTAAAAAAAAGGGGTATCTTCAGCATCCTTTCAGCGATTCGAGGGAGGTTCAGAATTCATGAGGTGAAGTTTAATTGTTATGTATTTAATGATCAGTTTTATTGAAAGCTGATTGAAAGACTTTCATTCGTCACCAGATTCAACTGGATGACACAGAGGACGCGGACATCATGACACATTTCTTACCGTCGATAAATTTCATTCAAGCAGAACTGGATAAAGGGAGAGGAGTTCTAGTACACTGTCATGCGGGTATAAGTGAGTCTGAGATTGTAAAAATGTAATCACTACCCTGTTAATCCTTCCTAGGTAGAAGCCCAGCCATAGTAGTCGGTTACCTTATGTACTCCCGTGGAATTGATTGTCAGACAGCCTTGAACATCGTCAGACAAGCACGGCCAATTGTTGAGTATGTTGGAGTTTTGCAGCTTTGAACCATCAATTAATTTTCATGCTGTAGTCCAAATGAGAATTTTCTACGGCAGCTTGAAATATTTCATAATGCACAATGCAAAATCCAGAGACAAAACAAAGATATCCGCCGATATTATCTGCGTAGAACCGTTCAGGAAGTCATGAGTACGCCTTTTGTATGATGCTTTTATTTATACCGAACTTTGAAAAATAGATGGAGATGGGTCTACTCTGGAAACCACCATGTTTCCGAGTTTCCCCAACTCACTCTCAAATACGGCCTCCCAATCTCCAGGGATGGCGCCTTGTAAACGAATTCGCTGTAGAATGTGCAGGTACAAACTCAAAGTTCACTGCTCATATCATAATTTTAATGTATGACGGAAGGCAGGACTTAGCTACTCGCGAACATATGTTAGATCATGGGCAACCCCCCAGTTCGATACAGGCTTCCAGACAACTCATGGATGAAACCAATAACCTCACGTCGACTCTACTGCCGACAACTCCAGATGGCGGTTCAAAGGCTCCTCCGCCTAGGAACGATTGTCCGACATCGGCCACTAATCAATATCCTTCTGAAAATGCAAAAGAGAAAGTAGAAACCGACGCATCTCAAATTCTAGGTTATCATTCAGCCCGTGCAGGCACAAGCCAAAGTGGTAGTCTTCCGCTACAAGAGGACGGTCATTTCGTTCCCGAAGCGCATGGAGTGGAAGAGTATACTTCTTTAGAATTAAAACCCATTGAACGGCCCACGACTCACCTCAAGAGTCCCTCTGAACCTGCAACACAGGATCCGAAAATTTCAGCTCTTCAAAGTCCATCTGCTTTGACGAGCGGCCAAACACAACCTATATTATCGGAAAAAATTGATTCCATCATAAACAGTCCATCAATCCTTGTCGATCCAAAATGTTCGGGCTACTTTGTCGAGCCGGTAAGAACACAACTGTTCGTTCTTCCCTCTATTCTTAATCTTATGTTTTTTAAAAAACGTAGATGAAATGGATGGACCACTTCCTGTCGACAGGGCAACTCGCGGGAAAGATAACATGTCCTAATAAGAAATGTGGCGTGAAACTAGGCAATTATGATTGGGCGGGCGTGTGTTGTGGATGTAAAGAATGGGTCACGCCGGTATGAATTGTTTCATTCCTTGCAGGTATTTTGCTTAATGAACCGTCATAGGGATTTTGTATCAACCGCTCGAAGGTTGACGAGGTTGTTTAGTATCGCCCTCTTCTTTTCCTTCCTTTTTGCCCCATCGCATTCATCAGTGACTAGCTATATGGACATGACCACGAATCAAGTGTTTTCTTGAGTATTCCCTGTAATGTAGAATTAACGTGGTAGGTTACTGTTGATGAATAGCATTTCTCACAAAGCAAGGAATTCGAAGTACTTATCGCATCACCAAACAATGACCCAGGATGTTTGATCGGAGGATTTATTGTTTGTATTGCCTGGCTTGAAGCCGCAGGATGCGATAATAGCTCAACATCGATTTTTTATTGCTACAATGAGTGCTAGTTAAAAAGTAAGGTATGCAGTAATTTTACAATGTATCAGTCCAGGGATATAATCGATACAGGGTATAAAGTATGACAGGCCTAGGACATCATCGCTGTTATAATATGGCCAAATAATGTTTTCATGGTGGATTCACAGGCAGAAGCCCGTAACCGAGATGATAGAAGACCGTCGTGCGCTGTTATTCGCTTTTGGTCTCGAGCCACGTACAATACGGTACGGATGAATTCTGGCTCCTCTAGCCAGAGGTCGTTGTGGGTGACGCACTTGTTGCAGAGCGGGTCCAACAAGGAGGACCCCCTTCCCTTTGCCTTGTCGGCTGACATAGTTGGAAGAATGTTCTTCAGGTCGGATGAGGATGATGGCGTCTGCATCATCGAGGGAGCAGGGCTCCAGGCGTAACTTGGTGAGCGAATCGGAGGTTTCAGAACTCGAATCGGATTCACAATCAGAAAGTGAGGGTGAGGTGTTGCGTGAGACGCTAGTGCATGAAGAAGATGTAAATACATGTCGCCCGTGAGAAGACGTCGTAGTCGTTGAGAACGGTTGCTGCAAGGAAATTTTTTAGTATCAGACCCCATACGCACGGTATACATACTCACCGTAATTGGATTATAATAATTATCGTACTGTACATTAGACAATTCTGTTCGTGAGAGGAATGGCAGGTCGAGAGTGTGGATAGGTGGAAGGATAGGTCGCGCCTCGATTCCTTGGATAAAAGTTTTGAAAGCCATGGCGCGCAGAAATGAAATTTTCGAAGAGTATGTCGTCAAAAGGGTAATAAAATAATAATGACTATTCCGGTAGTCGATAGGCCAGCCTTAAAAGAACGTCGTCGAAAAAAAAATTGTGAAGTGAAAGGAACCGAGGGACTGGGAGAATTATCACGAAATTAGAGTCTTTTATAAACCTAGCTAAGGATTCTCACCATAAACAGTGTGTATCATTCGCTCCATTGAACTTGCATTTACGAATCACTGTTCGAGCTGATTATTTGGCAAATGTTGATGGGAGACATTGTGTTGACAAAAAAGGAAGTTGGTAGATGTTTGTTTGGCCTCCTTTTGTTTCTAACAGCATTTTCTCTATGAACTCAGAAAGTTGTAATGCTCTATGTTTTATGTTTAACATTCCAGGATTCCACCCATAGTGTCTTCAAAGCATCTAAATTTTGCGCTTAATCTATTAGCACCATATTGATTTCACAATTTCCAATCATTGGCTTTGTTTGGTCAGCATAGTCACGTGTCGACAAATTACCTCATGGCATATTTTTCATTCAGAAACGCCTCACAATGGCGGAGGTAGTTGAGAAGATCAAGCTAGTGAGGATCCGTCACCATTCTCATTAGATTATTAGTGACGCCTTAAAAAGTTGAAATTTTCTCCTGATCTGTCTTCGGCAACATACCAGATACATGACGAGTCCCATACCATTGGCAATTCTTTGAGGTGGATGCTCATGAAAAAGTGAGTCTTGCGTATCCATTCTGACGATAGACGGGCTTACGACATTCCCTTATTAGCCCTAAAGTAGAATTTTGTGGTTACAGGTGAAATCTGTTTCTCTTTTGGCAGCGAAAGTACTAGGCAAATTTGCGGGGCCTTGCCATTAATTATCTATTTCCCTTTGGGCGCGGGTGGCCCCGATTTCGAAACAGCATACCAACTAATCAATTAATTCTCTAGTGTTCCTCATCCATCGGAAAACGTCATTAATGTCCGTATACAGATGTATGGTTCGTGGACTTGCGTTCGTTAACATTCCTACTGCTCACAGTTGTTAGATAACCTGTCTTCGCTAGACGCATTAATTACAGCATTGACTGAACTCGACAAGGTCTGTGAGGCAGTTGAAGATGGTTACTTGGATAGTCTCAGAGAGGGCAAGTTTGAGAGATGGGACGAGCGCAGATAAAGAATCTGATGTTGTTCGAACTTAACAGCTGATTCTTGAATCGGCCAACCTTCGTGCATAAGAATTGTGCAGCAGGGCCGTCGAGAACCAGGCTGTTGGGTTGAGGAAATGATTGTGTACTTCTTTCAAAAACCCACTGTAGTTTTTGATGAGTTATCTAAACCAACATAACCGAAACCTCAGCATCCAAATGCTGTCCACGAGATGGCCATTGACGCCCTTCCGCATTACTTACCATTGGTTCATTATGGGCGTTATAATATAAGCTACCATCTCAGTTCCGAGCGCTCAGATCGTCTGGCGGTTTGTCTCCAAATACAGCGCGGCGTCGGCCATCAAACGCACCTTACGTGATCCCCTTTTCAAAAGGTTTTTGAAACCGCCATGGTCCAGCGATTTCCGCACGACGCACTTTAAGGATTTGTTCACACAGATACATTGCGCACCTCTTTCTTTTTGACATAAGACTCATCTTCTTTTCTCTAGCCACACAACACAAACGAAATATTCCCATATTAGTATGCCACACAGAACCTGATTTTTTTTCACATAAAATGATTTCAAAATCGCGACGGAGAAATTCTTGTATTGTTACTGCCGTTTGCATAATGTGATTTTATTTATTTATTTAACACATCATCCCGTCATGGTTTGCGGAATGGGCAGATCGGCTTGATGGATGACCGACCTATGCAGACGCAGTATGAAAAAACTCCGGCGTTGTCGCAGCGCTTGTTTTTACTTTCCGAGAATGAGCACCTATAAAAGCAGATTGATAGATGTTCAAATCGTTCAGCAAACACACTATCTCCAGTCTTTTGCTACTCCAACCTTAAACATAATCAAGAATGAAGTTCCTCAGTGTTCAGAAGCTCCTTCTCCTTGTTGCCCTCGTCAGTGCCACAAGCGCAACCCCCACTCCTGGTAATTGAATCTGTCTTGTATCAGTCAAGTTTATTTGCTCATCTCCTTCCCCGACATAAGTGGCGGGTGCACTGAAAGAACGCGCCACCTTCATATCAAGCTGGATTGAAGATGGCCTTCAACGCTACAGATTCTATACCAACGTCGCCGACAAGAATCGCTTTGTCCATGCCTTCCAAAATTGTCTCGGCATAACCAACAACTGGCAGGCTTGGGAAGAGAACGGCCATGGTGTTTTCGACAACAGCGAGGTGGTGGGTGTCCTCGGTGCACAAGTCATAGCTTGTGGTATCTTCCGTGTTACGGGCCAGAGCTGCCATGAAATCAGTGAGATTGGATGTAAATAAATTACGACTCCGATATATTTAGCTACTGCTCCAGATGAATGTCCTGTACTTTTTGCTCGCCTCGTATTGACACTTCGGTTCACTTCTGCTTTGAGTAGGATTTTTCAAGTTTCCCTCCTTCACTGTTCCCTGCAGCGAGTTGTTCTAATGCTGAAGGATTGAAGATAGAAGAGGATCGGGTTTTGATTGTTAATTGACTGACTGAGATAACGTGATGCCGACCTACCTCTAATGCTTTCCGAGTCGATCAATCAACTCGAAAAGTAATAGGTGCTGCAATACTGGAAGTATTCGTACAGAGCGGCAAGGGTTTACAGTGTACACACGAAAGCGGGACCAGACATCCAGGCGCAGCCCAAAGGGGAACAGTTTCGTCAACCGCTGGATCGCACCAAGTGACCAGGCTGCAGTGCTTTCAACGGGAGTGGAAGCCTGAGGCTCACTCGATTTGATTGTCGCGTCCAAAACGGATTGATGTGATTACGTAAGATATCCTTTTTTTTCCCATGGGCTCAGTCGATTAATTCTCAAACATGGTTACGACTGTCTTTCGCCTTCCCCCTTATCCATCTACTCAATCCCGAAAGACTTTATCCTCTTCTCAACGTAGTTCCCTTTACAAAACCATATCTTCTGCACTGCAGGTTGCCGTATCATTACCACCAGAAAAGCAGGACACGCTTTCATTGAGAAAGTATATCGCAACCTATGTTAAAGATGTGGCCTTTCATACTCTTCAAAATCTAATCTGGAAGGATGTTTCCAAAAAAATCGATTCACCATCTTCAGACGAGAAACTTATTCAAAGTCACAGCCTTCGCTTAGCTGAAAAGTTGGCCTTGTCCTCGCCGGGTCTTGATATCCAAACTCTTCTCGACCTGTCAATCATTTATTCACGTATCTATCCCTCTCAACTGCATACGGTCTTTCAGGCATCCTTGACTTCAGATTCAGAATTACCGAAGGCTATTGCCAATGACCTTATCCCCTGTTTCACCCTTCTTCTAACGCAACAATCTCCCCATTCCCAGGGCCTCTATGCACAGAGGAAGGCCGCCGAATGTGTATACACCTTTCTTCGTGCGTGCAAGGGTTCTCCTGAGCTTATCCGCCCATTTGTGCACGACAAAGAGTTCATCCTCGCACTCGCATCGCTTTACGATGTCGGAATGATTGCGACCTGCGCCTCTTATGGTGGAATACCAGCTCTTATGTCAGGAATTGCGGCTCGGGACAGAGAAGCAGATGACTGGGAGCGAATTTGGGTTGAAACAAAAGTTGCCCTGATCGATTCTTTCCACATTATATTGTCTACACTCTTGGACGATCTCGCTTTAATCCCTACTGGAACAACACTCGCAGCTGAGGCGGAGCGTTTTTTTGACATTGTGTTCACTCTCCTCGATGTTTCAACTTCATCCTCGAGTTCTACCGACACCGCACCCATACCGTTTCTGAACCAGTCACTGTTGGCGGATTACCAACAGGCTTACACCCTTTCAAAGTCGCTCGCTTCCTCTCTCAGGCATGCCGAAGAGAAAGATGTGCGGTTAGATCTTTTGGAGAGCATGCTAGAATCTTTGGATACGAGCTCTGGAGGTCGTGATTCTAGACAAAGAGATGCGGGGGCGCTCAAAATTCTTCTTCGTTCGTCTGGGAGTCAGCCGGGCATCGATAATCTTAATCACCAATCCCGGCCCAATAACACGGACATGGCTACTAACTCCAGCTTCATGTCCACCAATAAAAACAAGGGAAAAGCACGCGCTGTGCCCCTTCCACCCACTTTATTGGACACAGATTTAGACATGAAAGCGACGCAAGTGTTGGACATCCTTCCCGATATTTCAATCAATCATGTAAAATTATTGCTGATACACGGTGAATATGGTGGAAATCCGGAGAAGGTCATCGAGGCACTGCTAGAGGGTACAGCCATGAGTGAAGAGGACCTAGAGCAGCATTTGGGGGCTTCGCAAATGATGACTGTTGCAGGACTTTCGGCGATAGAGAGGGAAAAAGAATATGATGTTAGCCAGAGAAAAAACGTTTTTGATGGAGAGGCGCTAGATGTTTCGAAGTTGAGATTTGGAAAGAAGAACGTCAGGTTGGTAGTTTTACATTTGTCGTTTTGTCAGAATTACTAATAGATCTACGCGGTATAGTCAAGAAATTACCCGAGATCGGAGTAGCATCGAACAAATGAAAGCAGACATCCTGCGGCGCGCAGAGATAATGTTGGACGAAGAGGTTGAAGAAGAGGATAGTACCATCAGCAACATCCCGGGTCCTACCAAAGGGAAGGAAAAATACGAAAGTTTCGATGGTGGTGCATTTGGACCTGAAGACGAAGACGAATTCGATCCAGGAGTCAGGCTGCGTGTTGGAGGAGACGGGGAGGGTAGTGACGAAAGTGACGAGAATAGCGGAGAAGGAGATGATGAACAGGCTCAAAGTCCAGAGACGATTGTAGAGCTTGCTTATCTACGCGATCCGAAAGTGTTCGAAAGGGATGCTACCACAAGGAGGAGTAAGGCAAGGGCGGACTTGAAAGCACAGACGGGTAAGAGACAGTACTGCAAAGTTCAGGGGTGCACTTGTTTGATGATTTCATTTTCAGGATGGGCGGATGAGCAAATAGAAGGGTGGAAAGTAATGCTCGATCGGACGGTGTGTTTACATTTGACTTTTGTTAAGAAACATTCCTTTCTTAAATTGTTCCTCTGAAGCCTGATCGCAAAGATAAATTGAAGGAGAAACATGAATTTGCGGGCAATGAGAAAGGCCTTGAAATTCATCCTGGAATTGGTGGGGGGAGCAGAGGAAGAGCTAGGGGTGCATTTCGTGGAGGTCGTGGTCGTGGTCGGGGCAATGGGGATGGGGATGGGAACATCGCACGGGAGAGGGCTTGGAAAGACAAAAATAAAGGTACCAGAGCCAACCACAATCGGAAGAGAGGACACGATAAGAAAATGGCTCGTGCAGGTCCTGCACTATCGATGTAAATGCTGTTAATCACGGAGACATATCAAGAATTGTAGAAATAATGAAATATGATTCAGTGGCAAGGGCACTAATGTGTACAGGAAATTGGGGGGGGTCGGTCAGCTAAGAAAACATTTTTTGGTGAAACCTCGGGTCGTGAATTAGCTCTATTGTGTCGTTCACAAGCTTCATGTCTTTTCAACAGGTGAAATATCAGTAAATGAAAAACCATGGAGAGAACCAATGAAAAAAAAATACCAAGATTAGAACCTAAACCTATGCAAGAGAGCATCTTTATCGATGACGCGCTTTGAACTTTTCCGACGACTTCGATATAGGTGTCTGTGACCTCAGCACCCTGGATAATATCGTAGGTATCAAAAACGGACTAAGCGTACAAAAACTCACGGCAGTAACGTTAACCGTCACTTGGCCTCCATCGCTCGCTTCCACCACCAGTTGTGTTTCATCAACCTGGAAGACAAAGCAGCTATGGAACAAACAGAAACGTATACATGAAAAACACACCCGAAGTACTTTACAGGCCAGTCGAACATTTTTTTCCATGTAGTCAGAAAGACGCGCCGAGTTGACACGGGTAGAAAGCTCTTGTTGCCCGTCGCTGTACATGTTTTGGAGGAAGAGATGTTACGTAACGCGTCTGATGCATCAGTAAATTGTGGCGAATGTCGTAATGTTTTATAAGGTCCCTGTAAGTGGTATAAGGCACTGTCAGCGTTGTAACCTTTCAATAAGATTTCAACACACCTTGTACCAGCCATACACGGGTACCCTCCTTAATATACTTGGAATCAGATTGATATAATTGTTCTACGAAATCACCACTCAGATAATTTTGTTCAAGATTCTCAGCCAATGTAATTTATGTACCACTGTGTAATGAATTACAAGAGTTTTGTCAGGGTGGGAAGTAGATGGTCAGGTTGTGTCTTACAGTTACCAGATAGTACAAGTAAAATGAGAGAAGGACTCGGATTCACATATATTATCACAAGAAACAAAAATACATAGGTAGGAATCTGGGTGGAATAGAAAAAACGTACCATCTCGGCTGTGTTTCCTGTGTCTGAAATGGTAAAGGGAACTCACACACAAAAAACGCGGCCCAAGTGGCCACGGTATTTGGTTGTGGGTGGGGGATATGTGAAAGATTGGGGAGAAGGAAGGGGTGAATAAAAAAACACAAAAAACACCGCTTTTCGGCCGTGTTTTTTGTATTCGGAATGGTATAGGGAGTAGAGAGGAGCCTACACATAGAAAAAGCAGCCCAAATGGCCTTGTTTTTTTTGTATGTGTAGAGGATAGGCAAGAGATGAGAAAAGAGGAAGGGGTAGAAAAACACGGCTTTTTGGCTGTGTTTTTCATGTTCGGAATGGTATAGGGAGTGGAGAGGAACCTATACACAAAAAAAACGGCCAAAATAGCCATATTTTTCTTGTGTGGATGGGAATGAGTGGGGGATGGGGGAGGAGGAAGGGGTGAATAAAAATAAATAAAAACACGAAAAACACAGCTTTTTGGCCATGGTTTTTGTATTCGGAATGGTAGAGGGAATAAAGGGGAACGCGTACACAGAAAATACGGTCCAAATAGCCTTGTTTTTGTGTGTGCGGAAGGATAGGTGAGGGATGAGAGAGGAGGAAGAGGTAGGTAAAAAAAACACGAAAACACGGCTTTTCGGCCGTGTTTTTCACGTTCGGAATGGTAGAGAGGAACCCACACACAAAAACACGACCCAAATGGCCATGTTTTTTGTAGGTGGATGGGGATAAGTGAAGAATGGGGCAGGGGGAGAGAAAGTAAAAAGCATGAAAAAAAACCTTTTTGGCCATGTATTTCGTGTTCAGAATAGTAGAGACTAGAGACTAGAAACCCACACACAAAAATGAGGCCCAAACGGCCGTGTTTTCGTGTGTAGGTGGGGGAGGAGGAGGAAGAACTTGTAGGGAAGTGAAAAAAACGAACTTGAACTTATGTCAAATGGTCACGTTGCAAGACGCAAATCACACCTTAGGCCTTCTCTGCACTGCGCTATGTTATACTATTAAATATCTCATACATAATCTAGTTAGAAATCTGAAGCTTCATGTCAGGTTTTTGAGAATCTTATTCAAGTGCTACACTGTCAGTGCAACATATCATAATGTCATCAACATTGTTAGATATT
>QDKV01004590.1_pt1 | contig 10643 bp, 13 predicted proteins | sample 1861101 | NCBI WGS metagenome assembly QDKV01 (sample SAMN04275158, study PRJNA302643) | Fungus metagenome, whole genome shotgun sequencing project. | isolation source: fruitbody | host: Mallocybe terrigena | place: Sweden | collected 2013 | reverse complement strand
AATTTTGTCGGCCTCATATGGATCAGCCTGAAGATCATAGGCATTGAAAAGATTTGTTATTGGATTAACAGACATGGTTGTGGAAGACTAAGTAATATAAAGACCCGATCTGAATCGACTCGGCCGATCAGTATCAATCACATGATCCTAACATATTCCCGATTCACCCGAACAAAAAGCTGCTCGGCATCAACAGCCATGGTAAACCACTGAGCTGCCTGCCGAGCCACATAGGCCTTGGGCCCCGGTTCCAAGCTTGTGTCTTTCAGGCATGTCTGCCATTTGAGGCCCCGATGCAAAAAAAACCTGGTTGTCCATTCCATCTCGTATTTCAGTAGAATGAGCTCTTCATGCCATCGGTTCTTTTGTGCTCGGGCACGCACCCAATGTACACGTTGAACTAAATACAGTTTTTGAATTTCAGTCACAAAAAAATATGAATGAAGCCGGACACTCACACTCGCACATCATTTTTGGACCCGATTCGACAAGGCTTGCGTGGGTCTGCCAAATCCATGAGAGTTGCAGAGATGAAGAACCAGCAATATTGGGATCAAGTATTGCTGTGCTGGCCCTGACGTCCTCCTTCAGCAGAATACGGAATGTCTTCAAAGTTTTGTCATCAGCCCCCAACTGCACCAGTGCAGTTCGGGCCCGACCATACACTCGGCAACACAAAGCGATCCGGTTATTTAACTTTGAAATTAATGCGCGAGACCGGGTTCTAACTGATTTTGAAGGTGCCTTGCGCATTACATGGGCAAACTGGAAAGACTTTTCGGCCACAGCCTCCCGAATGGCAGCTAAAAAGCGAGTAGCTTGCTTGATGCGGAGATCTAGTTCATTTTTCCCAAGGGGATGGCCAATTTGTAAGTGAGTTGATGGGAAAATGACTGATCTTTGTTCGGGCGGCAACATGTCATTGTCTTGTCGGATATGACGTTCGGAATCGGGCTCGGGCTCGGGCTCGTTCGACTCGTCATCCAAATTGTCAAAAGCACTTGGATCTGCATCTCCAGTACTTAAAGAATGACTTTCACCACTTAAATTTAGAGCATTTGGAAAGGTTTGAAGCTCCAGAAACTCTGCTGTAAGACGATGCCGAAGCAGCTCCACCTCTGTTCGGGCCTCTTCACGAGGATCTTTTGCGAGCCGACGGACCTTGTCCTGCAGATCAATTCTACAAAGATAGAACAAACTTATCAAGGCCCAATGGAATAAATTATTGTGCTTACTGTCGTTCCTCAATAGAAAGGGCCAAATCAAGCCATTGCATTTCTGTTCGGGAACGGCTAGACTGCGTTGGGATCGGGTTCGGGCTAGGGTCTACTCGGGTCACCCGAGCACCAATAATGTCCATGACCGAAGGATTTTTCACTCGCCGGCTCTCAGCGCGAGTTATCTCTGCTTCCCACATGTTTTTCAAGGCTCGTGGCACCGTCGAGGACATCTGGTCATAGTAGAGAGAGGTTTCCCGAACCATTTCTCCGGCTTGAACAAACTTGTTGCACAACACTGCAGCTTAATTGAGGGTTGTATTACACAAGAAATACACTGAATAGAAATAGACTGACCCATTCCCAATGTCTTCTTATGATTTGAATCAGAAGCGTGATCGTCTATTACTTCCGCCCGATGTGCCAGTGTTGCTGTCCGGGTCGCAGGAGATATCCTATTCAACCCTGACCAAAGAGATTCTAGAATCTCACCAGCAACAATGCCTGCCCCAGGAATGAATGATGAGGCAAACCGGTAGAAGCATTTCTCTTTGTGGTCGTGGACATGGAACAACCCGATCGCCCGGTCGATTTCCAGCCCGGTCGGTAGCAGATGACCGATCCGGCTCTCCAAGTAAATGGAGTATTGACAGGCAATATCATAATATAGTAAGACTCCTTGGTCGTTCTGAACACCCGTTGTCCGGAGTGATTCTAATAAGGCCCAATCCACATTTTTCTGCTGTTCGCCTCGGGTCAAGTCCACAATACTGTTCGGAGCAAAGCAACCATGTCGGGCACAAGCGATAGCAACAATGCCAGTTATGTCACAGGCTTTGGAGAATAACAAGGCTCGCTCAATGGCACGAAAGTTCGTTTCACAAGGTGCTTTCTGCGATTGCAAATGTTAGCCACATCCGGGGCCAACCCGAAGCCGAGCCGATCCCGAACCACTCACCGTCGACCGCTCCAGTGCAGACGCAAGAAATTCATTGTATTCTGATCGCCTTGCCGTCATACCTGACCCATCAGAGAGCCACATATCATTAGCTTGTTTCTTCTGCCGCACGTGGTCAGCTTTAAAATTTCCATCTGCCGTTAGGACTCGGCGGAATGCCCAACCATTCGGGTCTTCCCTCCAGTTATTGGCAATGTTAATTCCAGGCTGAGGGCAAGCTGGGCAAAAGTTACCCAGCTCGCCTGGTTGAGGGTCGATTGGCTGGCCTCTTTTCAAACCGTATCCGGCCCATCTCAACTTCTTCACCCAACGCCAAAGACGGGACAGTCGGCGTAATTCATGATATAGATTTGCCACTTTTAAGGGAGCCATTGGAAGTGTAAATCTTCGTAGTAGCTGAAAGAATTGGTATGCAGACGACCTTAGTTCTAAATTGCAGTACCGGAAGTGATCCAACAAGGCTGTAGTGAAGATGGTTCGGATCCGAACGAAGCTTGTTGGCACCATCCCAGCATAGATGATGTCATTTATAATATTCTCTCTGCCTCTGCATGTGCAACAAACCATGGCAATGTGATGGACACCATTTGTATGAACCACCCTCACATATTGGTTGTTCAAAGCGTCTCGGTGCGGAGCCGAACAAAACTCGGGACTGGGATCGGGATTAACATTAGACTCGGGTTGGTCGTGCTGAATATAATTGACAAATCCAGCTGCTCCTGCATCATGATCCTGCACATCAGCATCTGCATCATCTTGTCCGTCAGGGTCCTCTTCCTCCATAAAATTATCTGGATTTTGGCCTTCCAGCAGCTGATCAAGAACTCTCATTGTGGCTGCATCCCGTTCGGCCTCTCGATCCAGATTTTGTTCAGGGTCGGGCTCGGGTTGATCCGGGCTCGGCTCTCGTTTACGTTCGGGCTCGGCTTGGACATCATTCTGGTTGTCTTTCTTATCCTTTTGCTTTTGGAACATCTCGAGCATATTATGCTGCCATTGAAGATTGGGACACATAGAGGGTGCATGCTGATGATTCAATGTGAGGAAAACCCCAACTTCCCAAAGGGCTGCCCGGCGGAAATAGGTTCCAGTCCACCGTTCAATGCGATGAAATGGGTTGGAAAAATGGGACTTGCGCATGCAGGAACGGCACAACATCTTTCCGCTAGTGCATTCCTGGCAACGCCATCGGCCGACCGACTCGGCACACTCGACGCACATTCCCGACTCGGGCAAGGCTTCCCTGGCCTGCATCGAGTCCAATATGCCATCCACACGTGAAACAAACTCCTTCATATAGAACCACTGGCGTTTGTTTTTATCAGTGGAAGTACAGTCTGGCGGATTGCTGGAATTAAAGTCGGGTGGATCTTGGTCCATTTCAAGATTGGCGGCAGGAGTATATTCCAGCTCGGGTTCGGGATCGGGATCGGGCACCACTGGACCAACTTTGTGTATCTGATCCAGCCGGACAGGTACCAGCACTTTCTGCCGGGTTTTATCAATGTCTAAACTTTTGTACATTACAGTGTCAAGTGCCGAATCATCATCTTCTGCCATGGGAGCCGGCTTCCTGCCTGCTCTCCTGCGTTTCCCAAGACATACAGAAGGACCTGAGGAGGACATGATGTTATGATGAAAGAAAGTTGGTTTATCAGCTGTCTAATTTCATTTATTACTCGAGGCCGACATGTGGCATAATCTATCCAATTTCATTTGAGACTCAAGGCCAACATGTGGCATGATCTGTCTTAATACGGTTTAAACGATTAACATTTTTTCCACAGACAATGTCTACACAAAATCCAAAAACCAGAAAACCACGAAAGGATGCATATTACACTCGTGAGGAGATACGGGTTATCAATATACACAAAGAGGAATACAAGCAGCAGACAACCCGAGAACTGAGGGGTCACATCTTCAAGACAAAGATCCTTGTAGATCTGTTCAATTTATGGGTGGAGCAGGGGAATGCCCCAGACAATGAGGAGGAGAGCACAAATCGGATTAAGGTTGGATAGATTATCATTGTGACCCATTAATTTTGATTTCTTCCCAATATGCTCAGCAACTTGCAGTTTGGGTTCGAAACAACTGGCGTCCGTACTCAACAACTTCCGAGACCAAGCCAAACTTGAAGATTAATCGGATAAATGTGGTATGGGAAACCCAAAGGGAATCTGTAGAAGATGAACTTCGGGAGATCCTCGGAGTCGATGAATTGGATCCCAAACATCCCGGGTACTTTCAACAACGCAATGCGGCTGCCAAGCGTGTGCTTCAAAAGATGAATGAACAAGAGCTTGCAGAACTGAGTGCCATTGTGGATGAGCGACGAACACAAGGCAATCCGGACCACATTAAGCGGGAGTAAGTGGTTTAATCTTCTAGGAAATTGATAGATTGAAACCCGACTCCGAACCCGAATTAGCCGGGCCGAACGATATCGTGAAAGGTCCTTGGGGACATGGTCAAAAGAGCGATGGCTTGACATGGGACTGGCCACTGTAATTTTTACGGTACACACAGATCGTCAAGGTCGGCTTGTGGCTGATGTGTGGGTTGATGTTTCTCGTTTGCACCCGAACCCGTTTAATGTTTGTCCTTTGCCGACCCAGTCATGATGATGTGTTGGAGAACATGGGAAAAGGAGGAAAACAATTTACGCAGAAGAATGAAGTGCAAGTTATAGAAATGAAACGGTTGTTTTTGGACTACATGAAATCTCTGCGACACAAAGCGGCCGAGCCCGAGCATGACTCGGCTGTCCTCGATGGACCCGAACATGTCAACCTCGAGATCAAGATCACCGCACTGGGGTACCCTGTCCTCCCGATCATCATCATGGAGAAGGAGCTGTCTAAATTAGAGTGCGAGAAGTTACTGCGGATTTATCTGTCTCAACACTACTGTGTGTGTATTTCCCTATCTGTCAAGCCAATTCTAACCCGAAGCAGATCTTGCGAGTGGCAAAAGGACTAAGAGAGTACCTTTCTCATCTGTAACAGAAAATTCTGGTGCATTTCTGCCACAGGGCTCCATACCTTTTGGTATCATTCTTAAGGATCCAAGGAATATGCATAGGAACCACATACAAAGTATACTCAGGCATTGGTGCGGGCGACAGGAAGACTCGGGACCCGAATCGGCTTTCCGTTTTCAATCGTATGCGGGTCCGAACCGGATACCACTGAGTGCGGAGTATCCTAAACCTAAGCCGACCGAAGGGACCGGGACTCACACAGCAAAAGACAAGGGAAAAGAGAGGGATACAGCGAAAGACAAGGGAAAAGAGAGGGATACAGATAAGGACAAGAGAAAGGGAAGGGATACCAGTCAGCTTAAAGATTTGCTGCCAATCTCCCGAAACTTCACTCCGAACCCGGATGGCACAGATGGTGCTCAAGATGAATGGGTTAGAATTGACATGCGGCTGATGATGATGTTGCGGGATATGGGTTATGAGGTGAGGGGCCCAATGAATGGCCCAAATGAAGGGTTGCCTCAGTATGAGGTCCCTAAGTCCTGGTTGCAATCGCTGGGATCGGCTCTGACACCGACTCCGATCCCGAGGTTGCAATCGCTGGGATTGGCTCCAACCCCAGCTCCGACCCCGAGCCACTTGCCGACTGGTGATCGGGCGTACCCACTGGCACGCCCCCGTCCAACAGTAATTGACCCCGCTCTTCTTGAACCAATGATTACAAATGCAGTTGCAGGCCCTTCAACCCCGAGTCACTTGCCGTCTGGTGATCGGACGTACCCACGCCCTCGTCCAATTCCATCCCGACCATCCGAGCGTAGCAATACAGTCATTCTTAACACGGCTAACCTTGAGCCTGTGAATACAAATGCAGTTGTTGGCCCTTCCGACCCAGTACTTGATGCCGGGATTTCCGAGTCGGGTGGCCTGGGTCTACCCTCCAGTCAGCAGGCAGAAAGCGGATTAGCCGTAGCAAATCAGACTCCCACAATTGACACTACCCGTTCCATTACTCAGGAGAGTGCCACTCATTTGGGTGGTAATATAGTTCAGACTGGTACTGTCCTTGCGCAAGCCGAGCCCGGTTCGGGTCCGAATAAAAGCCCTGCCATCAATCAATTGGTACCTTTGCCACCTAGGAGGCCTCAGACACGGAGCACAAAAAAACGAAAAGTGATGTCAACCGATGACTTGGCCTTGCAGGAAGCTAAGGAACTCTTGAAAGGTGGTACAACGAGACGGACTCGGACTCGGACTCGTAGACGAGGCTAAAGTTAAGGTTTGGAAATTGGTTATGACAATTGAAGGTTGATATGCGGTTGTTAAAAACGACATAATTAATTCCTCACAGATATATTACAATGAAAATACACAATTTTCAGACCTGATTGCAGCCCGATTTCTACACCCGAATGTACCCGAATCTGAGTCATCGCATTCAACACCCGAATGTACTCGAATCCGAGTCATCGCATTCAACACCCGAATGTACTCGAATCCGAGTCATCACATACTTGTAGGTTCTGATATTTAATTTGTTCTGCTCACTCTGGTTTGATACGTATTTTTTGACTCCCTCTTGAGAGTCGCTGAATCAGATTTATTGAAAAAAAAAAATTTATATACAAATGGTGACCTGACAGGGTCACCAGCGAGTGTACGACAATAAAATTTTACAAATAGTAACCCGACAGGGTCACCAGCGAGTGTGCGACAAAAAAATTTACAAATAAATGACCCTGTCAGGTCACCAGCGAGTGTTGGACAAAAATAACGACCCCCCCCCCTTTCCTGCAATGGGTATCACCCGATCACAGGGGAGACTTGCTGCGCGACCGCGATCGAGTCATCGGTGGTCGGAGGCCCAAGGAGGTGACCGGTTTTCGGGTCGGTTCTCGACTCGGCTCTCGGGGTCGGGTGGGCTCAGGGTCAGCCGGGTGGGTCGGACTCGGATCGTATTGTGGCACCAATTTCCCAGCCGATTGCTCGGCCTTCTCCTGCGATGTCTGGGGGGTCGCTGGGATGAGGTTGACGGTGGGAGGAGGATCGAGAGGGGGGGGGGCAGGGCTTCCTGAGCCTGCAGCCTGAGGAGGTGGGCGGGCTTCAGGAGCAGCAGCAGGAGGGGGAGGGGGAGGGGGAGGATTTCCCGGTTCGGAGGGGGGTCGGACCTGGCTCACCGGCATGTCCATTCGAATGTCCCCCAAAGTGTCGGAGGGGGTGCTGGCAGTCCCAGCAACGAAGGTGGGGAGGTCCGAGGGAGCCTCGTCGTCGTCACTGATGATCATCGGGTCCGATCCGAGTGGGTCGGGTTCGGAGACCGTGGAGTCGATGTTGAATACATCGTTATCGGCGGCGTCGGGGTGGATGTCGAGGGTGATGTTGGCGGGATCCACAGACGCAATGCGTCGATTGTCCGGGACGAGACGCAGGCCGTCGTCGATTTGGATCCTCCCCAAAAAACTTTCAAGTACACCGGTAAACCGGTGCACATTGGTCTCGAGTCCTATGAGACGGGTATTCATCCGCACCGACTCCTTGGATCCTTCAGTCAGGTCGGCAACCTGGGCTTCGAGCCGAGCGAACCGTTTGTCTATGTCTAAAATACTGTCAATTGGAGAATTTGAAAAAATTGAAGCAAACCTACCTCGACGCGTATATGTCCGAGTCGGGTTCGGCCTCGGCTTTCTCTCCCCCTCTTTCTCGTCCTTGTCCTTGTCCTCTTCCTCTTCCTCATCATCTACCTCCATATATTCCTGGACCTCTTCCTCGATGTCCTTCTCTATCGCCTTCCCCTTCCTCGTTGCCACCCGCGGCTTGGGTGCATTCCTCCCCCTCGGCTCCTTCTTCACCCGAACGGGCTGAGCTTTCTTCTTTGTCGCCCGTTTCTTGGCCGGTGGAGGTAGCTCCTCCACCTCGTTTTCCTCTCCCTCGTCTTCATCCTCATAGTCCTCCTTCGTAATTCGGGCCCTCTTTACCCCCCCGGGCTCACTCTTGGCGTACTCACATTTGTACTTCTTTTCCTTGCAGGGAAGGCAGGAACCCCCATTTGGGTTCGACTCGCATGCCCGATGTCCCTTCTTGCACCGCACACAAGGAGGGTGATTGATGGCCCTCCTGTCGAGTTTGGGCGTGGGGAGGATATCTTCCTCCTCCTCCTCCTCCTCCTCCTCCTCATCACTGTCGTCCGCAATTTCGTGGAACTTGCGGGTCTTGGGGAGGTCTTCCGACCGTAATCCCGGGGGTCCTTTTCGCTTAGAAACGGGGGCAGAGGGAAGAGAGGCAGGGGCAGTTGAGGCAGGAGGTGGAGGCGTTGGTGGTCGAATCCGAACGGGCGCAGCAACATTCGGGGTCGGCCTCGGCTTCGATGGACCCGGGACAATCCGAATCCGAGGGAGGTCGACCGGGGTCGGTTTCGGCGGGATCGGTTTTGACTTTGTGGGGCCCGCAACATTCTTCGGCTTCGAGGGGCCAGCAATGATCCTCGGCTTCGAGGGGCCTGCGGCGGGAGGGGTGGGGCGACGAGCAGCAGCGGGGGCGGGAGGATGTGCGGTGGTGGGGGGTTCATACCTGTCAAACCTCCCCATGTACTCCAATTGCCGGTCAACGAAATCGGGGGCCTGCCGAATCTCAGTCGTGTTCCACGCGCGAATGAACTGATAGAGATACAGGTCGCGGGGAAACGCCCCTCGTTGTGCTTGGGTGCCTCTTTGGTAGGCAAACACTTCACTCTGTAGGTATTGAAAATTAAGTCATTGAGATGCGGGTTAAAATGACACTCACCAGCTGTGCCCCGATTCTTTTCATCACACTTCTTATGCTCCCATCCTCCAATCCTTGCCGGACCTGGTCGTCGAAGTCGTTGCAACGACGCCGAATTTGTTCGGGCGTCATTGGCTGTTGGCTGGTCGTGGCTGGGTGCATACTGTCGGGGATGATGGTAGTCGGGTGTCGAGAAGTAAAACCAACATGCATGTGACCTGAGCCGACTATGATCCGATATGATGTAATTATTTCCCGTATTTCCGAATCGGGCTGATCGCAATCGGGCTTATCGCACTGAAATTTGTTGAGAAGTATCTGCTGCTGCTTATACATTTAACATGGACATGGACACTACAACAGATGTTGAACCGACTGGACTTAATGAGGAGGCTGTAATGAAAGTGCCGATTAGGCCTGGTTACATGGAGCAGGTGCTCAACGACAAGACGTTTGTTGTGCCGAAGGTACTTGGGCAGCAACTTGGAGAGGGTTTGTCACTGGCTCGAATTAAAAAGCCAGATTTGAGGGAGGCCTTAGAAATGACGGGCGGGGTGAGATTTTTTCATTTAGTTGCAGTTCATTCCATTGATTTCATCTGCATTTCCATTCTTTCATCTCGACCCAATCCCCGACCCGATCTTGACTTAACCGGCCGATCCCGAACCGGTCTTGACTTCGTTGTGTGTATCAATGGCCGTCGATTATACTGATTCAAGCCTGGTGTATCAACCAGGTTATACAGTACTCCAGTGGCAGAAGGAATGATAGAGGCACGAGTCGATCCTGTGAGTTTTGCTTTTGTCTTTCAGAGTCAATGTGAACTATATTCGGGTTCGGCTCGGGTTAGGGTCATTCACAGCGGGAGATTCACATGCTGCATGCAGAGGTGGAGGAACTTCAAAAAACCCTAGGAATAAGTTACAAAGATGCAGCCCACCGTCTATTTATGACTGAAATTGAACGGGTAAAGAAGGCCGACTCGGCAGCAGCAGGGTTCTCTGCTTTGCGTAAACGTATAGGCGAGATAGTGGCTGAAGAAATCTGTCCTCCAATTAGTGCCATCGACAAGGGGGAATTTGACAATTATGTTTTGAAAGAGGGGAAATGGGAGATGAAGCCTGGAGTGCAATATAAGGGTCAGAGTAGTCAGAGGGGTACATAACTGAATACCCGAGTCGGGTTCGGGAAAAATTTCGAGTATGTACATGTCAAGTAATAGGCACCCCGATTTTATCAATCCTGCCTGCTAGAATTTTTTGCACAGTGCCCGGAGACAATAAGCCTGGTCGGAACCATCAAGACACCCGATTATAAGATTTTTGTATGCTAGCAATTATTTCTCAGTGCCGAGACACATTGGGTCGAGTCCGAACCGTCTAGGCACCCGATTTATCCATTCCCGGTTCTAACATTCCTGCCTGCTAGTATTTGTTTGATACATTGTGAAGTATTATGCAAATATCTAATTTACAGGTACTCTGTGTTTATATGGCTGCACTATACTCATTTAAAAGGCATTATAGAGCCCAGGTGTGTGAGGACCAGTCGGTCATGCCAAATACGGTTCGGGCCCGAACCCGTTCGGTGGACCCGTGTAGGACGGTACAGTGTAGTTCCCGCGGTATATATTGGGCGTTCGCTGGAGTTCGCTCGCTCGGTGTTAGACGGCTACACTGTATCCGTTCGGTAGACCGTCTAGACGCTACACTGTAGCTTA